>ENA-OOZG01000051-OOZG01000051.1-human-gut-metagenome-genome-assembly--contig:-NODE-51-length-102844-cov-5.755879_pt1 | contig 102844 bp, 91 predicted proteins | sample MGYA00241706_ERZ501384 | MGnify/ENA primary metagenome ERZ501384 (study PRJEB25962, sample SAMEA2042742) | human gut metagenome | biome: human gut; feature: human-associated habitat; material: faeces...
GCGGACGTTTCTTTTCCATCATCTTGAGCTTACCCGGAAAGAATTCAGGGTCAGCAAAGTCATCAATCATATGCCAGCGTTTCACATTATTGCGGGCATAGCAATATGCACACCCCACAGTACATCCGATGACGATATTCATGTTTTGAATCTGATCTTTGATACAAATACTCATGATTTCTGCCACTCCTCAAGATTCTTTCTGATACGGTCGAGGTATTCCTCAAACTGGGTAATTTCTTCCTCCGAAAAACCTTTGTAGTAAATACTCCCCATTTTATCAGATACAGAATCGTATTCGTCCTTTAAGGCATGTGCTTTTTCAGTCAGAAACAGGAGTGTTTTCCTTTTGTCCGTTTCAGACTGAACACGTCTTATCAGCCCTTGATTTTCCATTCTTTCCAGCATCGTAGTAAGAGATGTTATCGCTAATCCGCATTTAGTCGAGAGTGACCTGATTGAGATACCATCCTCCTGCCACAGTACATAAAGAATACGCCCTTGGGCTCCGTTAAACGCATCAATATTCTTTTCGCTGAGAATCTTCTCAAAGATTCGATCTCCAAGTTGTTTTATTTTGGTAACAAGAAATCCGCCATTCATTTTCACACAAAAACTCCTATATAGTATTTTATCAAATAATACTATATAGGAGCTTTACTGTCAACAGTTTGTATGTCTAAGTAGAAGTAAATTCCGATTTATTATACTCTTTCTTTCTCCCATCTTCCTGCCCTTCGGACAAGAAGCATCCCCCTGTCATGAAATCCAATATAATTGATGACAGCCAACTGATACTAGGATACCGCCTGTTCATAAGTCTAAAACAAATCATCGGCAGATGTCATATTCTTTTCATGGCTTATCTCCCTCAAAAAACTATTTTTCTTACTGATAGTTTAGCAAAATATCAGCTACTTTTCAATGACAGCCTCTTTCTTCTCCATCAGGGTGTCCACTGCCCACCGGAGAAAAACGGTGTAATATAGGACATAATAAAGCCCAAACCATTGATAATTGCCCATGTAATTGCAATCCTTTTCAGCCATGCTCTCGATTCGTCAACCGTTCTGCCACTACGAGAAAAATTCATTAAAAGAAGTGCTATTGCCGCCGTCACAATCGCCGCTATCGTAGAAATTCCTATAATTTGCTTATAGACATCCTTCATAATCTCAGACGCTTTTTCCCAAACCGTAACGGCATAAACCGGTCGAATCCAATATGCCTGCATCGTAACCACACAGAAAAATAAGTATCCAAGCTGTGGAATACTGATATACTTCTTCTCTTTACTGTTCTTTTTCATAAGCAGCCTCCTTATTTCAGGTACAAAAAAACACCTGAATCATAAAAATTCAGGTGTGCTTTGCTGTCTGTATATTTTTCGATACTATCATTATATAATAGAAGAAATTCATTGTAAATTCCAGAGATGTTCCAATTTCGTTCCAATCATATGCCAAAAATGTCTCTGCAGAACGAAAATCCGCTCCACACATTTGCAATGGTTCGCAAAACTTAAAATATTTCGTATTTACGCATTTCCTCACAGTTTTCGGAACGGCGCAAATAGTCCTTAATACACATTCAGCAGTTCTGTCACAACATCAGAATGATTCTTCTTCAAATCAGACAGTTTCCATTCCGGATAATTCTGATAAATGCGTATGGAATTCGGGAACATTTCGATATTCTTCTCGAAATATTTTTCCTTTTTCTCTACATAATCTCTGTTGCCCTGAGAGGTATTCTTTCTTCTCGATATTAAGACAAGGTTCCCCAGCTTATTTGTCCATTCTTCTCGTTCTGCCGCAGAAAAATCTTTTACCCATTGACTATCTGCAGAAGGATTGCGAGGAAGAATATGTTCTATGCTTGCGATTGCCTGCGGAATCATAGGTGTAGAAGAACCTCTGTAAATGAGGTCTAATTTTAGAAGCAGATACTTTGCAAATGATCTTCCGTAAATATCTCCATTGATGACTCTTTCAAAATCGCTTTTGTTTATGGTAAAAGTCTTTGATTGGAGCAATGCTGCGGAATCCTGACTTGCTTCAATCTCACGCAGAATGGCGTTTACATTTTCCATTCTCACAGTTGGAGTGGCAGCAGTAATCCAATCCGCCGATAATTTGCGGTCCAGTGCTTTCAGAAATGCAACAAAGCCCCGTCTGCGGTATTTCCGATAATAATCTAAAACGGGTGCGATCCAGTAATCCGCACCAAATCCCGTTTCCATCAGCTTCAGATAGTTTGTAATTTCGTAATCACCGGTTACCACAGAATGATCCGTATCAAATACCTCCTGATATGTATGATAATAAGAATAAAGCAGCTCGAAGGTATCTCTCCCACGGCGCAGGATTGGAGTTCTGGGGACATATTTTTTCTGTGTACGGTCATATTCCTGATTGGAATAAACAAACTCATCAAATTCCTTTAATAATGTCGTTGTCTGCTTTTTCTTAACAAGGATTGTTCTGATATGCGAAAGAAATTTATCGAAGTCCTCGCCAAAGTACGTCTCCATTTCTTCCCATCTTGTTGCCCAGGATGTTCTGTCTGCAGCGGAGAGTTCTTTCAGATTTTCTGCCTTCAAAATATCACTGCTCGAAAGCTTAACCCCTCTGTTATTTAACACCGTAAACAGCTGAAAAGCATCCTGCAGTTCTTCTGTTGCAACATAAATCATCAGAACCTTATTTAAAAAATAAGACAGGTACCCAATAATATCACTTTTGTTTTCTTCAAGAAATTCATGGGCAACCAGCATGGCGTTCGCCATATTTCTAATAGATATATTGACATCCTTCGCCTGCATCTTTTCTTTCAGAAGCGCATCGTCACATGTGCCATGTAGCGGCTTTATATGCTCGTTCACAAAATCTCTGACATCCGAACGGATATTAAATATAATCCGCATCCGTTCCGGCTGCTGTAAAATGGCATCCTCCGCCTGATAAACAAAACCGGCTAACGAATTCTGATATTGCGGATAATCTGTAAGCATATCTCTCATGCACGCTAAGATGAGAAAAACCGTTGTGATTCTTTGCTGGCTATCTAGCAATTCATATTCGGTGTAAGAAACATTGTTCTCAGATTTCTCATTTATTTTCAATACCATGGAGCCGAGAAAATACTGCGCCTCCTTATTTTCCCGATAAGCAGATATTGTATCATCCAGAAGATCTCTTACCTGGTCTGTATCCCAGACATACGCCCTCTGGTAATCCGGAATACAGTACCACATATTGAATATCTCTCGAATCACCTTTTTCTCACATTTGATTTCAGTTGCCATATTTGCCTTCTCCTTCCGGTAAATCAGCTATGCTCGTAATTTTCTTATTCTATTTATTCAAAAAGCTCTGGCTCGTTCTCTTTCTCAAAAGATAATACCTTGAAATTATCCCATTCTTCAGATAATTCATAAATATTAACTATTGCAACCTTTCCCGTCTCATGCCCTTTCGAACTGTCCATTTCTTTGCCTGGTTCTCAAAAGTTGTGATGTAAAGACCTCGACCAAAATCCAAATATTTTTTCGAATGTATTACATCCGAATTTTTTATAATTTCTGTTGATCCATGATATACAATCATACATTAACTCCTTTTTCTCTCACATAATCAGTAATATCTTCTACCAGATATTCCTTTCCCTGTGTATGAAGAACATCGTAACATTTAATAATATAATTATCTAAAATTCCTGTTGTGTTTAATATTTTATACACTTCGGCTGGAGACATCTTCCATTTTTCCGCAAGACTATATAACATGAATATCGAAAAACTCAATTCTTTTTTCTCACACATAATCACTACCATCCTTTCTCTCATATTTATACTTAGATTATAACAAGTATTTTAAGTTATCGTTCAAGTTACTATCATAAAATAACAGATATCTATAAGAATCCGCCCACTATTCACCTTACCATTGGTTGCGATAATTATCATTATCTGAGCGTTCTGATTTTTCATAGCCAAGGTGTTCATCCATTTCAGCTTCCATCATTTCCTTGATGGTGCCGCCCAAAAGATCCTTGAGTGCATCCTGAATGTCTTCTACAGACGGGATATCGTACTCTTCAAGGAGCTGATGGATGATGTTTCGTTTTCCTTCTGTCATTTGTACGCGATGTACAGGTTCCTTTTGCCTTGCCATAATAAAAGGTTCTCCTAATGATATTTATTGTATCATAGAAGAACCTTCTAAACACTATTTTATAGAAAAAAGCTCACATGCCCAAAACTGCCACAAAAAATTGTACTTAGCAGCCCATAAGCTATTTCTCCTTAAAAGCTGCTACGAGGAGTGCCTCTCATGTGTCATAACTATCTTGGTGATATGTATCTCCGCACCTTTAGCAAAAAACCTGCACCCGACACAGTTCCCTCTGTGGTTATATTATCAAAAAAAACCTGTTCAAGCAAGCAATCCTGATAATTTATTTATTGCCAGTTAAGTATGGAATTGTCCCTATGGAAAAGTTGCCTACTCCGCATAGAAAAGAATATCATCAGATTTTAGTGTTAAATTACCGCCAAACCACTTTCCTATCAAAAAAACCTGATATTTTCCCGTATCAAGCCCTATCTCTGTATCTCCATTTTCTAAAGGGACACTACAAATCTCACCACTTTCTTGGTTTTTCAGCAATAATCTTCCTTTGCCCCAATTTCTTTCAACAGATAATTCCATTGTTGCTTGTTGTGTAGAGGTAAGATTGCAGATACTGCTATTTCCACACATCAATAACATACGCGCTTCGAATTCTCTATTATCAAGTATGGAGGATGAGTAAAACGTTGTATGATGTACCTCCGGGTAGTCAGCCAAGATTTCCTCATCGGCAAGATTATACATATTACCGTATTTTACATTTTGCATACATAACACAATCATACAAACAATTAGTAGTATGACAGTCGCAATTCTGAATTTTTTTCTCCCCATTTTCATCTCAACCTCCTTAAATGAACTAATTAAAGTTCCCCCGTAGCAAAGCTACAGGGGGTAAAACTGCTGAATTTAATATACTCCCATGGAGGCCCCTGTAATATCCCAACCATACATATCATGTCCCTCTTTATGGATGTAAACGCTGGAGTATTTAAGGTTAACGATAACACGAACGCCATTTTTCCCTGCTACTGCAGTACCAACATGAATAAATGTCAAAATTGTAGATGCTGCATTTAACCCAGGGATCCAGGCGGTGCCTATTTTCTTTGCAATTTCTGCGGATGCAATTTTAGCAACTTGTTTCAGTACTGCGGCACTAATTGTTGCCCCACTTGCAAGGTTTCCAAGATCACCATTATCAATCTTGACGGTGAATGTTTTTTTCGTCCCTACTTCATATTCAGGAAAAATCCCACATGTGCCAATTTTAATATCCTCTTTGTCGACATATTCAGAAATGACAACATAAAAAGTATTGCCATCTTCATCTTGAACAGGAACGCGTTCTTCGCTTACCAGAATTTTTTCAGCAAGAGGATCTGGATTAACCGGTTCTGCAGCGAAAGCAGACATCGTGGTTCCTAACGCCATGATTGTAGCCATGCCAAGTGCAAATAATTTTTTCAACATAATAATTCCTCCAATCCGTATTTTTCATTTTCGTAAATTATATTCCATTTAGCAATTATACATAATTTAATATAGCTTTTGCACAAAAACTATGATATGCTTTAACTATATCCTGTTTGAAACAGATTTTGTGTTGGTCGCACGCTTCTGCATTTTTCATTCAGGATTTTTTTATCACCTCCATTATCGATTTTTTCTTGCCATTCATAACACCGCCCCCTTTCACTTTAGATAATTTTATAGATAACACCTATAATATAAATGCTATTCTTCCCATTTTTATTTGCAGTTACAAATAGTCCACAGTCCTTCAAATTGACCTTTTGTTTCATTCCACACTCTATGCATTGTCACACCATTAGTTGTTTTATGTACATACCGTTTGACATCTGCATAGGGAGAAAGTGATGTTGTTTGGCATTCCACAATATTATTATCCTTTTGAGTAGTGCTCGCATAAGCGCTCACAGGCATGCTTGTCATTACCAACATCAAACAAATTGCTTTAATATAAATTTTCTTCATTTTTTTCTCCTTCATAAGATAATCCCACCATCTCAATTTCATCTACTAAACTAAAAAACATCAATGGCTCATCTTCAATATAAAGAATATATCCACCATTGTCCGGTACTATAGTATAATCCTCATCATAAATATAATTAAAATCCACTTCTGGTGATTTATATGCAGGCTGCAGCACAAAACCATACGAAAGGAAGAATAAGGCAAAAACAACGAAATATGTTCCTATCTCGAACTTACGATTTCTTTCATACTGCATCATCACCGAAAACCGTTGCTTCAAATTAGACTGCCAGAAAAACTGACTGCTAAAATGATATTTTTTCTTGCTACATAACACCGAAGATTCTCTTTTCATTTCCTGTATTAAACACCCCAGATATGCGATCTTTTCTCTTTTATCCATTTTCTTACTCACACAGGAATCACAGTATACCTCCAGCAGATGCGAGCAGGCATTTCTGAAAGGATATATCAACGGATTCCACCAGAAAACGCACTCCAGTATGATAACAACGAGCTTTATCCAGTTTGTTTTATTTGCGAAATGCTCCAATTCATGCAGAAAAATATACCGCAGTTCATCCTGAGAATACATAGCATTCGGCATAAAAATAATCTGCCTGAAATAGCCGTATTCCAGTATCGTCTGTATATTTCCGTCCACAATCACCGTTGTTTCAAATTGATACCCATTCTCTTTCTTAACTTCTTCCAAGATCTTCAGGTATCTCTCATCACAGACACTCGGCAAATGTCCAAACCTATGGATTAACTGCCTGTAGAAATGAATTCTGCTCCACGAAATGCAAAATATCCCTGCGATCCAGACAGCAAGCAAAAGCCATCTCACCTGCACCGCAAATCCGCCAATCGTAAAAAGCTTCTTTTCCATGATACGAATGATGGTGGGGAAAATTTCAAAGGAACTGATTACTTTGGCGTGTACAAATTCAACAGGGAAAAGAAATTTCACCAAAAGTGCTGTCCCAAATACCGCAAATACCCTTAATGGGATATGCAGTAAAATTTTGTCGCTTTTTGATAAGCACACAAAAAATACAAAAAACAAATTGCTTACCAAAATTGCTGTAATAAATGAATAACTAGTAAACAAAATCATACTTCTCACCTAATTTACAACCTGTCATCCTTTTTACAGTAATCATCCAACCATTTTTCCAGCTCGGAAATAATTTCTTTATCATTTTCTTTGTCCCCACCTAACAAGCCGGATAAAAAAGATGACACATTGAACTTATTCGTTTCGTTGTCAAAAACTTCCGAAACTTGATTTGTAACATAATCAGAAAGACTGATTTTAGCCTCATACAGTCGACTGTTCACCTTCGCAACCTTTTGGGAACCACAAACGCCGATATAACCATTCTCCAATAATTTGTTCAACAATGGATGGATGGAATTTGCGGACCAAGTACCCTCTTTTCTGTGCTGCAGGACTTCAGATACCGTCAGTGGCTTGTCTATACTCCAGAATATGGTCATAATCTCATATTCCTTTGGGGATAAATAGTTTTTATGTGGATTCATATTTTCTCACCTCACTTTATATTTTTTTAGTGTATTTTTTTATATTATATAATTTACTTGTAGAAGCGTCAATTATCAATAATCGACAAATATTCATACCCAAACACTATCATTCACCTTATCTAATAGGCATTTTCACGATAATCCTTTTAGTGAAATTTTTATAATATTTGTTTCTTGAACAAAAAACGGCTGAATATAAATCAACCGTTTTCTTACTAAGCTATAATTCTTTTCTTGCATCTGTCGCAAAACCACTTCTATATTCACTCCAAATCTATCTAACCCCCTAAAAGCTCCTTGGTCTTTCCGACTAGATATAATGGAATATTGGTAATATTACCGTCCTTTCTATATCCCATTTTTGAAAATCTGACTGCGTATAGAGGGTGATTGTCTGCAACATATTTTTTGAAGGTCGGTGCCGATTTATCCTCACCGCCTTTTGTTTCAACAGGAATAATCTCCATGCCGCACTGCAGCACAAAATCAATTTCCCCATTTCTGCTTGAGAAGTATCTCGGCATTACCTCAAACTGCCCCCTAAGCTGCTGCAAAACATAATTTTCCGTCAGCGGCCCTTTAAACTGATAGGTTGACTTTAGAAGGATTGCACTGTTATCAACGCCCGCCATCTGCTTCAACAATCCGGTATCAAATAAAAATAATTTAAATTGGTCTAACTTATCAAAGGCAGAGAGCGGATGCTCCAGCTTAGAAACATTATATATCCGGTTTAGCATACCTGCCGAAACAAGCCATTCTATTGCTTCTTCAAAATCTCTGGCTCTTGCCCCTTCTTTCACTGCTCCATACATGAATTTTTCATTTGACTTTGCAAGCTGCGTTACAATACTGCGAAAAACCATAAGGATTCGCCCGCTATTCACCTTACCATTGTGTTTAGAAAAATCGTTTTCGTATACCTCAATCAGTTCACGTTGAATTTGAGCAATTTTAGCCGGGTCTTTATGCTTTAACCAAGAAGAAACACATTCAGGCATTCTCCCTATAATAAGATAATTGTTATAAGATTCCAACAGCCTATTATGAAAGATTTCCTCTATCTGCTGTTCCTTATGGATACCCTCATAATAAGCAAATAAGGGTGCATCTGTTGCTTCCAAGAACTCCTCAAATGTCAAAGGAAAAATATCTAATAAATTTACCATTCCAACCGGATATGATTTCGGCTTTGCAAGAAGCGTTCCAAGGAGGCTCCCGGCAGCAATAACATGGTACTCATTTGCCTTTTCTTTAAAGTATTTCAGCGCATTTAATGCCTCCGGACATTCCTGCACCTCATCAAATATAATCATAGTGTCTTCCGGATATATTTTCTCCCCGGCAATCATTGAAAGCAGCTCGATAATACGCTGCGGATTTCTATTGGTTTCAAAAATTGATTTTAACTCATCTTCTTCATCAAAGTTAAAATATACAAAGCTCTTATAGTAGTTTTTACCGAACTCTTTCATCAACCAAGTTTTCCCAACCCGCCTGGCTCCCTTTAAAACCATTGGCTTACGCTCATCGCTCGATTTTCATGCCACTAATTTCCCCATAGCTGTTCTTTTCAAAGTATCCCCTCCTTTTTGTAAGTCTAGCATAACACATTTTTTTCAATGATTTTAATTGTATTTATCACATTTTTTCGCTATTTATAAGTATAAAAAACACATTTTTCCAACTTTTTCATATCATAAATATACATTTTATTTGTATACTAATTTACTGTTCCATTAACGTCATACTTTCCTGCAGCAATCTCACCGGGACCGGCGAGCTTTGGATCAACGCAAAAAGCTGGATTTTTTGTCCCATCCTCGTCATACCACCATGCAGACGAATGAAGAACATTCTTCCCATCATACTGGATATCGTTGATGTCTTTTCCCTTTACTACTGTGATTTTTCTCGTTACACTACCTTCGCCTGCTGCTTGTGCAGTAAGTGGTGACTGAATAAAAGGCAGTGCAACTACCAGAGCAAGCAAAAGTGCAAGAAATCTTTTCTTTTTTTGCATACTTCTTCACCCTTTCTTTTTTTGCAAATAGAAAAGAGATACGATTTTTCGTATCTCTTTTCTATTTATCTATTAAATTTTTATTTGGAAAAAATTTGTACCCAACTGCTTGTTGTATCATCAAACAGACCATTACTTTCACTTTCAAAAGCAGATCCAACGCCGAGGTACTTATAATCAGGATTTAAGATGTTTTCTCTATGACCTTTAGAATTCATCCACAACATCATTGCACTTTCTGGCTTCTCAAAAGTACCTTTACTTATGTTCTCGCCTGCATAAGAAGAACTGTATCCCATTTCATCTAAAAGGCTTCGGAAATTATTCCCATCTGGTCTGGTATGATCAAAAACCTGCATAATCTCTTTAGCTCTAATTTGAGCTGCTTTTGTTAATGTGGAATCTAACTCAAGAGGAGCAACTCCTGCTTTTTTTCGTTCTTCATTTACCAGACGTAGCATTTGCTCAGCATAGTTGCTTTCATCCATCTGAGTGGTTTCTTGTTGTTTTTCTTTATCTTTCAAATTTACTTCTTCCGATTCAGTTTGCAATCTTTTTGTATCACCTTCTCGGATATTAGCATATTCCAGCACATCACTGTATTTCGGGAACTGTTCTACAGGTTTTGTTGTGATTTGAACAGTTTGCGATGCACTATCCCATTTAATATCAGAATAAGTGCATTCAGCAATATCTCTGATACCAAGTAAGGTTCTGCCGTTAATTGTAGCAATCGGAACTGTCACAGGAGCTTCTTTGGTTTGATAGGGAGTTTTTCCATCAATACGGCTGCTTCTGGTTTGATGCTCAATATTGATATTGGTTTGATAGCCTGCCCAATAAGTATCAGATTTTTTAACGATATTTTTTAAGACAATATCATGTTCCTGCTGAAACTGTCCATCTACTACTGTATTACCGTAATAAGTAAACCATTCAACATTCCAGCCCATTTTTTCTGCCACTGCTCTTACCGGAACCATAATACGCCCATTGATATTCACAGGCTGCTGGTCACCAAAACTTACTTTTTGGCCATCTACCGTTACAGTGATGTTGTCAGCTGCAAAAGCTGTCGGAACAGCACCGAATACCATTGCCGTTGTCAGCAGTGCAGTTACCATTCTTTTCTTCTTCATAGTATCTCCTCCTTGATTTTTTTCCAGAGAAATGGTTGATTTCATTTAACCGTATTTTACCATAGCGGAAATACGATTTCATCAAATCGAACACCCTAATTTGCAAAAGTCGGAAAATTTATTTCATTTTTCCTATCGTTCTTTTTCATTTTAATCTCTTGATACAAAAAAGAGCAGCTGTAGCATCCGCTCTTTTCGTAGTTCCTATCGTATTTCACCTTTCTCGCTTTGGGACACCGTGTCCCGAAGTACAGGTTTCTCTTATATTATCTATTTTTTGTTCTCAGTCTGCTTCAATCCAAATATTCAACCAAATCACTGATCTCGCAGCATAATACCTTAGACAAAGCAATTAAGTATTGTACCTGAGCTTTATTGATGTTCTTCTGCCGCTGTTCATACTGCTGAATTGTCCGAATTGGAATGCCCGCTAATTCCGCTAATTCCTTTTGGCTTAAGCCTGCCTTTAGGCGGTGTATTTTCAGATTTGTTTCTTTTTTCCGCTCTTTATACAGAACATTCATTGCATCAACAAACTGCCGGATGTCCATTTCATGGAAAGGATAATACATACTCATTACCTCTTTGATTGGCACATACAGGTTAATCTCCTCAAAGGACATACCTGCTTCCCATTGATAATAAGCCAATGCCCATCCTGCCCAGTATTCTTCACTCCGGTTGCTTGCATACATCGGTTTCATACGTTTTCTTTCGATTCCTGAACATTCCAGAACCTTATATGCCAGTTCAACACCCGACATTCCCACCAGAAGTTGAAAATCACCTTCTCCAAATCGTTTTGCAATGCCAGAAACAAGGAACAAACCCCAAAAATCCCCGATTTCATATTTTAAATCATATACAGCAAAATCCAACATACGACCGAGTGCCGTTCTTGCTTTTTCCAAATAGACCTTATCGTAAGCGTGGATCATCACTTGTCATCTCCTCATCTATGATCTGCGTAATATAAATATCACCTTTCTGTCTCCTATTTCTTTCTACATCGAAATATTCTCTGCGAGCATTTTTGTCCCGGAGCATTTTCTTCTGATACCATTCATCAGCAGCTGCAATTTCATATCCGCAAAATTGTATCTGCGAGAATGCCTTTTCACTTTTTAAAACAAACTGTTGTCCAAGTTTGCTAAGATACATTGCATGATTCAACTGGCGGAAAGAAATTGTACCCTTGATAAAATCCTGTGCAAATGAGAAATAGCTATTATCTGCACGATAACCGATAATCGCATCATACCGCTCATAATCTATCGAAAATTTATCTAAAATATACCCCTTCGCCTCAAGTGCCAGCACGGAAGGAATATCAAACTCTCGATTTTGCAAAAGGATTGCCAGCCAATGCAAAATGCAATACTGATCATCATTTAAATTTAAGATATCAAGACCGTTACAATCCAATTCATAGCAGTTTGCATATCCGTCTGTATCCTTCTTTACGCCCCACTCTTTTGCCATGTCAATACTATCTGTGCAATAGAACCCCAGACCATAATCATTATATTTTTCCCCTTGCCCATAAATAGACTTTTCAATTATCTTTTCGGAACCATGGTATAGCCTTCTCATTATTTTCATCCCCTTTCTATCTACAATCATACTTCTTTAGGCGTATAGCGTCAATCAGATGTATTTATACACGATAAAAAGAGCATCTCTACGAACTGGCACGACACATCGCTACTGTGCTGCACACAACTGCAGGGTATCTGCTCAGATGGGAAACTAATCTCTCCCTGGCTGAGGTATATAATCAAAAGACAAACGAAGAAGCACTGTTTGATGAAGATTTAATGAAAACCCCAATATTATCCATTTTCCGACAGAGGACTAATTTCGCCTCCTCAAATGTGCCGAAATAAGAATACAACATTAAATTTTTAGAATTATGTTCCTATTTCGGCATATAAATTGATTTTTAGCATGATTTGTGCTATAATTGGAATACTATTTATTGGAGGTGATCATATTGGTTGAGAGAAAAGAATATTTGGAACGACTGTTTCAATGGAAAGACGAACAGGTAATCAAAGTAATAACTGGCATCCGGCGCTGCGGTAAATCCACCCTGCTCATGCAATACCAGACATGGCTGAAAGCAAATGGGGTTTCTGCAGATCAGATTGTTTCTGTCAATTTTGAGGAACTGGAATACGAGGAACTTCTGGACTATCGGAAATTATATGAATATCTCAAAAATCACTTGTGCGTTGGGAAAAAAACTTATATCTTTCTGGATGAAATTCAGAAGGTAGCCGCATTTGAAAAGGTGGTTGACAGTCTGTATGTTAAGCCGGATATTGATATATACATCACTGGTTCCAATGCGTATATGCTATCCAGCGATCTGGCTACTCTGCTGACTGGGCGATATGTTGAAATCAAAATGCTGCCACTTTCATTTAAGGAGTTCCTCGACATTACTGCTCTTGATGCCGAACAAGGCCTTGCAGAGTATATGCGCGACGGCGGACTGCCTTACATTGCTGTAATGAATCGTACTTCAGAAAAGGTCGAAACCTATTTAGAGGGCATTTATAATACCGTTATTGTAAAGGATATAGAGGATAGACAAGCCAGAAAAGAAAGTGAACCGTCTAAAAGAAAAATTACAGACATTACTTTGCTGAAAACCATCGCAAAGTATCTGGCAAGTGTAGCCGGCAACCCTGTTTCAATCAGGAGCATTACAAATTATTTGACTTCAAACGGCAGAAAGCTATCTCCCAATACGGTAAGCGATTATGTAGATGCTCTGATAGAATCCTTTATTTTCTATCCTGCGGAACGGTTTGATATTGTCGGTAAACAGCTCTTAAAAGCAAACAGAAAATTATATATCGTAGACCTCGGTCTGCGTAATTATATCCTGCCACGCCAGAATTACGACCTTGGATTTTCTTTTGAAAACATTGTTTATTTTGAACTCCTTCGTCGAGGGTATCGGGTGATGATCGGAAAGGTCGGAAACACAGAAGTTGATTTTGTTGCTGAAAGAAAAAGTACCTATAGCTATATCCAAGTCACTGCAGACATGACAGCAAAAGAAACCTTTGAACGTGAACTCAAACCATTATCAAATATCAGAGACAACTACGAAAAAATCATCCTTACTGCAGATCGTTTCACTCCCGGCAACTATAACGGCATACAGGTAAAATACCTTCCCGATTGGCTGCTTGGGAAAAATTCATAATCCTACCCCTACTACAAATAAAATAAGCCGTCAAAAGGCGGCTAGTCAGCGATAGTAGTACGCTTGGCGGATTTTCACGCGGCCTGCAGGCGTGGCTAGTAAAAGCATCTTATAAGGGCAGAGCAAACCACCGGCTTAGCCGGTGGTTTTAATTCTAATCTAGATTTGCCCAATATATTTGTCCAATATCCTACCCAGGGAATAAACCAAGCAAGGGGGATAAGTTTACGGTATCAAACTTTTATCCCAAAAAGATTAGTATTTCTGCCTAAGACAATGAGTTCGTCAATCATTGCCGATTATTATGCCACAGTAAAAATATAATTTCATCAAATCTAACACCCTAATTTTCAAAAATCGGAAAATATATTTCTTTTTTCCTATTTTCCCTCAGAGATAAGTAGTAATAAATAGCAAAAAACATGCAGTTTTAATCCTTAGAAACCCTATTCAACTTTGAAAATATTATTTTCGAAGTATCTTTGAAAGAAGCAAAAAATATTTCATAGAAACGGAAGTCCAATTTATTGGGTAACTCCAAACAAAACATACTTTAAAAACAATATTTACTTTGAAAATAATATTTTTAAAGTAGTTAAAGTTCGAAAGCGTTTCCAGTTTTGTATAAATGCAAAAACTGATATTGATTCTACGAATAGTTATAAATGGGCAGAGTCATGATTATAGCATATTGAATTTCAACCTCCAGAAATCCTTCCTTAAATAAATTTTGTAAATCCGTTGACTATTAGTCTCGCAACCTTCTTTCCAACAATTCATCTACCGCTTCTTCTACTCTCTCGTCTACCGTATCCCCCAAAGATAAAACAACGGAAATATCATCAGCACTGTTATCCTCTGAAAATTCCTTCGGGTTGTATGCCCATAATTCAAGTCTGACCTGCTTATCCGGGTCTATCATTTCTTCTGTCAGCAAAGATTTATCATACTCTTTCTCCCTAATTGCATATGTGACAACTCGGCTTGGATTTAACATTGTTTTCTCAGAAAGTGCTGTTTCTCCTGCAAATGCCATCTCCGCTGTAATTTGCGTCTTATCTATATATCCTTCTTTGCGGACAGGGGTTGTTAAATATACTCTTGCTTTTTCAAATAATTCATTTCGGCTATATTTTGCCTCAATAAATTTATTAACTCCATTTTTTGCTACAAGAAACAGGTCTGTTGCTTCCAACTGCTTTACAGCTCTGGTCAGCGTCATTGCCGTATATGGCAGTACCTTTCCGGCTTCTGAAATATATAATCGTTTTTTTCTGCTGTACAGATATAGCAAAAATAACTGCTGCGTGGAATAAACGAATTTGCCTGTCAGTTTCTGTGGCTCTTTCTCATCTGTGAGCATTGTTCCGATAAAAGGAAGAAAAATCTGTTTCTCAGTCACAAACGGTATATTATTTTCTATAAAGCTTTTTCTTCGGTATTTTGATACTGCTGCAAGCTCAAGCACAACTGGCACATTATCAATCTGCTGTATTTTTGCTATTTGCTTTTTCAGTGCCGGAAGGCTTGCAAGTTCCTCTGTTGGAGCAAGCATAATACAGCGTTTTTTTCCAATATAGGCTGTACGAAAATCGTAACTGCCTGCAATATAAACAGGCAAAAAATCCTGATAATTCCATGCTTCATATTTTACAGAGAATCCAAATACACTTGTAAGCATCCTTTATACCCACCTTTTTAACTTAATTCATTTCATTTTAACCTATTTAATGTTAAAAATCAAAATTTTAAGTTTTATCTGTTGAAATCCTGAAAAACATCGGATTTAAATTTTGATACCCATTTTTTGCCTAAAATCACCATTGCCCCTTTCCCAAAATCATCTGTTCCGCACACAGCAATTCCAATGCCAGATCGTAGCAGTTCGTTCTGAACCCCCAAAGCAAATCACCCATTCTTCTTATACTCTCGTTTTTTCTACGATAATATGTGCTCCTCGAAAAATCCCGGAACATTTCAGACAGCTTCTCCACGATTTCATCAACACCCCCAATTTCCTGCGAGGATAGATAGGTATAATACAATACCCAATAGCACTCCTCGCCGTTCCGATATTTCTCCCGCAGCAAAGCAACTGCACTACCTATAATCCAGTATGAAAAATTGCTTTATCGTCCTTTTTCATTTTAATCTCCTGATGCGAAAAAGAGCAGATATAGCATCCGCTCTTCTTGTGTTTCCTATTGTATTTCACTATTCCCACTTTGGGACACCATGTCCCGAAGTACAACTTCTTCTTTTATCAACAAATTCCTCTATCGTAACAAGTCCAACAATGTATATTCCCCTTTTGGCACTTTTGAAATCTCATGATGTTTTTTATAGCAGCTACAAGCACCATCGGATCAGCAAAGTAGCTTTTGACAAATCTATAAGATTTTACATCTGCCATCCTTAGATCCTCTTTACAGAAATCACTGGGCTTTTTCCGTGATTTCTTATATTCCTTATACTTATTCTCATTATGGATGATCAACATCTCTATTTCTGGAGCAGTTACTACATTTATAACGTCCACTTTGCCAGCATAGGCCTTACTGAGTTTAAAATTTTCGCCTCTTGAATCAAGGATTCTAATAACAGAAATTTTGTCCTTAAATCCCTTTCTCAAATATTTTTCTTCAAATTTTTTGGCTTCTCGACAACGGATTACTTCTTCCTCAATCATCTCTTCTCTATTAAAAATCAAAAGGTTATAATCCAGAAGTATGTCCATGATAGCATTTTCGGCCGAACCTTCACAAATACATGCCTTATAATTTGCTAATTCCATAGGCACCTCCTACATAAGTGCTAAGGCAATGCTCTTCTTTAACCGCATATAAGCCTCATATGTCGGAGTTGTTCCCTCAAGGAAACCGCTCTGGTATGCATCACTTTTCTTAATATCGTTTCTTTTCAATATATTTGATAGATTCTCCACCGTAATACCATTACGATTTCTAGTGATAAAAATGCTGTCGTTGCGATCATATTCATCCAGTAACTCTGGATAATGTGTAGAGAAAATAAGTGTGCCACCATTTTTATTCAGTCTACTATCCATGAAGAACCGAATCAATGTTATTACAATTTCTTTATTAAAGTGATTCTCCACTTCATCTATAACCATATACCCGCCGCTTTGTAAGACTTCCTGTGCCAAGGTAAATGTAATCATTCCTTTTACTGTACCGGATGAAAGATAATTATTCAATTCTACCGGATTATTAAGAAGAATTTCCTCCTTATCCTTGAACTTCAAATGGATTAATGTTTTATTTTCATTTTCATCAAAGTGCAGCTTCTCAATCGTCGGATCTAAGAACATAATAACTTCTGACGGAATTTCTTCTGAGAATGTAAGAACATTTTCATTCGTATATTTCAAGAGATTAACAATACACACATGCTCTTTCGCCTTCTTATTTCTGGCAATCATAATACTTACATCATCTGGCAAAAAGTCCTCCTGACTACTTCTAACCATTGCAGGCTCTTTACCTTCAAAAATGAGCATCCCCTTACGGGTAGTCACCTCATCTACGTCTTTTATCCATAAAGATTCTGAAAGGATACTGTAACTCGTTCCTTCCGGCTTGCTTTTTCGGGAAGTAATTATCGTTTCCAATCGGCAGATTTCATTCAACTTTCCAGAAAAGAAATACATATTCAATTTGACCTCTTTTGCATCACCCAATATATCTCTAGTCTCTATATGGTTTATTGGCTCATTATTGATTATATCTAAAGCAAGCAAAATAACCTTCAAAACAGATGTCTTTCCGGATGCATTGATACCTATAAACCCCGTTGCAGAATTCATATAAATATTTGAAAATAATGGATACAAAATATTCTTTTGTTCTTCAGCGACCCTCTGCTGTGCATAAAAAGATAAATCCAGTTTTTCCTTGAATAATGGTAGCCCTTCCGCTGTAATACGAAGAAGTTTCATAGTTACCTCCTGACTTATAAACAGATTTTCCGTTTTTAATCTATATCTATAAGTAGTTTATCACTTAATATAAAATTTATCAACGTATTTTTCGTTTTTATTTTTCACAGATTTATCCTATAAATACACAAAAAGATCCAACATATTCCGAGTTTCAAGGGAACAGATTGAATCTTTATCTTCTCTTTTTGTAGAAGTGTAGTCCAATAAATAGTTTCTAATCCACCATCCATTTTTAATATATTAGGTTTGAAAACTGACTTTCAAATTTCTTTATTTCTTTTTCAATTACGACATCCAGTTTATCTTTAGGAAATCCCATCTCCAACCAGATTATATAACGAAACATCCACTCAAGTTTAATTGCATAAAAACCGCATTGTGCTCCGCCAAGCACCCCATTCTGTTTAGCATTAACATGAAAAACTTTATTTCTTGTTTTTACAATTTTCTGAATCAGAGTCTTTCTTCTTCGATATTCCCTAGAAAAAATCGTTTTTCCATATGTTTCTATAAGAGCCGTCATATAACATGCAAAGGACTTTTTACCACGAATTGACAATTCGAATTTCTCTTTACAATTCTCGCACTGCACTGTTCTGGTTGTATTATTCTCTGATTTTACTATGATTTTCTTCTCTTTCTCTAACCTTTTTCCAAAAGCTTCAAAACACTCTGCCAGCATGGAAATTCGCACATCCGCTGTTAATCCATTCAAACAATTAGCAAATAATGCTACCTGGTTAATTATTCCCAATGAAGATTGTAATTTAAGCCACTTTAAAAAATATCGCTTATATTCTTTATCTGTCAGTTCCAAAGGAATTTTATGCTTATACTTTTCACTGAAAAAATAAGGAAGTTCAACATCCGTAATGGAATTTGTAACATCAATACCATCTGTCTCACATTTTTTCATACAATAAAAAGCACCATCTACCAAATATTCATATCTTCTTATATCTCCAAGATAATGATATATTTTTTCAAAAGTTGTTGGAGTATCAACTGATATACTTATTTTTTTCTCATCACCAATTACAGCAATTTCTATCGTATAAGTAACATGGTCTTTTTTAAATGAGAAACAACTTTTTTCAAAACATATTTGTGTACTATTAATGCCTCTCCATTCTAACGACAAATGCCTCTGTGTCTTTAATTGGTCATATGTAGTATTTTCAGTCATCCAATAGTTTCCTCCTTTCTGCAATCTTCTTTTAATATACCACAACAACCCTTGCTTTACTACATAAGAAAACGCTCCTTAATCACAGTTCATCATTTCAACTTTTCTATATTTTATACCACATGGAGTATCCTCTAAATCATAGGCTGCTTACCCATGGCTTTTAAAATTCCCCTCACATCTTCCAGAAATCAACTGTTCCGCATACAGCAATTCCAGCGCCGAATCACAGCAGCTCGTTCTGAACCCCCAAAGCAAATCACCCATTCTTCTTATACTCTCGTTTTTTCTACGATAATACGTACTCCTCGAAAAATCCCGGAACATTTCAGACAGCTTTTCCACGATTTCATCAACACCACCAATTTCCTGCGAAGATAAATAGGTATAGTACAATACCCAATAGCATTCCTCGCCGTTTCGATATTTCTCCCGCAGCAAAGCAACTGCGCTATCTATAATCCGGAGCATGTTTCTACTTTTATTGATGCTTCGGATTCTGGCTGCGACATCAGATGCAGGAAGATCAAGACCTGCTTCATACGATAATTCCAGAAACTCCTCGATTGTACTTCCAAACTCCTCCTGAAAATTTGCATTTGTCTGAAATACAGAGACTTCCAGACTCCATACCACATTTCTGTAATGTTCCAGCAACAACCGCGTATTATGAAAAATCACTTTATCATCCTTTTTCATTTTACCCTCCTGATACGAAAAAAGAGCAGATAACGCATCTACTCTTTCTCATAGTTCCTATTGTATTTCATTTTTCTCGCTTTGGGACACCGTGTCCCGAAGTCTTTCTCCTTCCACCTTGGGACACCGTGTCCCGAAGTCTTTCTCTTTCTACCTTAGGACACCGCGTCCCGAAGTCCTTCTCCTTCCACCTTGGGACACCGTGTCCTGAAGTCTTTCTCTTTCCACCTTGGGACACCGTGTCCCGAAGTTACTCTTCCATAACCATATCATGCTGTACCGCCATCGTATAATATGTATCCATCGTAGCCGTTGCATTAAACAGACTTGTCAGAATATATGCCTTGATATTCCCAATCCTGCTTGCGGTCTGCTCCAGGCAATGCAAAACATACTCCACGTGATCCGGTCCGATGCACAGAAACCGATTCTTCACCAACTGATACGGATAATCTGTTCCACCAATCCTCAAAACCTTTCTGTTGACCGCCAGTACCTCAACCATCAGCTCCACCATCTCATCCAGCATCCGCCTTTGCATGATGGGCAGATTGCTGTACAGCGTTTCATAGCTGATATTCTCTTTCACAATCCTGCGATACACCTCTGTCACATCCATCTCTCCCCCTTCCCTTTTGGGATAGATGGGATAGATTGATTCAGTATCATTGTATTCAGTCTTATTCTTTTCAGTATTATTTGTTGGTGCTTCATTGCCACTCTTGGACAGTATTTCTGTGCCATTCCGGATATGCAAATTTTTACCACTCTGTAATGGCAAATCCGCACTACCTTGGAGTTTCTCCCCATTGCCTCTCTGCATTGGTACAGCTTTACCTGTTTGGAAAGAATCCTCTGCACCTGTTATAAGTGGCATTTCCTTGCCACTCTGCAATGGCAGAATCTCTCCCTGCTCCTGCTTCTCCTCTTTCTGCGAAATATCCTCCTGCACTGCAATAAAATTTTTCAAATAAATCAAGTCCGGTCTGCCTAAGCCCTGTCTTTTCCTCTCAATCAGACCAATCCCCGATTTTGAATCCAGTTCCGCCATCAGCGAGCCTGCCTTCCTCTGGCAGCACTCAAATTCCTTCATAACCTCTTTTAACGTAAAAATAATATATACTCTATTATTCTGATCCATCCATTTATTTTCTCTGGATAACGACATTCTATCCAGCATAATGCCATACAGAATTTTGGCATCACTTGAAATCTTCTTGAACCGTTCATCTCGTATCAGAATTTTCGGCAGCCGAAAGAAGCTGAACTGTTCTGCTTGGGAGCCATAAAAATAATCAAATTTAAAAGAATCCTTCATGCCCTTCCTCCTGCCTCCATTTCTCCAATAGCTCTATGATTTTCTGTTCCATTTCCTCTGCGGAGGATTCCTCCGAAAAATACTTCCGAATATTTTTTACAGGTATAGATGTTGCCCTGCTTTTCAGTTTTCTGTCCAACAGGACTTCTTCTACTCTTTCAATAGATACTGCTCCGCTCATCTGTTTCAGCTTTTCCGCCATATCAATATTCGGATAAACTTTATGCTCCAAAATCGCCTCCAGCAAAATATTCTGTTCTGTCTCAGTCAGAAAGGAAAGCTTCTCCGCCACTCGGAAGGCAATTTTCTTTTGATCTACCAAATCAAGCAAATCCTCTTGTAAGAAAGTTAATCTAATATAGCGTTTAATCTGCCGCCCACTTTTATCGCTTTCCTTACCGATCTGCTCTGCACTGTTTTCCGAAAATTTCTTTCCCTGGTGCTTCAGTGCCTCATATTTTATTCTATAAGCCCAAGCCTTCTCGCTATAAAGCAGTTCTTCTCTCTGGTTATTGGAATCCACCATCAGAATTGCGGACTCATCATCTGTCAATTCTCGGATGATAACAGGCATTTCTTCCAGCCCCGCTTTTTCACAGGCTCTTTTTCTTCTGTGCCCGGATATTATTTCATAGCCCCCTAAGGTGCGAGGCCGAACCAATGCCGGTTCCAAAACACCATTTTCTCGAATACTCTCAACTAATTCATCCATTTTCGCATCATCAAGCACACGAAACGGGTGCTGTGCATATGGATAAAGACTCTCCAAAGGAATCATTGTTGTTACATGCTGCTTCGATTCATCCGGAATACCGAACAGGCTATCAATGCTTTCAAATTTAATCTCCTTCGCTGTTCCTGCTCTCATCTTCAAGCACCTCCTTCGTCAATGCCTCATACGCTTGTCCAACCGTTCCATTGGGATCATATTGAAAAATACTTACGCCCTTCGCTGTTGTTTCTGCAGCACGAACAGAGAGGGGAATTTTATTTACAAAAACATTCAGCATTGTTCCATAATTCTCCTCCAGAAGCTCTGTAATATCTCTGGCATTTTTTGTCCTCCTGTCAAACATGGTTACCAGTACACCCTCAACCTCCAAACGAGGATTTAACTGGCGTTTCACCTGTGCGATTGTTTTCATCAGCTGCTGAAGCCCTTTGATTGGCAAGTATGCTGCCTGCACAGGTATCAGAACGCTGTCTGCACACGCCAATACGTTAATTGTAAGCATCCCAAGCGAAGGCATCCCATCAATCAAAATATAATCATAATGCTGCTTTATGCTCTCGATATAGCGTTTCAGAATCAATTCTCTGCTCATGACATTGACTAACGAAATCTCCATTGCAGATAAATCTATATTGGAAGGCAACACGTCCACTCCCTCGCTATGACGAAGAATTGCATAGTCCTTGTCCATTTCAACCTCATTGATGGTATTCATCATAACAGTTGCAAGCGTATGGTTGATTTCGTCCGGATTGATGAATCCTAAACTCGCTGTTAAATCTCCCTGCGGATCTGCATCAATCAGTAATACCTTTTTTCCGCACCTTGCTAAACCAATCCCTAAATTCCCACAAGTCGTTGTTTTGCCAACGCCACCCCTTTGATTTACTACTGCAATTACTTTACACATTTCCTCCACTCCTTTTTATCATAAAAACAGTACCTATTCAGACAATACCTCTTTACAGTTTTCTGATGACCGGTCGCTTCAAACTGTCTAAATTTTCTGTTTTACACTGCTATTTACAATAGGCGCGGCGCTATGTCTCCCGTATTGAAAAAAAGGCACTCAAAAAGCTACGTGCCGCTTTTCAGTAAAAATCAGGGCTTTGCCCTGCTACATATCCCATTCCTATCCACTTTTTTGCAATCAAAAAAGCAGCTCCCCTTCAGAAACTGCTTTTCCGTTTATTCATTATTTTATTATTTTATTTTTAGAAACCATTTCCGCTATCATGTAGTTTTATATCAGCAAAAACGATTCCTCCTCAAATTGCTTCAGATGAAATATTACACACCACTCCACATCATCCGTCACGGGTTCAAAGTGCAGAGAAGAATAAATCGTATGCAGACCTTTCTCTGCGTCATCCGTTTCACAAACCACAGTCCCAAAGTAAACCATACCATTTTGCGCTTCCGGTGCGAAAGGCTCTGTTTTTTGGACAATTTTTATCGGCTTATCACTTTCTGCGCAATCATAGATGGAAATATCCTTCCCTTGTTCCGGTGAAATGGTGTAGCACATAGCGGTAAGATACATCGGGTACAGCCATTGTTCTGAACCGGGCAGCTCCTGCTCCATCGTCTGTGGCTCCAACGCCTGCACCGTCAAGGTATATTCTGTTCCGTTCATCGGATGAACAAAGGAAAACGAATCTCCCGGCGCATACAGCTTAAAATGCGGTCCCGGCACATCGCATGCCTGCTGCTCCATCGTAAGGGAAAGCGTTTTTATTTCGGTTTCATTTGCCCACGGAAATGCATACCTGTAAACCGCCCATCCGTAGGACAAATCCAAGCCATAGTGTTTCAATGCCCGTTCCGCTTCCGGTTCATGAAGCAGCCCCTCCGGTACGCAGGGATTGAAGCACACCCCACTCCCATGTGTCATCTGCATGGTTTCCCCATTCAGCTCCAATCGGGGATTGAAATGCAGGCAAAGCGGATTATCCAAATCCAACTGCATCCGCTGCTCTTGGCTGATATGTGTGCAGGAATCATTTTCCGCGCTCAAGTTCCATTTTTTCATAAAGTCGCGAATATCCTCAACCTCAACACGCCTGCAAAACTCCATGACAAGCCCCTTTTCACAGGCATATACCGCAGGAATCACCCAATGATATCCCGCCCAGTCAAATTCCCTGTCGAGCCGAATTTCCGTTCCGGCACGCGCCCCTTTCGGCTGTCCCCAGAAATTATTGTCAAAATAAACCTTCCATTCACGCGTATCTTCCCCGATTGGGATAGCAGCCACACCTTCATACGAAAAATCTCCAACTACCTTATCCATCCAATCCCTCCTTCGCAGCATCCGCTTCTTCTTACGGATAGTGTAACAGAAGTTCAACCGCTTATCAACGCAAAGAAGCCTCTCCTTTTCGCAATCAAAAAAGCAGCTCCCCTTCAGAAACTGCTTTTCCCTGCTTTTCTCTTATTTAAAATGGCTGCCGTCTGCGATAATACGCAGTGCGTTTTTCAATGCGGTCACTTCTTCTTCCGTAAAGCATTTCAAAACTTCTTCGTTTACTTCATCAATGATTTCCGTAATCGGCTCCTGCAGCTGCTTCCCCTTTTCTGTCGGCACAACGCGAACCTCTCGTCTGTCCTCCCGATTGATGACACGGTCAATCAGACCTTTTTTCTGCATACGATCCAACACACCGGAAATCGTCGAGGTTTCCAGACAGAGAATCTCGGAAATCTGCTTCGGCGTTGCAAATTCTCTCTGCCACAGACAGCTTAACACCCCATACTGGGAAGGTGTCAGGTCATATTCCGAAAGCTTGCCGCTGAGAAACTGAAAAACCGTATGCTGTGAAGTTGTTAATAAGTAATTGATACATTGTGTAAGTTCCATAAAATTTACCGTTCTTTCCTTTAGAATACTAATTATTATGGTAGCTTTTTTTCGACAAAAAATCAAGAGTTATTTTGCATCCAAACGAATTATTTTACATCGGAGGGACGCTTGCGCAGCATGTCAAATTTTTTCACAGGCTTTTCAAATTTCACCTGCAAAAGCTCCTGCGGATGCGGCGCGGATGCAACTGCTTCGCCGTTCTGGTTGCGGATTTCCGTTACCTTCATGGCATAGGAATCCCCCTGCGCGGGCATGACCTCAATTTCCTCGCCGACAGAAAATTTATTTCTCTGCTCCACCCATGCGAAGCCGGTTTCCTCGTTCCAATCCTCCTGCACCATGCCGATAAAATCGTACTCGCGGATATAGGAATTATTGGTGTAAACCTGCTGATTGCCGTCAGGCTTGCCATAATAGAAGGCTGTGGTGTAATCTCTGTGGCTCGCCTTGGAAACCTCTGCCAGATAATACGGCAGACGCTTTTCATAGAGCTTCGGGTCAGCGAAATAATCATCGATCGCCTGTCTGTATGCCTTCACCACCGTGCCGACATAAAACGGCGTTTTCATGCGCCCTTCGATTTTCAGGCTGTAAATCCCTGCCTTTGCAATATCGGGGATATGCTCAATCATGCACAGATCCTTAGAATTATAAATATACGTTCCTCTTTCGTTTTCCTCAATCGGCATATATTCGCCCGGTCTGGTTTCCTCCACCAGATGATATTTCCAACGACAGGGATGCGCGCACGCCCCCTTATTCGCATCTCTGCCTGCAAGGTAATTGCTCAGCAGGCATCTGCCGGAATAGGAAATGCACATTGCGCCATGCACAAAGGCTTCGATTTCCATATCCTCAGGAATGCTGTCGCGAATCTGGCGGATTTCCTTCATGGAAAGCTCACGCGCCACTACAACACGCTGTGCGCCCAGCTTATACCACATCTGTGCGGATTTATAGTTCGTGTTGTTCGCCTGCGTGGAAACATGAATCTCCATATTGGGAACAGCTTCCTTTGCAACAGAAAATACACCCAGATCGGAAATAATCAGCGCATCTACGCCAATGGCTTCCACCGCCTTGAAATAGTCCGCCATCCCTTCAAAATCGGGGTTATGTGCGAAAATATTTGCTGTTACATAAACCTTTACTCCATGGTCATGGGCAAATTTTACCCCCTCCGCCATGGTATCTATATCGAAATTTTTTGCCTTGGCACGCAGACCATACGCCTCGCCGCCGATATAAACGGCATCCGCACCATAAAGTACAGCAATTTTCAGCTTTTCTAAATCGCCCGCAGGTGCCAATAGCTCCAGTTTCTTTTTATTCTGCATTTTTGGTTTCTCCTTCTGTTTTGGTTTCGGGGATAATTTCCTTTTTCTTATAGCACAGCGCTACCCCGTCCCCGATGGGGATGATAGAGGTTTCCAGTGCATCATGATGGGTAATCTCCCAGAGGAAATTCCGCAGACGCTTATGAATGGTACGCTGTCTGCGCGGCACGCTAAAGCGCGTCTGTGCAATCGTGCCGCCCTGCAGCACGTCATCCACAATCAGAAGACCGCCCACAGGCAGAAGCCGCAGGCAGTGCGGCAGGAACGCCTGATACTGCCCCTTCGCCGCATCCATGAAAATCACATCGTAGGGGCCTTCCAGTGTCGGCAGAATATCCGCCGCATCCCCCTCCAGAATTTTGATTTTATCCTCCAGACCCATGCGCTTAATGTTCACACGGGCATCCTTCAGCATCACCTCATAGCGGTCAATCGTGGTAACGGTACCCTCCTCAGGCAGATAGCGGCACATCAGCCCTGCGGAAAAGGCTACAGCTGTGCCGATTTCCAGAATATTTTTCGGCTTCTGCATCGTCAGAAGCACACTTAAAAGCCGCGCCACCTCGGGCGGCACGATTGGTACCTCTGCCGCAATCGCTTCCTTCTGAATCTCGCCCAGAACGCCGTCATACATCGGCTGTACGCTGCGCAGATAGGCGTTCATCGTATCATCGGTTACATAATTCATTTTTCATCTCTCCTGATTTTTACTGTGCGCTGGCGTTATATGCATTCTTCGCCGCCAGGAATTCATCATAGGTCTTGCAGAAAACATGGTTATCCTTCCCCACTGCCTCCACAACATAATACAGATAGTCATTATCCTCAGGATACAGTGCTGCCTTAAACGAGGATTCTCCGGGGTTTGAAATAGGCCCTAAGGGCAGCCCCTTATTCTTACGGGTATTATAGGGAGAATCCGTTTCCAGCTCGGCTGTTGTCAGCTCGCCGCTGGTCTTTCCTACGGCATAAAGTACGGTTGCATCAATGCCAAGGGACATATTCTCCTTCAAGCGGTTATAGATTACCCCTGCCGCTGTCGCGCGTTCCGCATCCACCTTAATTTCCTTTTCAATCATGGATGCAACGGTTACGATTTCATCCAGCGTATGCCCGCTGTCCGCAACTGCCTTCTGATATTCCTTAGTATACATCTGATCGAAGCGCGCAAGCATCATATCAATGATATCATGTGCCGTCATGCCCTCATGCAGAAGATAGGTATCGGGGAAAAGATACCCCTCCAGCTTGTATTCTCTGTCAGGCAAATCCTTAAGGAAATCATAATCAAATGTACCCTTGTTACATTCCTCAATAAATTCATCCGCGGTGCAAAGCTCTGTTTCCGCAACCTTTGCCGCAATCTGCTTCACGGTATAGCCCTCCGGAATCGTCACCTTCAAATCCTCAGAGGTTTTGCCGCTTTGCAGCAGCTCCATAATCTGCCGCTTCGTCAGCCCTGTATCAATATCATATTTCCCATGCTTATATGTGCCGTCATAGCCCTCCAGCCTGCTGGTCAGCTTAAAGCCGAATACGCTGTGAATCAGCTTGTTTTCCTTCAAAATTTTTGCGATTTCATCTGTGCCTGCTCCTTCGGGAATGGTAACGGAGACGGTTTTCCCCGTCAGGTTCATTTCCTCTGTAGGAGGGTTCATCATGTGGTTCATGAAAATGAAGGAACCAATCCCGATAATCAGCGCAACCGCAATGAGAAGCAGCCCCTTGGAAAAACGTGTCAAATGGCGTTTTTTATGGTGCTTTTTCCTGCTGTGCGTCGCTCTTTCCGCTTCTCTCGTTCTGCGCGCCCTCTGCTCCTCGTGCGGAACGCGCTCTCTGCTGCGGGGGACCTCTGTCTGTCCTCTCTGCTGTCCTCTTGTCTGTCCTCTCTGATGAGAGGTTCTCTGATAGGTGTCCTCTCTTTCGTAGGAATTCTCATAGGAATTCTGCAAAAATTCTGCCCTTCTTGCGGCTGTCCGCTGTTCGTATGCTGTCATATCGTTTTCCGCATCTATCTTCCGTCCGGGCAGCTCTGTATGATGCTCCGAAGAAAAGCGCAGAGGACGGCGTTCCTCTCTGACAGGATATCTTGTATGCCCATCTACGGCTTCTCTGCGCGGATATCTGGTTTCTGCTTCTATGTTTTCTTTATCGAATCTATCATCCATACATGATACTCCTTTCCTTATTCCATCATATCATTATACCGTTTTCTTCCCCGGCGCACAACCTTTTCTTTTTCGACATTCTGCGAAGGCGAGCATAAAAAATGCCCTCAGAGAAGTTCTAAGGACATTTCCATTTTTATTTTCTTTTTTTCAGGCAGGCATAGTGCAGCTTCAGCCACATGCCGAGGCTTTTTTTCATATCCTGCCCCGTCAGATGATAAAGGAAGCGGTCTAGGGCGCGTTCCTCAAACGGCTCAAGCATAATGCCGCCGTATACTGTTTTTTCCAGCAGACTGCAAATCCGCTGATATTCCCCTTCGGAAACCGCAGGCAGACGCAGGGTTAAGGCGCGGTCGGTTTTCTCCGTTTTCCAGCCCAGAGCCGCATCCATGCCCCAGAGCGCAAGCAGCCAGAACAGCTTATCCTTTTTGTAGAAAATGCGTTCCTGCGGCGTGAAGCTACGATAGCGCTCCTTTTCGCGCCACAAAAGAACCATCCGCAAAAGCTCCAGCAGGCAAAGCAGAAGTGTTGCAAGCAGCACCAGTACACCAAGCACACCAAGCCCAATCGCTGTCGCATAGAGCACCAATCCGCCACGCCGTTTTGCAGCATCATCTGGCGGAAGGTAACAATAATTTCCCCCTCCGAGGTGAATTTCACTGCATTGGAAAGAAAATTGATAATCACCTGACTGATGCGCAGCTCATCCGCCTTTGTAAGGTACTGCATAGCGGGACTGTTCGCCTCCAGCTTATTTTCTGCCAGCATCAGCATACCGATAATCCCGTTCATCGGCGTACGAATTTCATGCGACATACGAGAAAGGAAGGTTGTTTTGGAGCGGCTTCTTCCTGTATCCGACAGGATACATTATTCTTTTGAAATCTTTTCAAAGTTATTATCAATCTTTTCAATTTTATTAAGTCTGTTGCAGAATTTCATAGCTTTGTTATAATGGAGGATAGACAAAATTCAGGAGGTGAGCCTGTGAATTATCAGGAATGTATTCATTATTTGGAAGAAGATGTTGGCTTTAGTTCTATACCGGGGCTGGAACGCATACAATACCTCTGTGATCTGCTTGGAAATCCGGAGCAAAGGCTTCCTGTGATTCATGTTGCAGGCACAAACGGGAAGGGCTCTGCCGTGGCAATGCTTTCTTCCATATTAAAGGAGGCGGGCTATCGCGTCGGCGCATATACCTCCCCCCATCTGGAGCGATACAATGAACGCTATCTCCTCAATGGTGCGGAAATTTCGGATGATGATTTTGCAAAGGAAATCACCCTGATGCGGCAGCTCTGCGAAAAGCTGGCGGCAGAAGGCAAGCCTGTTCCGACGCTTTTTGAAATTACAACCGGTGCGGCGTTTCATTATTTTTATGAAAAGCAGGTGGATGTTCTGATTCTGGAGGTCGGGCTTGGCGGCAGATTTGATGCCACGAATGTCGTTCCCCACCCTCTGCTTTCGCTCATCATGTCTATCAGCATTGACCATACGGATTTTTTGGGGGATACGATTGAAAAAATTGCTATGGAAAAATCCGGCATCATTAAGAAAAATTGTCCTGTGGTGTTGTATTCCCAAGCGGAATTAGTATATAATATCATTAAGGATGCAGCAGCTCGGATGGATGCTCCATTCTATTGTTTGAATGACGCAAAAATCAGGGTCGCTTCGCAAACATTGGAAGGGACTGTTTTTTCTGTCAAAAATAAATGTTTTTCCTTGGAAAATCTGGAATTATCTCTGCTTGGCACTTATCAGCTTGAAAATTGCCTTGCGGTTCTGGAGGCCTGCCTTGTGCTGAACAAAAACGGTCTTTCGATTCCCGAAGGAGCAATTCGCAATGGACTGAAAAATGCCCGTTGGGCAGGCAGGATGGAGCTTTGCGGCAGAGCGCCGCTTGTCATTCTGGATGGCGCGCATAATGCGGATGGGATTCGGCAGCTGGCAAATTCCCTTTCGGTTTATTTCAAGGAAAAAAAGGTTACCCTTATTCTCGGTATTCTGGGGGATAAGGAATATCGGAGGATGGCAGAGCAGATTCTTCCCTTTGCGGAGACGGTGATTCTGACTGAGCCGCACAGCGAGAGAAGGCTGGATGTATTTTCTCTTGCCCGCTCTGTTTCCGATTTCAGCGGTACGGTGGAGATGGAAAAGGAAATTGAGGCGGCGTATGAAAGGGCGCGCACCCTCACCCCTCAGGACGGCATTATTCTTTGCTGTGGTTCCTTATATATGATCGGAGCCATGCGCACCTATCTGAAGCACCGTAAAAACAGCTAAACTGAAGCACATAGAAAAAGTATTTGAAACGGAGGAATGTCCTGTGTTTAATTTTAAAGAAGAATTGAGCAGATATCAGCCCATTCTGGAAATCGACCAGATCGAAGCATCCCTGCATACATCCGAAATGCAGGATCTTCTGGATATCCTACAGCATATTGCGAAGGAGAAAAAGCAGCCCCCCACTCAGGAATAAGCAAAAGGAGAGAATGACATGAAATGCCCGAATTGTGGTTTTAATTTTTCTGAGGGCTGTCGCTGTCCCGATTGCGGCGTAGATGTGTATGTGTTCCGAAAGGCACGCAATGCATCCATCCGTCTTTATAACGAAGCGCTTACCTTAGCCGGAGAAACCGATCTCTCCGGTGCAGCGGCAAATCTGGAACAGAGCCTTCTTTTTGATAAAAATAACATACAGGCGAGAAATCTTCTCGGTCTGATTTATTGCGAAACGGGGCGCATCGGGGATGCCCTCAGACATTGGATTATCAGCTCCTCCCTTCTGCCCGAAGGAAATGCTGCCGCAGGCTATATGGCGTATTTGCAGAAAAACGCCAGAGAAATGGAAAAATGCAATGATGCGGTGCGGATGTATAATCAGGCGATTACCTATCTGAAGCAGGGCAGTGATGATTTAGCCATTATTCAGCTGAAAAAATCCATTGACAATAACCCGAATTTCATTGATGCCTATAACCTGATGACGCTTTGCTGCATTGAGGATAAAAATCTTAAGCGCGCACTGCATTTTAATGAAATCGTGCTGAAACGGGATATTCGCAATCCCCTTGCCCTGCATTATGCACAGCTGATTGGCAATGTGCCCTCTCCCACTCTGAAAAAGGGAGACAAAAATAAAGCCTCTGCGGCAGTCAGCGTGAAAAAAACAGACAGCAATCCGCCCCTTCCCGGCTATAAGCGCAAGGACAGAAGCAGCAGCGTTCTGGAAAAGCACAACATGATTGCCTTTGTAATCGGGCTTGTGATTTCAGCTCTGGTGATTCTGGTGCTGATTGTGCCTGCGCTAAATGAGGATAAGGATGCAAAAATCAAGGAATTGCAGACCGCTGTTGAAAATTATTCCGGTGAAACCAATATGACACCGGAGGAGGTTCTGGAAATGCGGACAGAACTGCAAAAGCTGCAAAAGGAAAACAAGCAGCTGCGTAGCGAGGAAAATAAGCAGGCGAATCTGGAATTGCTGGAAACGGCAGTATCGCAGATGACAGACGGCGATTATGAAGCCTGCATCACCACCTTTGAATCCATTGATACGGTTGGATTTAGTGATGATGATTTGGCGAAATATAATTCCCTGAAGGCGGAGCTTTACCCCAAGGCGGCAGATGCCTACTACACCAAAGGAAAAAGTGATTTCCTAAGCAAAAACATGACAGAGGCAAAGACCGATCTGGAAACAGCCTTGAAATACGCAAGCAACGAAAACTTTGTGGATGACATCTATTACTATCTGGGACAGATTGCAGAGGGAGAAAAAGATACGGCAAGCGCAAAGAAATATTACAACAAGATTATCAGTGATTACCCCGATTCCAATCAGATTGGCAATGCCAGAAACGCATTGGAGGGCTTAAAGGAATAAGCCTAATGGAATAAAAATAGAACACAAATGAAGCCCCTCTTTTCAGAGGGGCTTTTGCTATGCGCTTATTTCATGTATTTATCGTGCAGCTCCTTATACTTTTCGGTATAAGCCTGATTCTGCTTCTGCTGCAGCAGATTTGCACGAATCTGTTCCTTCACCTCATCGAAGGGGGTTACAGATGCGTCCTTCTTATCCTCAACCTTAATCAGATGATAGCCGAACTGTGTCTTTACAGGGCCAACTACCTTGCCAACCTCAGCCGCAAATACCGCCTGATCGAACTCCGGAACCATCTGACCCTTGCCGAATTCGCCAAGGTCACCGCCCTGCGCATTGGAGGGGCAGGAGGAAAATTCCTTCGCGGCATCCTCAAAATAGATATCCCCTGCGGTGATTTTGTTCATGATATCCTGTGCTTTTTCTTCGGAATCCACCAGGATATGCTTTGCATGTACGGTTTCGCCCTTTTCAAAATGCTGGGGGTTTTCTTTGTAGAACGCCTGCATTTCTTCATCTGTTACAGTGATATCCTTCAAAACGCTGTTGATGGCAAGCTGGGCAAGGATATCCTTTCTTGCCCGTTCCATCATGGCTTTAAATTCATCGGTTTCATCCATTTTTTCTTCTTCTGCCATCTTTGCATACAGATGGAATGCCAGAAGCTGCTTCAGTGCATGCTCTCTGAACTGGGGATATGCCGCATACGCCTGCTGCTCCTTCGGCAGATTCGCAATATATGCGTCCAAATCCGCATCTGTAATGTTTACGCCGTCAATTGTTGCTAAAATATTCTGTTCGCTCATTTGAATTCTCCTAAATGTAAATTATTATTTATTGAATCCCGAAGTCCTCATTATTCCAGAGGTTATCCTCAGGGTTCTGTCCATTGCCGGGGTCTGTTGTGCCGGGGTCTGTGCTGTTGGTATCATCATCACCGCTGCTCACATGCGCAGAATCGCAGGTTGCGCTGATATTGATATCCAGCTTGCCTGCGGGAACCTTAGAGGGCTTGCCCTTAATCGTACCGTCACTGTTGACCGCCAAAACCACATTCATGGTCGGGCAGGTTGCGCCCGCAAGCTTGCCTGTTTCGCTGCAAATCGTATAGGATTTGTGCATCGTGCAGGTGCCGCCGCCTGTGCCGCCCTTGAAATCCGTTGTAACATAGTCACTCGTTACACCATAGCCATAGTAATCACTGTTGCAAAGAGAAGAAGGTGTCATGCCGGATGCAGAGCAGATAGAACGTGTTGTCAAGCCATCCGGTTTTTTAAACTCCTTATTCTTCAGTCCCTTATCATAATGAATCTGGCTCATAACCGAGCTCCAGATGCGCAGATGGGCGTTATTTGCATTTATAATCTCCTTCTGGCTGTCATACCCCATCCAGATACCGGCGGTATAGTAAGGCGTATAGCCATAGAAGGTCAGGTCAACGGTATCATTGGTGGTACCTGTTTTACCTGCAACATTCATGCCGCTGATGGCTGCCTTCGTACCGGTACCCTTCGTGATAACATCACGCATCATATCCGTCAGCAGGAAGGCGGTTGTTTCCTTCAGCACCCGATGTGTTTCCTGTTCGGAATTATCCAGAAGCACGTTGCCGTCATGGTCATACACCACGCTATAGAACATCGGCTCATAATAGGTGCCGCCGTTGGCAATGGTTGCATAGGCCGCCGTCTGCTCCAGAACGGAAACGCCCTGTGTCAGACCGCCGAGTGCCGTTGTTGCCGCCTTATCCCGTTCATCAATCGTGGTAAAGCCAAAGTCCAGCAGATACTGATAAGCCGTATCCGCGCCGACCATCATAAAGGTCTTAACCGCCAACACGTTCATGGAATGCCAGATACCCTGACGCACTGTGGTAGGCCCGATATATTTGCCATCCCAGTTTTTGGGAGACCAGCCGCCGTAGGTAACAGGCTCATCAATGATGATGGAGCCGGGCATCAGCAGTCCCGTATCAATCGCAGGGGCATACGCCGCCAAAGGCTTCATCGTCGAGCCCTGCTGACGCAGTGCCTGTGTCGCACGGTTGAATACGGAATCACCGGGCTTTTCGCCGCGTCCGCCGACAATCGCCTTTACTTCGCCGTTGCTCTGATCCATGATGACCATTGCCGCCTGCAGGGATTTGGAAACCGTCAGCTTATCCAGAACCAAGGTATGCGTTTCATCCAGAAGCTCCTCCTTCACGGATGCAACAAAGGCATCTGCCTCCGCCTGCGAGGTAACGGTTGTTTTCTTTTCATAATGCGACTGATTGCTGCTTTCATCGGGGTTCTGTGTATCCAGAACGGAAATCAGATAGGTCACATCCATCTTCCCATCCCCTGCCGGGAACATATTATCATTCTTCATGGCAGCTTCTGCGGTTTCCTGCATAGAAGCGTCCATTGTAGTATGAATCTGCAAGCCGCCGCTGTAAATCATATTGGATGCCTGTGCGGCTGTCATGTTTTTCTTTTCCATCAGGTCAGCCTTAATCTGCTGCACTGCCGCCTCTACAAACCAGTTATGCTTTGCGTTACTTTCCTCCTCCGCAGTCTCCTTGCAGACCAGATGTGCATAGATATCCTCTGCCGCAGCTTCGTCATATTCCGCCTGCGTAATCATATTCAGATCCAGCATTTTTTTCAGAACCGTCATCTGGCGTTCCTTGCTAGCCTCCTGATTCATATCCGGCGCATACAGACTGGGGGTTTTCGTGATGCCCGCAATGCTTGCTGCCTCTGCCAGCGTCAGCTCACTGGCATGCTTGCCAAAATAATATTGAGAAGCCGCCTCTACGCCACGCAGACCATGATGCAGCGGTATCGTGTTCAGATACAGCTCCAGAATATATTTCTTCGCCGCATCCTTTGAGCCAAGCTGTTTTTTCAGCGCATTTTCCAGAGAAACAGCCAGATACTGCTCCTTTATCTTTCTGGAAATGCTCTTTTCGGATTCAAGCACCTCATTTTTCAGCACCTGCTGCGTCAGCGTACTCGCACCCTGCGAAAAGCTCATGGTTTTAATATTTTCAGCCATCGCACGCATAATCCCTCGGATATCAATACCATTATGCTCATAAAAACGCTGATCCTCAATCGCAATGACTGCATTTTGCATATTGGTTGTGATTGCGGAAAGCTTCACATATTCTCGGTTTTCCTCGCCATGCAGTTTATCCACCTCGTTATCATCCGCATCATAGATGACAGAGGTATAGGAATCGGGCAGAACATCGGAGGTATTCAGCATATCCGTGCTTTGCAGAATACCGAACACCGTACCCAGAATTGCGCCTGCAACCGCAAAGGCAATCACGATGGCAACAATCAGCAAAACCTTCCCGATTCTGCTGTTGACCGAGCGTTTCTTTCTGCGCTTTCTGCGTTTTTTCGGGTTTCCGGAAGAGGATGGTCGGCGTGTGCCGTTTGCGCCGGAGGGGCGTGTCTGTCTTACGCCCGTTCTGTCCTGCGCGTCTCCCCTTCTGTGTTGAGATTCACTCATATTTCAAGCCTCCTGTTTATTTCCATGTGTAATCAAAACGGATGGAACAAAATCCATATTCCGCCATTTTGCGAAGATTATACTTTTTGATTATACCAAAATTTCACCGCAAAAGAAAGACATTTTCACAAAAACATGCTTATTTCTACTATAACCTTTGTTTAATTTTTCTTTAACATTGCAAAAAAAGCCCCGAAATCAAGGAAAAGGCATGCTTCGCCCTTCTCACTCATATCATTGCAGAGGGAGGGAGCGGACAATGCGAAAAAGAAAACGAAACCGAAAAAGAAAGAAATTTCTGCCCCTTCTCCTGCCTGCTCTGCTGACGGTTCTCTGTTTTTTCCTTCTGGAAAAAAACCTTCTGCCGCCCCTGAAGGAAATCTCGCACATGCAGTGCAAAGCGGCGGCGAATCATATCATAGACGAGGCGGCGGCAAATGCACTTGCGCGTATGGAATTAGATGCAAGCGCGCTTTTGCAGAAGGGGGCGGATGGCGAAAGCTACACCGCCAACACCACATGCGTAAACCAATTCTGCGCCCTGCTCAGCCGCGACATCACAAAGCAGCTAAATGAACTGCCCAAGGAGGTTATTCCCATTCCGCTTGGCGCGGCAACGCATTGGGGGCTTCTTGCCAATCAGGGGCCGAAAATCCCCTTCACCCTTCTGCCTATGGGTGCGGTCAGGGTGGATTATGAAACGGCGTTTTCCTCCGTCGGCATCAATCAGATCAACTACAAAATCTGGCTTGCGGTACATTTAGAGCTTCGGATTGTCAATCCGCTGTACCGAGAGGATATTACATTAGAGAGAAAAATTATGCTTGCCGATCTGGTTTTCAGCGGAAAGGTGCCGGCGCATTACTTTCAAATCAGCCGACCGAATGAATATCTATTGACAGAATGAACACAATGCTAGTATGATATGAGGTAATGAAAGTTGATATGGAGGTAATAGAAATGGTCAAAACATTAAGTGAATTCTGGAATGAGGTTGCTTCTATCTGCTATGACAGCAGCGATTACGGTATCATTGCGCAGGTTCGTTCTCAGTTTAGAACCAATGAAATCAATAAATTCGTGAATGCTTTCATCCCCGGAACCGAAATTCTGAAGGACGGCAAAAACGGCACACCTGTTGCCATGAAGGGCAAAGCGGATGATGACAAGGGCGCAAGCGGCAACGAGGAAATCGATTTCCACGGCTTGCAGCTGTTCGATTATTCCGATATGAAGGGCGACTGGATGGTTGTTACCTTCCCCAATCTGGAAGCACTGGAAAAGCATCTTCTGAGCGAAGCAGGCGCACTGAATGTATATTCTTCCGATATGCTTGTATTTGAGGATGGTGTATTCAAGCCCTTTGAAATCATGTTCAACGGGGATAATGATACAGTAATTCCCATTGATAAGGATAACTTCGATACCCCTCTGGATATCAAGGCAATGCAGGATCGCATCTGGGTAAGATGGATGGACCCCAAGGAGCTGGAGCCTCTGACAGACGAGGAAGTAGAGGAATACAGAAAATCCATCGGAAAATAAAAACACGAAAAGCACTCCATCCGGAGTGCTTTTTTTCATGCGTTTTTTAATCTAAGGGTCTGCCAAAGCGTTTTTCGTATTCCTCTGCAAGCATCGGGCGGAAATCGGGGTGTGCAATCGAAATCAGCGCCCTTGCCCGCTCCTTGAGGCTTCTGCCCCAAAGCTTTGCAATGCCGTATTCCGTTACCACATAATCAATTTCTGTTCTTGGGGTTGTTACCACTGCGCCATGGTCGATAAACGGCACGATTTTGGAAATTTTTCCGCCTGCCGCCGTGGAAGGCAAGGCAATGATGGCTCTGCCGCCCTTACTCATCGTTGCGCCGCGGATGAAGTCCACCTGTCCGCCGACACCGCTGAACTGCATCCCCTTCACTACCTCCGCATTGACCTGCCCCATCAAATCAACCTGAATGGCGGAATTGATGGAAACCATGTTATCATTCTGTGCAATCACATAGGGGTTATTGACATGCTCCACCCCATGCAGCTCAAAACAGGGGTTATTATCCAGAAAATCATACAATCTCTGCGTGCCTGCCGCGAAGGTCGCAATGCTTTTGCCGCGGTGCAGTGTTTTCTTTTTATTATTGATGACATCTGTTTCAATCAGGTCGATAATGCCATCCGCCGCCATTTCGGTATGCAGACCCAAATCCTTTTTATCCTTTAAAAAGGTCACAACGGCATCGGGAATGCCGCCAATGCCAAGCTGAATCGTATCCCCATCCTGCACGAGAGAGGCACAGTATTCCCCTATTTTCTGCTCAACCTCCGTAATTGTCGGCGGTGCGAGGGTCGGCATGGGTCTGTCCTCCTCTACGATGATATCAATATCTCTCAAATGAATGAAGGAATCCCCCATCACGCGCGGTAGATTGCGGTTCATCTGCGCAATTACAAGCTTTGCGGAATCCCGAAAGGCAGGCAGATGGTCAATCCCCGGCCCCATGGAGCAATAGCCATGCGCATCCGGCTCGGAAACGGAAATCAGAAGCACATCCACGCCGCCACGTTCTCTGAGCATGCGGGGATAAAGATGGAAAAAGCAAGGCAGATATTCCGCTCTGCTCTCCGCAACTGCCCCTCTTGTACTGCCGCCCAGAAAATAGCCGAAAAAGCGCAGATGCTTTTCCATCCCCTTCGCGATATGCGGCTCCTCCTTTCTGAGGGAAAGCATGAAGTGCATATCCACATCTGTAAGGGCATCCGCATTGCGTGCCAGTGCATCCACCAGCGCATACGGCTCGGAGCCAACGTGCGCGATAGAGATGGTTTCGCCGGAGCGAATCTGCCGCACAGCCTCATCCGCAGACAGAAGCCTGCCGGAAAAACGGTCTTTCCAATTCATCTGCTACATCCTTTCTTCTTCATCAAGGTTCGTCAAATCATAAATTTATCATAGCATACTTTTTTTCTCGGAACAATTTTTTTCTATAAAAAATCAGCCCATGAAAAAGGCACAACCCATAAAGGATTGTGCCTTAGCTTCGTTATTTTTATATCGACTGAAAAATATCAGCCCTCCTGTACGAAGGAAACCAGCAAATCGCCCTGATTTACCTGTTCGCCCTCTTTTACATAAATCTTATCAATCACGCCGTCCTGATTTGCAACAATGGAGGTTTCCATCTTCATTGCTTCAACCGTCAGCAGAGGCTGGTTCTTCTTGACCTCCTCGCCCTCCTTCACCAGAATCTTGGAAACGGTGCCGGGGATGGAGGAGCCAAGGTGGAAGGGGTTATTTTTATCTGCCTTCAGCTTACCGTCGCTCTTTACCTCAAGGTGCTTATCCAGAACCTTAATTTCACGCATTACGCCGTTGATTTCAAAGGTCAGTGTGCGGATACCCTCTGTATTGGGCTCTGTCATATCGATATATTTAATCAGAATATCCTTACCCTCGCCGATTTCGATAGAGGTTTCTTCGCCCTTCGCCAGACCGAAGAAGAATACATCACTGCTCAGCTTGGATACGTCTGTATAAACCTCCTCATGGTTTACATAGTCATCATATACCTTAGGATACAGTGCATAGGAAAGCACATTTCTGGGGTTCACCTTCTTCAGTGCATGTGCTTCATGCAGATGCTTTTCGATAGCTTCCCAATCCGCGGGAGGAAGCAGTGCGCCTGCTCTGCCCTCAATGGGCTTCTGCCCCTTCAGCACGATTTTCTGCAAATCCGCAGGGAAGCCGCCCTCAGGCTGACCGATGTTGCCAAGGAAGTAATCCACAACGGAATCGGGATAGGAAACCTCCGCCCCTTCTGTCATGATGTTATCCTTTGTCAGTCCGTTTTTAGACATGAAGATTGCCATATCGCCAACAACCTTAGAGGAGGGTGTTACCTTAACGATGTTGCCCAGAAGGTCATTCGCATCCTTATACAGGTGCTTGATTTCCTCGAACTGGTCGGCGGAGCCCATTGCCTTAACCTGTGCCAGCAGGTTGGAATACTGACCGCCGGGGATTTCGTATTTATAGATTTCCGTATTGGGTGTCTTCATTTCACTTTCAAAGCCTGTGAAAATCTGACGCACACCCTGATAATAATGGCTCAGCTCAATCAGCTGTTCGGTATTCAGACCGGTATCTCTTTCTGTGCCCTTCAACGCTTCCACAACAGCGTTCATGGAGGGCTGAGAGGTCAGAGAGGACATGGACTGAATTGCAAGGTCAACAATATCCACGCCTGCCTCTGCCGCCATCAGAACGGTGCTGACACCGTTGCCTGTGGTATCGTGTGTATGCAGGTGCAGAGGAATGTGAAGCTCTTTTTTCAGTGTGCTGAACAGCTCCTTCGCCGCATAGGGCTTCAAAAGACCTGCCATATCCTTGATTGCGAAGATGTGACAGCCCATAGCCTCCAGCTCTTTTGCTTTTCTGATATAGTAATCCAGTGTATATTTTGTTTCGTGAGGGTCTAAGATATCCCCTGTGTAGCAGATGGAGCCTTCTACGATTTTGCCTGTGTTCAGCGCAACCTCGATGGGCATTTTCATATTTTCCACCCAGTTGAGGGAATCGAAAATACGGAACACATCAATGCCGCGTTCTGCGGAAACCTCAATGAATTTCTGCACCACGTTATCGGGGTAGTTTGCATAGCCGACTGCGTTGGATGCACGCAGGAGCATCTGAATCAGTGTATTGGGCATTGCCGCTCTCAGCTGCTGCAGACGCACCCAAGGGGATTCCTTGAGGAAACGATACGCAACGTCAAAGGTTGCGCCGCCCCATGCTTCTACGGAGAAGGCGTTTGCCATTGCCATATTTGTTGCGGGTGCAGCGGCCATCAGGTCATTGGTACGCAGTCTGGTTGCCATCAGGGACTGATGCGCGTCACGCATGGAGGTATCTGTTACCAGCAGGCGTTTTTCCTTCAAAAGGGACTGTGTATATGCCTTTGCGCCCATCTTGAGGAAGGTATCCCTTGCACCGGGAACCTCAATGGTTTTGCCATTTTCGGTCTTGCCGAAGGAAGGCACAACGATGGGGTCAAACTGCGGCTTCTGTCCCTTGGATTCATTGACAATCTGGTTGCCGATGAATTCCGCAATCTTGCTTGCTCTGTCCTTTCCGGGAATGAAGCGGAACAGCTCAGGTGTTTTTTCGATAAAGGTTGTCGTACATTTCCCTTCACTCCATGTTTCGCTCTGCAAAACATTGATGAGGAAAGGAATATTTGTTTTTACGCCGCGGATACGGGTTTCCTTAATCGCACGAATTGCCTTATTGGTCACGCCCTTAAAGGTTCTGTCATGCGCGATAATCTTAACCAGCAGGCTGTCATAATAGGGGGTAACCTCTGCGCCTGTGTGGGCTGTGCCGCCATCCAGACGGATACCGTTGCCGGCAGGGGAACGATATACGTTAATCTTGCCTGTATCGGGCATGAAATTGTTTGCAGGGTCTTCCGTTGTGATACGCAGCTGCACGGAATAGCCGTTGCAGTGTACATCCTCCTGAGAGGAAATGCCGATTTCGGGCGCACTCAGAGGATAGCCCTCCTCAATCAAAATCTGTGCCTGTACGATATCAATGCCGGTTACCTCCTCGGAAACGGTATGCTCTACCTGAATACGAGGGTTCATTTCGATGAAGTAGTAGTTTTCATCGGCATCCACCAGAAATTCCAGTGTGCCGGCGTTCTTATAGCCTACATGCTTGGACAGACGCACCGCATCCGCCAGAATTTTTTCTCTGACAGGCTGGCTTACGGTAAAGGCAGGCGCAAATTCGATTACCTTCTGGTGTCTTCTCTGCACGGAACAGTCACGGTCAAACAGATGCACCACATTGCCGTATTTATCGCCAAGCACCTGTACTTCGATATGCTTGGGGTCACGCAGATATTTTTCTACGAAAATTTTATCATCACCGAAGGCTTTCTTTGCTTCGTTTCTTGCTTCTTCAAATTCCTTGGGCATTTCCTCTTCGGAATTTACAATACGCATACCGCGACCGCCGCCGCCGTTGGATGCCTTCAGCATAACGGGATAGCCGACCTTCCGGGCAACCTCCATTACCTCATCCAGACTTCTGACTGCATGGTCAACACCGGGGATGATGGGAACATTGCATTCGATTGCCATTTTCTTGGAAGAAATCTTATCCCCCATTTTATACATGACATCTACATTGGGGCCGATAAAAGCAATCCCCTCTTTTTCGCATGCCTCAACAAATTCGGGATTTTCGGAAAGGAACCCATATCCGGGATGGATCGCATCTACACCTTTTGCTTTTGCAATTTTGATGATGTTTTTGATATCCAGATATGCATCCAGAGGGCCTTTTTCGGGATTCAGCATATAAGCCTCATCGGTTTTTGTGCGGAACAGCGCATATTTATCCTCCTTTGAGAAAATACCTACTGTCTGAATGCCCAATTCATTCAGCGCACGATACACACGAATGGCAATTTCGCCACGGTTTGCAACCAGAACCTTTTTAAATTTTCTAATTTCTACGTTCTGCATGGGGGATACCTCCTTTTTCGGTTTTTGTATAGATTGCTTTGGATGCCAAAGCATTTTTGACTTGTCTTAGAAAAACATAGTTTCTCCCTATTATAATACAGGAATTTCTATTCGTAAACCATAAATTGTGTCGAATACCTATAAGAAATACTTATGTCTTTATATTGTGGACAAAAAACTGTATTCTTTATCCATTTCCTTTTTTCCCAAAGACATGATTCAGAAGTTGTGACAAAAATTTTGCTTCCACCACACGGATATTCTCCAAATGCAGCTCCCGCATGCCGCCTGCGGAAATGAAAACCTGCTTGAAGCCCATGCGGTCCAGCTCCTTGATGCGGCTTTCCATAGAAGGGACACGCTTCAATTCGCCCGTCAGCCCGACATCGGCAAGAAATGCCCAATCCGAGGGAATCGACTTGTCATAAACGGAAGAAGCAATGCTCATCAGCACGGCAAGATTTGCCGCCTGCTCCTTCAGATACAGACCGCCTGTGGTCTTGATGACAACATTTTTATCATAGAGCTTAATGCCGCCCCTCTGCTCCAGAATGGAAATCAGCGTATTCATGGTATCCTTTTTCATGGTTTCGCTGATGCGCGAGGGATACGGCGTGAAGGAAGGGGAAACCAGACTTTCGATTTCCGCAATGACAGGACGAGAGCCCTCCTTCAAAACCGCAATCGCACTGCCGGAAACAGAATCGCCCCTCTCCCGTTTCGTTACAAAATAAGCCGAGGGGTTTTCGATGGACGCAAGCCCTGCCTCTGTCATAGTGAAAAAGCCCATTTCGCCCGTACTGCCGAAGCGGTTTTTCGTTGCAACCAGACACCGCAGCTCATCCGCACCCTCGCCCTCCAGCACAAGCACCGCATCCACCAGATGCTCCAAGGCACGCAGACCTGCGATTTCATCGCTTTTATTCATCTGCCCTATCATCAGCACCGCTCTGGGGCGGCTTTTATTTTTTGCCTGCGCCACCAGAGCAGACGCACATTCCATGGTCTGCGTCGGGTTGCCTGCGCGCGAGGGCAAAAATTCCGCCAGAGAAAAGGTCTGGATGCTGTCCAGAATAATCAGATCGGGGTCAATTTCCCGAATCGCGTCCAATACGTTGTCCATAGAGGTGTCCGCCACAATCCAGATATTTTCCGCAATGGTGTCCAGAATACGGTCTGCACGGTTTTTAATCTGACTGTCACTCTCCTCCCCCGATGCATAAAGCACCCGAAAGCCCTGCTTTGCCAGCGCAGATGCCGCCATCAGGCTCAGGGTGGATTTGCCGCCGCCGGGGGGCGAGGTGATGATGGTGACGGAATCGCGCACAATGCCGCCGCCCATCACGCGGTCAAATTCCGCAATGCCTGTCAGCAGGCGTTGGTCACTGCCCGTTTCCACCTCCGAAAGGCGGGAAACCGGCTGCTTCGGTGCTGCCTTCGCCGCCTTTGCGCTACCCCTGACCTGCGCCGTTTCCGCAAGGGTATTCCATTCGCCGCAATCGGGGCATTTGCCTGCCCATTTCGGGCTTTGATATCCGCAGCTTGTACATTGATAGACTGTTTTGATTTTCATAGCATTCCCTCAATCGTATCTTTTCTATAATAAAAGGACTGCAATCCAACCCATCGGATTACAGTCCCTTTTTGTTTTTTATCAGCCGATTTTTTCGATTGCAACAGAAGGGGTATCCTTACCCAGCTCTACGCTGAAGGTTACCTTGCCTGCCAGATTTGTTTTCATCTTGCCGACATTCACATCATCAATCAAAATCTTATATTCTGTATCGGGCTCCAGCTCCATGGTAATCTGTGTATCCTCCAGCCCCTCAACGGTAAATTCTGCGCCTCTTTCGTTTACGGTGAAATTATGTACGGTTGCGCCGGGAACTGTTTCCAGCAGCATTTTACCGTTCTTTTCCAGCTTTGTGATTTCCTTAAAGGTTTTGATTTTATATAAGTCACCACTCACTTCAAAATCAAGGACTTTCTTCTTTTCGTCCATCAGATGATTGCCGAAACTGATTGTGCCATTGTCTTCCTGTCTAATCAATTCTTCGATTACTGCCATTTTCAGTACCTCCACTCGCTTCTCTATTGTGCCTCGCCCGAGAAACCCGAAAAAAAGAGATTCCCGACGTTTGAACCTTTGTTTGTGCTCCACTGTCAGCGGATAAAACTACGGTTATGATTATAACACAAAATAGATTGCAGGTATAGCTAATTTTTTGAAATCTTTTGCATAAAATCCTGTATTATTTCACAACGCGGAAGCTGAATCCATTCGTTTTCAGACCAACGGAAACCTTATCCCCCGCTTTGATATTGCCCAGAAGATATTCCTCCGCGAAGGCATCCTCAATCTTAGACTGGATGGCTCTGCGCAGCGGTCTTGCGCCATACGCCTTATCATAGCCCTCCTCGGCAATTTTTTCGATTGCTTTTTTGGTAAAGGAAACCGTAATATTCATATTTTCCTTTACACGCTTTGCCATCACATCCGTCAGAAGCCGCACAATTCTCGTGATTTCCTCCTTTTCCAGCGGATGAAACACGATAATATCATCAATACGGTTCAGAAATTCGGGCTTGAAGATGTTCTTGATTTCATCCATCACGCCCTTTTTCATCATTTCATAGCTCTGCTCGGGCGTTTCCACGCTCGTAAAGCCCAGACGCTTGGGTGCGGCAATGCTGCGCGCGCCTGCGTTCGAGGTCATGATGATAACGGTATTCTTGAAGTCCACCTTTCTGCCCTGCCCGTCCGTAATGTGTCCATCGTCCAAAACCTGCAAAAGAATATTAAACACCTCAGGGGATGCCTTTTCGATTTCATCAAACAGCACAACAGAATAAGGATTGCGGCGCACCTTTTCGCTCAGCTGACCGCCCTCCTCATAGCCGACATAGCCCGGAGGAGAACCAACCATTCTGGAAACGCTGTGCTTTTCCATATATTCGGACATATCAATCCGCACCATGGCATTTTCGTCTCCGAAAAGCGCTTCCGCCAGTGCCTTGGAAAGCTCCGTCTTGCCGACACCCGTAGGGCCGAGGAACAGGAAGGAACCGATGGGTCTGTTGGGGTCCTTCAAGCCGACACGCCCACGGCGGACAGCCTTTGCCAGTGCCTTCACTGCTTCATCCTGCCCGATGACTCTTTTGTGCAGAACTTCCTCCAGATGGAGCAGACGCTGACTTTCCTCCTCCTGCATGCTCTGCACAGGGATTCCCGTCCAACGGGAAACGATTTCTGCGACATTATCTGCCGTCACCACAATTTCGCCGCTGTCATGCGTGGATTCCCATGCGCGCTTTGCCGCCTTCAGACTGGTACGCAGACCATCCTGCAGCTTTTTGATTTCCGCCGCCTGTTCAAATTCCTCTGTCTTAATGGCAGTCTCCTTTTCCTGCTCCAGCTCTGCAATTCTTGCCTCCAGCTCCTTGATGGAGGTGGGCGCAGTATACGCAGAAAGACGCAGACAGGAGGCTGCTTCGTCAATCAGGTCGATTGCCTTATCCGGCAGGAATCGCTCCGTTACATAGCGTGCGGAAAGCCTAACCGCCGCCGCGATTGCTTCATCCGAAATGCGTACCCTATGGTGCATTTCATAGGGGTCCTTCAGTGCTGTCAGCATTTGCACGGCAACCGCTTCTGTCGGCTCCTCCACGCGCACAGGCTGAAACCGCCGCTCAAAGGCGGCATCCTTTTCAATATGCTTGCGGTATTCCTCAAGAGTGGTTGCGCCAATCAGCTGAATTTCCCCTCTTGCCAGAGCAGGCTTGAGAATATTCGAGGCATCAATCGCGCCCTCTGCCGCACCTGCCCCGATGACGGTATGGATTTCATCAATGAAAAGAATGATATTGCCTGCCGCCTTTACATCCTCCAGTGCCTTTTTCATGCGTTCCTCAAATTCCCCACGATATTTCGAGCCTGCGACCATAGCGGACAAATCCAGAGAAAGAATCCGCTTATGCCGCAGGGTATCGGGCACATTGCCATCACTGATTTTCTGCGCCAGACCCTCCACAATCGCCGTTTTCCCGACACCGGGGTCACCCATCAGGCAGGGGTTATTCTTCGTTCTGCGGCTCAGAATCCGAATGATACGCTCAATCTCCTGCTCTCTGCCGACAATCGGGTCGAATTTTCCCTGCTTTGCCAGTGCCGTCATATCTCGGCTGAATTTATCCAGTGTTTCCGTCTCGGAAATTTCCTCCTTCGGGCGTTCGTGCATCCCCTGCACACCGGCAGGCTGCGCCTCGCTTTCACCCAGAAGCAGCATGATATCCTCATACAGTGTTTGAATATCTACGCCCAAATCCTCCAAAAGCGTGATGGCAAGCGTATCCGGTTCACGCAGAAGTGCCAGCAGAATATGCTCTGTCCCGACATAATTTGCCCCCAGACGCACCGCCTCCTGCTTGCTGCGCTCCACCACACGCTTTGCGCGCGGTGTCATATCCAAGGGGAGATAAAATTTCTGCTTTTCCCCCTGCATTTCGCAAATGCGCTCCATCACCTGATGGTAGGTCACATTCTGCCCCTCCAACGCCTTTGCGGCAACGCTCTGCTGCACCAATGTCAGCCCAAGCAGAATATGCTCTGTGCCGATATATTCATTGCCAAGCTTTGCTGCGGCCTCCTTTGCCCTTTGCAGCACATCAAAGGCCTTTTTTGTATATTTCTCCTGCATCCTATTCACCTTCCTTGGTTTAATTTGTTAGCCATCAATGATTGTGATTGCTAATTTATTCCGGAAAGAAAAGAACCGATACAGGTTCTTCTCCGTAGGTTTCTTCTGATATTCCCATATTATATACCAACTTACTGGAAATTGCAAAGGATACTTCTTACAATTCCGTTAATTCTTCCGAAAAAAGTGAAAACGGCTCCCCTTCGGGCTTGGCGGTAAAGGAAAACGGCTGTTTCGTATCGGGATGGATGCCCTCCAAGCGGTAAGACCAGAGCGCAATCTCCGTTTTGCCGCGCTTCGGAAAGCCTTTGTTATATTTTTTATCCCCCCAGATGGGCACGCCTGCATGAGAAGTCTGGACGCGAATCTGGTGATGCCTGCCTGTTTCCAGCTCGATTTCCGCCAAGGTCAGCACGCCCTGCTCCGTTTCTCTCTCCGCAAGCCGCCGATACCGCAGAGCGGCACGCTTTGCGCCCTTTCTCTCCTTGGAAACCACTTCGGAAAGGTTCGTGCGTGCGTTTTTCAGAAGATAATCCTCTAATCCTCCTTCCGCCGCAGGCAATCTGCCGCAAAGCACCGTCAGATAGGCTTTTTTCAGCCGATGCGCCTGTATTTCCTTCGCAAGAAAGGCTTCTGTCCTTTTCTCCTTCGCAAACAGCATTACGCCACCGACAGGTCTGTCTAAGCGATGCAGAAGCCCAAGCGGCTGTCCGGTATATTCCTCCAAGGCGGAAAGCAAATCCAAATCTCCTGTTTTATCCGCCTGCGCAGGCATCCCCTGCGGCTTCACTGCCGCAAGCATGACTGCATCCTCATATAAAATCTTCATTCTTTTTCTTCCTTATAATAATTAAAATATATTAAATTTCTCTTACTGCCATTGCGCTTTTCGGCGGCAGGGACAGCAGCACATTCCCATTTCGGACGGGATAGGAAAAGCCGAACACCGTAAAGCCGTCCCGATTCGTCATGAGGCAATTTTGCAGCGTGCCTTCTGCCTGCACGCCTATCTGCCAGACAGGGATGGACACCGTCCGGATTTCCTCTGTATTATTCAGCGCAACCAGAATTTTTTCTTTTTCATCGAACCGCCCGTAGGCAAGCACGCCATACGCCCCATAAAGCTGCTTCAGCGAGCCATGGCGTAGAACGGGATACTCTTTCCGCAGGGAAATTGCTGCCTTATGGAAGGCAATCAGCTCCATATCCTCCCTGCCCCAGGGATAGGTGCGGCGGTTATCGGGGTCTGTCCAGCCTGTTACGCCTGCTTCGTCCCCGTAATATACGGTCGGCGCACCGTTCCATGTCATTTGCAGCAAAACGGCTTCGCGCAGCACTGCTTTTTCCACATTTGCATCCGCCGCGGCACTGCCCTCTGTTTCCACTCTGCCGATTTGGCGATTGGTGCGCGTGAGAAAGCGGGAATGGTCATGGTTGGAAAGCTGATTCATGGCAACAGAAATCGCCTGTGACGGCAGCTTCCCCATCTGATAGCTCATGGTTCCCCAGAACACATCCGCATTATTATACATATCCTCGCGCTTTTCGGTGCTATGCTTGGAAACCCCCGTCAGAAACCATGTGACAGGCTCCATGAAGGCATCGTAATTCATAATGGAATCCCATTGATTGCCCGTCAGCCAAGGGGCGGCATCGCCGTAATGCTCCGCCAGAATCAGCTTATCGGAAGAAACGCTCTTGACCGCAGTGCGAAACATCCGCCAGAAGGCATGGTTGAATTCCTCTGTTTTTCCTAAATCCGCGGCAACATCCAGCCGCCAGCCATCCGCATCAAACGGCGGCGAAACCCAACGCCTTGCAATCGCAAGAAGCTCCTCTCGGAGCGCCGCACAGCCCTCCACATTCAGCTTCGGGTGGTTTTCATAGCCCCACCAGCCCTCGTAGGTGCCATCCGCGTTCCAGTAAAAATAATCATGATAGGGACTATCCGCATGCCGATATGCGCCGCGCAGCTTGTCCCTGTAAAGCCCCTCTCTGTCGAGCCACTTATGAAAGGCTCCGCAATGGTTGAAAACGCCGTCCAGAATGACGCGCATCCCTCTTGCGTGCGCCTGCTGTATCAACTCTGCGAAAAGTGCATCCGAAGCGGCAAGGTTTTCGTCCGCTGTTGTGCGAGAGACATAAAGCGATGCGGTTTCATTCGTTTTGGCATCTGCCGCCAGAACAGAACCGCTTTCTCTGACGATTTTCCCGAAATGGGGGTCGATATGCCAATAATCCTGCGTATCGTATTTATGATTGCTTGGCGAAACAAAAAGCGGATTGAAATAAAGCACCTCTACGCCCAGCTCCGCCAGATAGTCCAGCTTATTGAGCACGCCCTGCAAATCGCCGCCGTAAAAACGGTTGATATCGCTTGCGGCAGGCAGGCTGTTCCAATCCGTGACCTGCTCGGTTTTCTGCTTCAGATAAATATATTCATTCGTTTTCACATCATTGGAGACATCCCCATTGGCAAAGCGGTCGGGGTAAATCTGATACATCACCGCGCCCTTCGCCCAATCGGGGGTTCGGTAATCGCGGAAAATCCGAAATTCCCCTTCGTGCTTATATTCCGAAAAAAAGCCGTATTTTGTATAATAGCCTACTGCTTCGCCGCATTGCAGGCGGAAATAATAGGTCATTTCCTCCGCAGTCGGGGGCAGGGTTGCCTGAAAATAAGAAAAAGCCCCCTGCGTTTCCGCCTCCTCCATGAGATATTCCCGTTCATTCGTGCAGAGGAAAACAGCAGAAACCGTTCCTCTCCCGACACGAAGCCGCACATTGACCCAATCCGCCGCGGTCGGCTCCGCAGGAGAGCGGAACTGCCTTGTTTCATCGCTATAGACTGCCTGTATGCGAAATTCCTCCGCAGACAGACCGAAATTATCATCCATCGGCTTTCACCACCTTCCTTTGCACATCATCGGTTTTTATTATAAGGGGAAAGGACAGGACGTGTCAATTTTTCCGAAAAATTCCCCCGCAAGCAAAAAAAAGAGCGACCAAGCAGTGCTTCAATGCAGTCATCTGCGGTCGCTCCCTCTTTTCTAAAAAAGAGAAGGTATGATGGGTGAAAAATATAGGGGAGTTTTCACAAATCCAGTATAGCATGTGGGGCAATTCTTGTCCAGAAAGGAAAGCCGCTTTGGAAATAAGATAAATTTATAGTTTTCTTTTTACAATAAAATTTTCTTATTAGAAATAAAATCTTCTTATCCGAAATTCCTTATGACATAAAATCCGCAAGCACCTTCGCCAGATTTTCCTCCCCGATGACGCGCATCCCCTCCTGAAGCTGTCTTGCTTCGCCATCCGGCAAGGCGGAAAGCGGCAGCTCTGTCCGCTCCTTCAGGCGCAGCTGCTTTTTTCCATCCTCATAGAAAACCGCAAGAAAGCCTTCATCCTCGCCCAGAACATAAACCTCATCACTCATCCCCTCGATGCTGCACCGCAGAATCACCTGCTCCGATGAGAAAAAGACCACCTGCCAGCCTGTATAAATGCTCTTTAGCTGTTCCAGATCCAAGCCCTGCAAAAATTCCGGTGCCGGCTCGATATGCTTTTTCATCACCCTATCCTGCGTATAAAAATATTGATAAACGATTTTCGTTCCGGCATGAATCCGCTTTTTTTCTTCCAAAACGGTGTGCGCCTCCGTTTCTGCCGGATGCTGCTCCCCTCTCCAAAGGGCTGCGTAATACCCTGCCAGCAGGCAAACCAGAAAGCTGAGCAGAGCTGCAATGACTGCTGTTTTTCGCATTGTATCACCTCTTTGGAGGGAGTATGGACACAAATATTGGAATTTATACCACAATAAAAAAAGCCATGCGCGAACATGGCTTGCAGATACTTAATACAGATGCAGATGTACGGGAACACCGTTTTTATAGGTACAGGGCAATTCGCCTTGAATGAGGGGCAGAAGATATGTAAGCATTTCCTCTGTTACATCGTTGCCCGCCTCGTTAATCCATTCATCGGGAACGGTTTTCACATGGTTTGCAATCTGCCCGATATCCACGAAATCAATGCCGAAACGGTAAGGCTGCACAGAGGTACGACGGATGCAGGCCATTTTGCCTGTGCCGCCGCTGATGGCATAATCTGCCGCCGCCGCGCCAATCAATCTGGATTCATAAATATCAGATGCGGATGCCACATGAGACGCACAACGCTGCATCACATTCAGTTCAATGCTTCTGACCTTGCAGCCGATTTCAAAGCGGAGGATTTCCTCCAGATAGCGCGCCGCACCTGCCAGAATTTTATGCCCGAATGCGTCCGCCGCTCTGTTTTGCAGGGAATCGGTCACATAATCGCCCTCCTCGTTGCGCAGGCCTTCGCTGACCGCAATGACGATAGAATGCTTTTCCGCCATTTTTTCACGCACATCCTCCAGAAAACGGTCTACAAGGAAGGGTCTCTCGCAAAGATAAATCAAATCGGGCGCAGAATCTCCGTTCAATCTGCCAAGCGCAGAGGAAGCCGTCAGCCAGCCTGCATCCCTGCCCATGATTTCCACAATCGTAATGGAGGGCTGCGCATATACGTTACAGTCGCAGGCAATTTCGGACATCGTTGCCGCAACATATTTCGCCGCAGAGCCAAAGCCGGGGCAATGGTCTGTTTCCATCAGGTCATTATCAATCGTTTTCGGTGCGCCGATGATTTTGACATCATCAATACGCATGCGTTCGCAGAAGCCTGCCAGCTTATGCACGGTATCCATAGAATCATTCCCACCGATATAAACGAAATAACCGATATCATATTTACGGAAAATCCCCAGAATCTTATCATATTCAAAGGTACTTTCCTCCCAATCGGACAGCTTCATGCGGCAGGAGCCAAGCGCAGAGGACGGTGTCTGGCAAAGCAGCTGTAAGGTTTCTGGGTCTGCCAGTGTCTCTGTCAGGTCAATCAGCTTATCCGTCAGGATACCCATAATACCGTTTTTCGCACCATAAATTTTACCAACATTCTGATTGGTCATTGCTTTTTCCACAACGCCTGCCAAGGTCGCATTGATGGCAGCAGAAGGCCCGCCGGATTGGGCAACCAGAAGATTTTTCATAGTAACCAGCCTTTCCTGTCCCTAAAAAAAGGACATCTCAAATTCATTTCCCAGCAATTTTTTAGCAATTTTTTAACGGGTAAACCAAAAAAAGAAAACCATGCCCCCAAAAAATAATTTACAGGACATGGTTATTATAACACGTTTTTATGAAATTGCAAATCAGCCAAGAATCAGCTTTAAGAAGAACAGAATTGCAATGATGACGATAACGGGATTCAGCTCGTTCTTTTTGCCGCCGAACAGCTTCAGCAGTACATAGGAAATTACGCCGAATACCAGACCCTCGGAGATGCTGTAGCATACAACCATCATCAGGATTGTCATGAATGCAGGGAAGCCTTCTGTGTAATCAGAGAAATCAATATCTCTTACGTTTTCAACCATCATCAGACCAACAACAACCAGTGCAGGTGTAGTAGCAAAGGAAGGAATGGTTGTCAGGATGGGAGAGAACAGCAGTGCAACCAGGAACAGGACACCTGCTGTGAGTGCTGTCAGACCGGAACGACCGCCATCGGAAACGCCGGATGCAGATTCAACGAAGGTGGTTACTGTAGAGGTACCCAGAACGGCACCAACGGTGGTTGCCAATGCGTCTGCGAACAGTGCGCCCTTGATTCTGGGCAGCTTGCCCTCCTTATCGAGGAAGCCTGCCTTTGTGGATACCCCAATCAGTGTACCCAGTGTATCGAACAGGTCAACGAACAGGAACGCAAAAATCACAACGATAAAATCGAAGATGGAAATACCGGAGAAGCTCAGCTTGCCGGCAATGGGTGCGATGCTGGGGGGTGCGGAAATCAGACCTGTGGGAATCAGGGAATATACGCCTGCTTCCACATCAACCACATAAACCCCTGCAAGCTGGCAGATGATACCCAGAATCCATGTAATCAGGATACCAACCAGAAGTGCGCCCTTTACCTTTCTGATAACCAGCACCAGTGTGATGATGGTACCAATCAGAGCAAGTGCAACGGGAACGGTCTTTACATCACCAAGGCTGACGCAGGTAGAAGCATTATTGATAACAACACCTGCATTCTGCAAGCCGATGAATGCGATATACATACCGATACCGACGCTGACCGCTTTTTTCATGTTTGCGGGAATGGCATTGAAGATTGCCTCGCGGACATTGATTGCGGATAAAATAATAAAGATAATACCCTCGATGAATACCGCAGCCAATGCAACGTGCCAGCTATACCCCTTCTGCGCGCAAATGGTAAAAGCAAAATACGCATTCAGCCCCATACCGGGTGCCAGAACAAAGGGATAGTTTGCAAAAAATGCCATAAAGAATGTACCTAAGGCAGAAGCAATACAGGTTGCTGTCAGAAGCGCACCGGCATCCATGCCTGTGGTAGAGAGGATGCTGGGGTTAACCACGAGGATGTACGCCATCGTCATGAAGGTGGTCAAGCCTGCCATCAGCTCTGTTTTGAAGGTGGTTTTATTTTCCTTCAACTTGAAACACTTTTCAATAAAATCCAAAAGAAACCCTCCTTTGTATAATGATAAAATACCAACTCCCACATTATATCTGTTTTTTCTTGAACTTTCAACTCTTTTTCCCTTGTGTTTCCACAAAAAACTTTTATCCGTCCCATAAAATATTCTTATCTGTTTTTCGGAAAAATACACAGATAGCGCGCTGCTTTCTCTTGTCAATCTTTTTTTGCTATGGTAAGATAGAAAAAAGAAACGATAGTAAGCAGACCGTCGGCACTGCCGGCGGTTTTCTCATTCTTTTTCTATCATGAAAAAAATAAAACTTTTCATAAAAACGGAGGGATATAATGAATCAAGAAATGATCCTCATTCTGGACTTCGGCGGTCAGTATAACCAGCTGATTGCCCGCCGTGTCAGAGAACATCATGTATACTGCGAAATCATGCCCTGGAAAAAATCCTTGGAGGAAATCAAGGCGAAAAACCCCAAGGGCATCATCTTCACAGGCGGCCCCAACAGCGTTTACGATGACGCTTCTCCTAAGGTTGACCCTGCCCTGTTTTCTCTGGGCGTACCCATTCTGGGTATCTGCTACGGCTGTCAGCTGATGGCGTACACACTGGGCGGCAAGGTTGGACATGCTGCCGAGCTGAGTGAATATGGCAAGGCTGAGGTTGCCTTCGATACCACAAGCAAGCTGCTAAAGGGCATCGGCGCAAATGAAATTTGCTGGATGAGCCACACGGATTATGTGACAGAGCTGCCCGAAGGCTTCCGCATTATCGGAAAAACCCCTACCTGCCCCGCGGCTGCCATCGAATGTGAAGCAAAGGGCTTCTATGGCGTGCAGTTCCACCCTGAGGTAAACCATACACCCAAAGGCTCTGCATTGATTAAAAACTTCCTGTTTGAGGTCTGCGGCTGCAAGGGCGATTGGACAATGACAAACTACATCGAAGACCAGATTAAAAAAATCCGCGAGCAGGTTGGCGACGGCAAGGCTTTGTGCGCCCTCTCCGGCGGCGTGGATTCCTCCGTTGTTGCGGCTTTGGTTTCCAAGGCAATCGGCAAGCAGCTGACCTGCGTTTTCGTTGACCATGGTCTGATGCGTAAAAACGAAGGCGACGAGGTAGAGCAGATTTTTGACGGCTATTTCGATTCTCATTTCGTAAGAGCAAATGCACAGGAGCGCTTCCTTTCCAAGCTGAAGGGCGTAACCGACCCCGAACAGAAGCGTAAAATCATCGGCGCGGAATTTATCCGTGTATTTGAAGATGAAGCAAGAAAAATCGGCAAGGTAGATTATCTGGTACAGGGTACGATTTACCCCGATATCATCGAAAGCGGTCTGGGAGATTCCGCAGTCATCAAATCCCATCATAACGTAGGCGGTCTGCCCTCCGTTGTTGATTTTGAGGAGCTGATTGAACCCCTGCGCCTGCTGTTTAAGGATGAGGTGCGTCAGATGGGTCTGGAGCTCGGTCTGCCGGAATATCTGGTATATCGTCAGCCCTTCCCCGGTCCCGGTCTGGGTGTGCGCGTGATTGGCGAGGTAACAGAGGATAAGGTTGCGATTTTGCAGGATGCGGATGCGATTTTCAGAGAGGAAATCGCAAAGGCAGGTCTGGACAGAGACATTAACCAGTATTTCGCGGTTATCACAGATGTGCGCTCCGTTGGCGTTATGGGCGACTTCCGTACCTACGATTATACCATTGCCCTGCGCGGCGTAACCACAACCGACTTCATGACTGCCGATTGGGCAAGAATCCCCTATGAGGTGCTGGATAAGGTTTCTACCCGTATCGTAAATGAGGTAAAGCATGTCAATCGTATCGTGTATGATATCACCTCTAAGCCACCCGCAACGATTGAATGGGAATAATCCGAACTACCGTAAAAATCCAATATTTATCCGGTTTGCGCCAGTCTTGCAACATTTCGACCGGCGCATTCTTGGCTAACACCTTGAAAGAAGTATGCTCCACCCAAATCCATTATAAGGAAGGTAGATGCACATGAATTTGAAAAAATATGCCACCCTGCTGCTGGCTGCAAGCCTAACCCTAAGCGGCTTTTGCGGCTGTGCAGCAACAAAAGCAGACAGCCAACAGCTGCCACTGAAAACCGCTGTATATTCCAATCTGACGGATGAAGAATCTCGCAGCCTGCTTCGCCAAGGTCTCTCGGATGCTGGGGTAAAGGAAAACAGAATTGATACCCTTTTTGCCAAGGTCGATGCCTTTCGTGCAGATGTAAAAAGTGAGTGGCTAACGAAGGGCTTTGAAAGCGCGGCACCAACTGAAACCAAATATGATCCCTATGAAATGCAGGATGCTTGGATGAAAAAAAACGGCAGCTTTCCCGGATATAATTGCAGGATCACAGCCTTCAGTCTATTCGGCGACTTTGTCACAGTGGGAGCTAATCAGCCGAATACCCAAGGCGAGGATGCGCTTTTTCTGGATCTTGAAACGCTTTCTGCGGATTCCTCTGTTCTCTGCGGAGACAGTACCGCCAAATTCTGTGCTCTGTTCGCACCTGTAAATGCTGCAAACAGTACCGATGTAACCGAGCAGGTCAAGGCTCTGCAGGCAGGCTGGAGGGAACGCGGCATTTCGTTTACAGACGACAAGGCACGCCTGATCTCCGTCGTTCTGCATGACAAATTTTCGGATACGGATAATACGCTTTTTATCGGTCATGTCGGCATTTTGCTTCCCGCAGAAAACGGAGAGCTTTATTTTATCGAGAAGGTCGCCTTCCAGGAGCCATATCGTCTGGTAAAATTAAAAAATCGGACAGAACTGAGTGATTATCTCATGGAAAAATATGATGTTGCGTGGGAGCAGGATACAACACGGCCGTTCATCATGGAAAATGACAATCTGCTGGAGGGATACCGCCAAAATCCCCTCGCACAACCCACAGAATAAATACGACTAAAATAAGAGCAGTCATCAAAAGGTGCATGATTTTTATAAGAATTAAAAAGAAAGGCATGGGTGAGCAATTATGTTAGGTAACTTTTCTTACTGCAATCCAACCAAGCTGTATTTCGGGAAAAAATCCTTGAACTACCTCAATGACGAACTATCCAAGTACGGCAAAAATGTTGTGCTGATATACGGCGGCGGCTCCATTAAGAAAAATGGAATTTATGATGCCGTAACTGCTCTTTTAAAAGAAAATGGCAAAAATGTGACGGAAATTAGCGGTGTTATGCCCAATCCCACCGTTGCAAAGCTGCATGAGGGAATTCAAATTGCCCGTGCGCATAAGGCAGATTTACTGCTTGCCGTAGGCGGCGGCTCTGTCTGCGATTATTCCAAGGCTGTCTCTGTTTCCGTTCATTGCGAGGAGGAGCCTTGGGAGAAATATTTTGTTCGCTTTGAAGAACCGAGCTGCGAAATCATCCCTGTCGGCTGCGTCCTTACTATGGTCGGCACCGGCTCCGAAATGAACGCAGGTAGCGTGATTACCAACACAGAAACACATCAGAAAATTGCTCATGTTTTTGCCGATGAAAAAATCATGCCTCGGTTTACGATATTGAATCCTGAATATACGTTTACACTGCCGAAATATCAGATGGTTTCCGGTATATATGATATTTTCAATCACATCTGCGAGCAATATTTTTCGGATGAAGATGACAACACCAGTGATTACATCAGCGAAGGCTTAATGCGCTCTGTCATTCATTCCAGCCGCATAGCCGTACAAAATCCACTGGATTATGAAGCGCGCAGCAATCTCATGTGGACAGCCACATGGGCACTGAATACGCTCATTGACAAAGGAAAGCATACCGACTGGATGGTGCACATGCTTGGGCAGGCAGTCGGAGGCTATACTGATGCGACCCACGGCATGACGCTTTCTGCGGTATCCCTGCCATATTATCGCCATATACTGCCCTATGCCATCCCGAAATTCAAGCGTTTTGCTGTGAATGTCTGGAACATCAATGCAGAGGGCAAGGCAACAGAGCAAGTAGCACAGGAGGGTCTCTCTTCTATGGAAGACTGGATGCGTGAAATCGGCGTAGTGCTGCATCTTGCAGAGCTTGGTGTAACCGAGGATATGCTGGAGAGCATCGCAGATGTCACATTGATTCTGAAGGGCGGCTATCACGTTCCCAATCGAGCGGAAATCATTGAAATTTTAAGAGAAAGCCTTTGATTTTACTCAGATAAATCCAAAAATACGATATACATTTCGACCCCACCGGGCAGAACCGAATTTTCGGCTTCTGCCCTTTGTAGTATAAAGCAGGTTTTTCCCAAAGAAACAGGCCGACATTTGCCAACCCGTTTCCCTTGAATCCTCCCCTTTTGCATTTTCAAAAAAGCTTTTTCATTTTTGGCTTAATTACAATACAAATCCGCCACCGGCAACAAATTCCCCATCATACAGCACAAGTGACTGCCCGGGCGTGATCGCTCTTTGCGGTTCATCAAAGACAACCTCTAATTTATCCTCCCCGACCATCCGCACAGTACACCATGCAGGCTTATGCGCATAGCGGATTTTCGCCAGAAAACGCTGTCCGTCCTCAAATTTATCATACGCCATGTATGCCAGATTGTCGGCACAAAGCGTTGTCCGGAATAATGCCGCATTATCGGAAAGAACAACCTCGTTTTTTTCCGTATCCAAACGATACACAAAGGCAGGCTTGCCAAGCGCAATGCCAAGCCCCTTTCTCTGCCCGATGGTATAATGAATCAAGCCCTTGTGCTTACCTAAAATAGTCCCGTCCATATCCACAAAATTACCGGGCATTCCCGTCAGCTTGCCCTCTCTTTCAATGAAAGCGGCATAATCCCCATCGGGAATAAAACAGATATCCTGACTTTCACCTTTTTTTGCCACAAAGCCGTCCACAGCCTCCGCAATCTTACGCACCTCGTCCTTGGTATATTCCCCAATAGGCAGAAGCATTGCGCCAAGCTGCTCCTGTGTCAGCCGATAAAGCGCATACGTCTGGTCTTTTTCGGCAGTTGCAGAATTTCGGATGGCATAACGTCCCGTTTTCGGATGCTTTTCGATACGGGCATAGTGCCCCGTTGCAATGTACTTCCCACCGATTTCCTTCGCCTTATCCAGAAGGGATTTTTCCTTTACCATGCGGTTGCAGACGATACAGGGGTTCGGGGTTACGCCCTTTTGATACTGTCCGATAAAATCATTCACCACACAGGTACGGAAGGCTTCTCTGCAATCCAGTATCTCATGGGAAATCCCGATGGAATCTGCCACCCGTTTTGCATCGGCAATCGCCTTCTCTGTGCCTTCTCCGTCCCACATCCGCAGTGTTACACCTGTCACCTCATAGCCCTGCTTGTTTAAAAGATATGCCGCAACCGTGCTGTCCACGCCGCCGCTCATCCCTACTACTACCTTTCCTTTGTTCATCTCATTCACCTCGTTTGCCCTGCTTTTTTCCAAGGCATTTTTTCCATCGGCTGATTCTGTCCTTTTGTACCAGCTGTTTTGCATAAGCGAAGGTCTTTTTCTCCCCCTCATCTGCCAGCATTTGCAGTAAGTGATTGAGCAAAGCAAGGCTTTCGGGGTGCATCACCGCCTGTACGCGCTTGCTTTTCTGATGATACAGCCAAGGGCTTGCATCGGTATAGTCTTCCTTCTGATAAACCTTGCACGCTGCAATACGATCCATGAACATTTCCACCACATACCGCAGGGGCATTTTCATCCCAATCAGAAGCGGACCTTCACTGCCGGGCATGGAATAATCAATCCAATATTCAAAATGGTGCTTATTTCTGCCCTTATGATGCAGCCAGGAGGAGGAATATCCCTTCTTTTCCTTCTCTGCATTATTAGGGCTGCAATCGCCCTGAAAATATTTCGCACCGACCAGAAATTCTGTCAGGCTGTATTTGCTCAAATCATGCGTCAACCCCTGCCAGTAAAGCCCAACTCGGAAGCAGCCCTGCCGCACCAGCCTTCTATGGTATGTAATTGTCTGAAAATGTTCTTTTATGTGCATTCTTCTCATTCCTTCTTGAAAACCTACTCAAAAAAGAAACCCCAATTCTCAGGAATTGAGGCCTCCAATCATTATTTTGTCAGCTTTGAAATTGCTTTGAAATGGGGTGTGCCTGCCCCCTGTGTCATTTCATACAGCGCGCCCTCGCAGGTAGTTACAAATGCACCCTCCTGCACAGCTCTCTGGATTGCATACTCCTTATTGTATACCACTCTGGAGCCAACGCAGTCCGCCACAATAAATACACGATAGCCTTCACCAATCAAATCTATAATACTCTGCAGCACGCAGATATGTGCTTCCACGCCGCAAACCAAAATTGTCTTTTTGCCCTGTGCCTTTACCCATTCCACAAAGGCATCACAGCCCATTGCGGAGAAAACTGTTTTTTCCATGGGTTCAAATGCGCCAATGGCTTCCTTCATCGCAGGAACGGTTTCGCCCAGTCCCTTTGTATACTGCTGTGTCACAGCCATAGGAACGCCAAATTCCTTCAACCCTGCTGCAAAAATAGCTGCCTTTGCAACAATTTCATCATGATCTGCAATGGCAGGCACCAGTTTTTCCTGAAAATCGATAATCAATGCCGCGGTATCTTCTGCTTTTATTTTCATATTTTTCCTCCTGATATTCAAAAAGCCTTCTTTCCTTCGGGTATCTAAAAATTCCCCTTTGCTTTTCATTTTATCCTATCAAAAGAAAATTGTCTACACCTTTTATAGGAATATTCGACTACCTTTTTTCGTTTTCCCATAATCCCTTACATAAACTTTCGCATGTGCTGCAATGCGGATTTTTCCAGACGGGAAACCTGCGCCTGACTAATGCCGATTTCTGTGCTGACCTCTGTCTGTGTTTTGCCTTCAAAAAAGCGCAGATTTACGATTTTCTTTTCGCGCTCATTGAGGTGCTGCATGGCTTCGCTCAGAGAAAGATTTTCCAGCCAGAGCCCGTCGCCGTTCTTTTCATCACTCACCTGATCCATCACAAAAAGCGTGTCACCGCCATCATGATAAATCGGCTCAAAAAGGGAAACCGGATCCTGAATGGCATCCATTGCCATCACAATATTTTCTCGGCTCATCCCCATTTCCTTCGCAATTTCCTCTATGCTCGGCTCCTTTTCCTGCTCTGCCATCAGCCGTTCCTTCACCTGTAACGCCTTATACGCCGTATCCCTGAGAGAACGCGACACCCGAATGGTGTTGTTATCCCTGAGATATCTGCGAATCTCCCCAATAATCATGGGGCAGAAATATGTTGAAGGCATCACATCCATCTCAATATTAAAATTATCAATCGCCTTAATCAGCCCCACCACACCAATTTGAAACAAATCATCCATATTTTCATTGCGGTTTTCAAAGCGCTTGATAATACTAAGCACCAGCCGCAAATTCCCCTCTATCAGCTGCTGACGGGCAGCTTCGTCCCCTGCCTTGCATTTTATAAACAGCGCCTTTGCCTCTGTTCCTGTCAGAACGGGCAGGTTTGCCGTATTCACACCGCTGATTTCCACCTTTCCGTAATAAGCCAATCCTGTCACTCCATTCGTTCAAAGGTATATGAATACCTTCTCCCTTTGCGCACAAAAATATACGAAGCAAATCTCGCCAATCCTCGTATAAAATCACATTCTTTTTCGTATCCTAGCAAAAAAGCTGTTATAGCAATTGAAAGGAGTTTTCTTCATGCGTCTGACAGAAATCCATGACGGCATTCCCACAGCAGCCGCCCTGCGCGAAAGCACACGCATCCAGCGCCACGGCGGAAAAAATGGCAATCAGCAGTATATTGACCGTGGGTTTGGCAAGGCAAAAAATGTCGATTATGAACCGCTTCATTATCTGGATGTATAGCAAAAAACGGATATCCTTTGACATCCGCTTTCGGTGCGTCCCAATCGGGCGCACCTTTTTCTTACATCATTTTGCTTATTTCCTTTTTCAGCCGCCGCATAATCTTTTTTTCCAGTCTGGAAATATAGGACTGCGAAATCCCCAGAATATCCGCCACCTCCTTCTGCGTTTTTTCCTCTGTTTCCGGCAGAATACCAAAGCGCATTTCTACAATCCGCCGCTCCCGTCCGCTCAGCTTCTGCATGGCATCCTGCAAAAGCTCTCGGTCAACCTTATTCTCAATATCCTTCGTGATGATATCGTTCTCCGTCCCCAGAATATCGGAAAGCAGCAGCTCATTTCCTTCCCAGTCCACATTCAGCGGCTCATCAATGGAAACCTCTGTTTTCGTCTTGCTGTTTCGTCTCAGATACATCAGAATTTCATTTTCGATACAGCGTGAAGCATAGGTTGCCAGCTTAATTTTTTTATCCACCTTAAACGTATTGATTGCCTTAATCAGCCCAATCGTGCCAATGGAAATCAAATCCTCCACATTGATGCCCGTATTTTCAAACTTCCTTGCGATATAGACCACCAGACGCAGATTTCGCTCAATCAGAACAGATTTTACCGTCACATCCTCCTCTCCGCCCAGCTGCTCCAGAAGCACCAGCTCCTCCTCCGGCTTGAGCGGCGGCGGAAATACATCGCTCCCCCCGATATAGAATACCCCTCCCTGCTTCTTTTCCCGTATCCAACGGTTCAGATGGTATTTTACAAGAAAAACTAAATATCTCCATTCCTTCATTCCGAATCCTCCTTCCATAAAGAGGGTGGCACAATGCCCTCATAACTGCCAGTAAACGCTTCCTCGGCAATCCCGACAAAAATATCCCGATGGCAGATGCTTTTTTCCCCGAAAAACAAAATCAGCTTCTCTGCCCGTATACCCCAGAGCCTGCCATCCGGGTTCCCCAGACTGCTGAACGCAAGCCATTCCAAGCCCTCTCTGCTCCCGGAAAGCAGCCGCACGCCCTCCTCTGCCGAAAACAGCGGCAAAACCGCCTGCATCTCCAGAATCGCAACCCCTCGGTCATCCGCCTGCTTCAGCCCGTTTCCCGTATCAATCAGCGTACGCACCTCGGCACATCTGCCCTGCCGAAACACAGCAGCCGTGCAGAATTCACGTCTGCGGCAAATATGCGTCTCCATCCACCCTGCACCCAATTTCAGCAATACATACGCCAAAAGCACCGCCCATGGCAGCAGCCACCACGGATAAATCTGCTCTACGATAAGACCCTGCCCAAACAATCGCTGTGCCTGCGTAAAGGTAAACAAAAGCTGTGCGCCGCCGCCAAGCAGGAACGAAGAAAGCAGTGTTGTCCCCATCAGCCGCAAAAATATTTTTCCGCTTTTCGGTGTATAGGCAATGAAAACGCCGCCCGCCAGAAGCAAAAGCGAAAATAGCGCACCGCCGCTTCTTTGCAAAAAGAAAAGCCACGCGCAATCACACACCGCCGCAAAAAGACCGCCTAATGCAAATCGCCACCGCTTCCTTCGCAGGCCCAGAATCCGCCCTGCCATCCAGAGCAGAAAGGCATCCATCCCCCATGTCACCGGAAAAACGATATCTATGTAAATCTTCGGTTCCATTCCTTCCCTCCTTCTATGATTATAAAACAAAGGATCTGCGAAACCTGTCGTTTTTCCTGTGAAAAGCAGAAAAATCTCGACAAAAAAAGAACACACAATGCTGTCATCATGTGCTCAGTCTGTAGACAAAGTAATTTTGAGGTAGCGGAAGGGCTTGGGAAACAAATCCGTTTCCCAAATGGAATCCGCAGTCGGAATTCACTTCCGACGAGGAAAACAGCGAGTTTCAAGGCTTTTAAGCTGATGGAACTCGTCTGTTTATTCCTCTGCTTCAACAAGTCGAAATCCTGATTTCGACTTAGGGTGTCATCATGTGTTCTTCGTTTTATTTTTCCGCAAGCAGCTCTCTTGCCGCCGCCAGTGTGGTTTCCGTCACATCATTCATCAGTCTTGCCACCTCGCGCACTGCGCCTTCCTCATCCAGTGCCGTCACGCGCGTCACGGTTTCTCCTGCGTCGCTTTCCTTTTCAATCAGAAAGTGATTATCCGCCATCGCGGCAATCTGGGGCAGATGCGTAATGCAGAGAAGCTGTCGTTTTCCGCCCAGAAAGCGCATTTTCTCGCCGACCCTTCTCGCCGTTCTGCCGCTGACCCCTGTATCAATTTCATCAAAAATAAATGTCCCGATTTCATCCGCATCCACAAGCACCGTTTTCAGTGCAAGCATCACACGGCTCATTTCGCCGCCGGATGCAATCTTTGCCAAGGGCTTGAGCGGCTCCCCTGCATTGGCAGAAATCAGAAATTCCACCTTATCCTTGCCGTCTGCGCCCCAATCGGCTTTTTCTTCTATCTGAATATGAAACCGTGCATGCTTCATTTCCATGTCATGCAGTGCCGTTTCAATCTGCTCCTCCACCTGTTCGGCAGTCGCCCTTCTTCTTGCTGTCAGCGTTTCCGCAAGAGCAGACAGGCGCTTCTCCTCCGCTGCCTTCTTGGCAGAAAGCTCCGCCGCCTTTTCGCTGCTGTTGGAGAGAAATTCCAGCTCCTGTACGGCTTTTTCGTAAAATTCCAATACCGCCTCGATGCTGCCGCCATATTTTCGCTTCAATTTATAAAAAAGCTGCAAGCGCTCCTCAATGCGTTCCAGCTCCTCTGGGTCAGCCTCCTGTTCTTCCGCCTCGCGCTTCAATTCCCGCGCGCAGTCCTCCACGGCAGCATAGCCATCCGCCAATGCATCCGCCAAGGGAGACAGAGCCGCATCATATTCCGCCGCTTCCCGTAATTTCGCAAGGGCATCCCCCAGCTGGTCGCAGGCAGAGGGCGCGCGGTCATCCCCGTCATACAGAAGTGTTACGCTTTCGCCCGTCAGCCGTATCAGCCTTTCCATGCTGCTCAGGCGTTTTTTCTGCTCCAGAAGGGCATCCTCCTCGCCCTCCTGCAGCTCTGCCGCTTCGATTTCTTCCTTCTGAAACAGCAGCATATCCATCCGCTGTTCTCTTTGGCTTTCATCTCCAATCAGAATCGCAAGCTGCTTTTCTAAGTCCTTTAGCCTTTGCCGGCTGTTTTTGTATTCCTCCATTGCCTCACCAAAGCCTGCGCCGCAGAAGCGATCCAACAGGCGAATGTGCTTCACAGGATTCAAAAGAGACTGATGCTCATGCTGTCCGTAAATATCAATCATATCCTCGGCAATCTCCTTCAGCATACCGACCGTCACCGTAGAGCCGTTAATACGGCAGACAGATTTTCCTGCTTCGCTGAGCGTACGGGTAATCAGAAGCGTCCCGTCCTCCTCAGGGACAATGCCGTTTTCCGCAAGCTTTTCCGTAAGCGCCTGCGACTGTACGGAAAACAACGCCTCAACCGCCGCCTGCTTTTCGCCGTGGCGCAGAAAATCCTTCCCTGCTCTGCCGCCAAGGGCAAACTGCAAAGAATCAATAATCATGGATTTGCCGGCACCCGTTTCGCCCGTCAGAATATTCAGCCCATCTCCAAAGGAGATTTCGCTTTCCTTAATCAGCGCCACATTTCTGATGTGCAGATGTTCCAGCATAAAGCGTCCCCCCTTTAGGCACTATGGATGATACGATACAGCTTTTCGATGATAACTGCCGCCTGATTATGTGTACGCACCACGCAGAAAACAGTATCATCCCCTGCAATCGTGCCAAGAATTTCGCTGTTCTGCATGTTATCAAGCGCAACGGCAACCGCCATGCCCATACCATCCAGTGTTTTCACTACAATCATGTTCTGCGCATAGTCCATTTTCAGCACAGCCTCTTTGAATACGCGCGTTAGTCTCTCTGTCACTTCCGTATCATTGCCCGTAATCACAGCATATTTCTGCCGTCCCTTTTCTGTTGCGATTTTCGTCAGCTTCATTTCACGAATATCACGGGAAACCGTTGCCTGTGTCACCACAAAGCCTTCCTCACAAAGTCTCTGTGCCAGCTCGTCCTGCGTTTCAATGTCATAATTTTCAATCAATTCCAAAATTTTTGCATGTCTGGCGATCTTCATCGCACTACCCCTCCTTACTGTTTCAGAAAGATATCCAAAGGCTGCTTGTTCAGCCATTCTTATTTCAATTTATGCCGCAGTACATCGTAAAAGCTCTGCGGCTTTGTCTTAATAATCGTGGTGCAGACATCCGCACGACGAATTTGCACAACATTCTGCCCCGTCAACGTAAAGTTGTTCTGCCCGTCCGCACTGACCGTAAAGGGCGTGTCCTCTCTGCTTGGCTTCACCTCAACCGTAACCACATCATCCGCAGAAACCACAATGGGTCTGCTTGTCAGCGTGTGCGGTGAAATGGGCGTAATTGCAATAATCTGTGCATCCGCTTTCAATACAGGCCCCCCTGCGGAAAGGTTATATGCCGTTGAGCCTGTCGGCGTACAGATGATAACACCATCCGCAAGCAGGGTATCCACAAATTCATCATTTACAAAAACGTGAAACTCCAGAATTTTATATAAATCGCGCGTAATGCAGATATCATTCAAAGCAATAATGCCCTCCGTGCGTTCATCCCCCTTGGCAATGCCGCAGGTCAGCATCATGCGCTTTTCCAGTTTAAAATCGCCCTTCAGCACCTTATCAATCGCCGCTTCGGCATAATTCTTATCCTCTGCCGTCAGAAAGCCGAGCGTCCCCAGATTGATACCCAGAATCGGCTTTTCAAATTTCGCCGTTTTTCTGCCAATGCCAAGCAGTGTTCCATCACCGCCAAGCGAAATCAGCAGATCACTGTTCTGATACAGCTCCGTTTCCGTCTGCGCATACTGCGGCAGCTCCGCCAGTTCCGCCACCGCTTCGGAAAGGCGCGGCTGACAGCCCTTTTCCTCCAGATAACGCACCAGCCGCTTTGTCACCGCCAGTCCCTTATCCTTCTGTATATTCGGTAAAATTGCTACTTTTTTCATCTTCCGCACCTCATTTCTCGCCCGAAAGGATTTTATGCGATTGTGCAACAACGGTATCTACTCTCGCCTGCACCTCGTCCTCGTGCATGCCGCTCCGGCTCTTATCCAGATAAATGAGATACTCGATATTGCCTTCAGGCCCCTTAATCGGGGAGAAATCCAGACCGAGAATCCCAAGGCTCTGTGTGCGGACATACTCCACAATCATCTCGATGACCTCGCGATGCACGCTGCTGTCCCGAACAACGCCCTTCTTGCCGACCTTCTCCCGTCCGGCTTCAAACTGCGGCTTAATCAGACAGACCATCTGCCCCTTTTCGCCCAGCACGCCAAGCACCGCAGGCAGTACCTTTGTCAGAGAAATAAAGGAAACATCAATCGATGCAAAATCCCCTTCATCCGGTACCTGCTCATGCGTCACATATCTTACGTTTGTTTTTTCCAGACAAACAACTCTTTCGTCATTTCTTAATTTCCACGCAAACTGACCGTAGCCAACATCAATGGCATAAACCTTGCTTGCACCGTTTTGCAGCATACAATCCGTAAAACCACCTGTCGATGCGCCGATATCCAGACAGATTTTCCCATCCAGACGGATACCGAATACATCCATCGCCTTTTCCAGCTTATAGCCGCCGCGGCTGACATATTTCATCTGGTTACCCTTTACCTCAAGCTTCGCTGTCACCGCCACCTTTGTGCCGGCCTTGTCCTCCTTCTGTCCGTCAACGTATACATTCCCTGCCATGATATACGCCTTCGCCAGCTCTCTGGAGTTTGCCAAGCCCTGCTGCACCAGTAAAACGTCTAATCTTTCCTTTTCAACCTTTTCTGCCATGGTCATTCTCCCAATCTTTCCTTGATGCTGTTATAAATGCCCGCCGCATCCAACCCATATCTTTCAAAAAGCTGTGCCTGCGTGCCCTGTTCGATATATTTATCGGGAAATGCCAGATTCAGCACATCCGTCTGTATCCCTGCATCCCCGTAGTATTCCAGTACCTTTGAGCCGAAGCCGCCCTTACGCAGATTATCCTCCACCGTCACAATATGGGCGCACGTTTCAGCGATCTCCTTCAGCAGCTCCGTATCCAGAGGGTTCAGAAAGCGCATATTCACAAGCATGGGGTGATACCCTTCTGCCTCTAAGCGCTCTGCCGCCTCTGCCGCCGGCTTCAGCATGTGTCCCTCCGCCAGAACGGCAATGTCTCTGCCCTTCTGAATGACCTCTGCCTTGCCGTATGTAATCGGCTCCTTCTGCTCTGCAAAAGCGGTTTCCGCCGTTCCTCTCGGATAGCGCACCGCAATCGGGCCGTTCCATTCATTCACCGCAAAATCAAGCATTTCCTCCAATTCCCATGCGTTTTTTGGCGAAAGCACCGTCATATTAGGGATGTGGCTGAGAAAGGAGATATCGAAAACGCCCTGATGGGTTTCTCCGTCTGCCCCAACAATCCCTGCACGGTCTATCGCAAATACAACATGCAGCTTCTGCATACACACATCATGCACGATCTGGTCATACGCCCTTTGCAGGAAGGAGGAATACACCGCAAACACAGGTGTTACACCGCCCTTTGCCAGACCCGCCGCAAAGGTTGTGCCGTGCTGCTCCGCAATGGCAACATCAAAAAAGCGTTTCGGAAAGGCTCTCTGAAATTTCTCAAAGCCTGTGCCGCCGCTCATTGCTGCCGTAATCCCTGCGACCTTCGGGTTTTTCTTCCCGATTTCCACCATTTTATCCCCGAAAACGGAGGACCAGCTTCTGCCGCCCTTGGAAAGCGGCTGTCCTGTTTTCAAATCAAACGCACCTACGCCATGATACGCCCAAGGACGCTCCTCCGCGTAGGGATAGCCCTTGCCTTTAATCGTTTTCACATGAATGAGCACAGGACGGTTCATTTCCTTCACATTTTCAAACAGTTCAATCAGATCCGGCAAATCATGTCCATCCACAGGACCGATATATTTAAGCCCAAGCTGTTCAAACAATGCACCGCCCGTCAGAAGCATTTTCGCCCCGTCACGCACGTTTTTCAGCACCTGATATGTCCCTTCACCAATCACAGGCACATTATCTCGGAACTGCTTGACCGCCTCCTTCCACCCACGGTACTGATAGCTTGTCCGCAGGCTGTTCAGATGGCGGCTGATGGCCCCCACATTCGTATCAATAGACATCTGGTTATCATTCAGAATGACAATCATTCTGGTATGCTCCTTGCCGACATTATTCAGCGCCTCATACGCGAGTCCGCCCGTCATGGAGCCATCCCCGATGACTGCAATCACATGCTCCTTTCCGCCCGTCAGGTCTCTTGCCTTCGCAAGCCCGAACGCCGCTGAAATGGAAGTGGAGCTGTGTCCTGCCGCAAAGGCATCGCAGTCGCTTTCCGTCGGCTTGGGGAAGCCGCTCAGTCCATCCAGCTGCCGCAGATGGTCGAAGCCCTCTTTTCTGCCCGTCAGCATCTTATGAATATACGCCTGATGTCCAACGTCCCAGACAATTTTATCCTCCGGCAGATGAAAGCAGTATTCCAGTGCTACAGTCAGCTCCACAATGCCCAGATTGGACGCAAGATGTCCTCCTGTTTTGGATACCTTCTGCAAAAGGAACCGCCGCAGCTCTTTGCAAAGCTGCTTTAACTCTTTTTCGTTTAAATTCTTTATATCTTCAGTGGAATGGATATGCTTTAAAATACCGTCCACAGTTTCACCAACTCTCTATTCTCACAACCTCAAAAAATCTCTCGGAAGGATCTTCTTAAAATGTTCTGGTTGTAAGATATTTTGTCAACTCTAATAAAAATGCACAGCCCTCGCCCTGCTCCTCCCAGATGGAAACAGCCTCGGCGGAAAGCCTTGCCGCAATCTCTCTTGATTTTTCAATTCCAAACAGCGTCACATACGTTGTTTTCTGATTTTTTTCATCACTGTGGATGGGCTTGCCCAATTCCTCCAGTGTACTTGTCACATCCAGAATATCATCCAGAATCTGGAATGCAATGCCGATTTTTTCGCCTGCCAGCGCAAATGCCGCAACTGTTTTTTCATCCGCACCGCCGCAGATTGCCCCTGCCTGCAGTGCGCCGCGAATCATTGCCGCCGTTTTATGCAGATGGATAAAATCAAGCGTTTCGATATCCAGAGGCTTCCCCTCCATGAAAACATCCACCACCTGCCCAACAAGCATCCCTTCCACACCTGCGCCGTGTGCAATCGCTTTCATGGCACCTGTTGTCTGCGGTGTAGGGTTTTTCACGCAGGCATCCGCCATCGTTTCCATAGCATGATGCAGCAGGCCATCCCCTGCCAGAATCGCCATATCCTCGCCAAAAACCTTATGGTTCGTCAGTCTCCCCCTGCGGTAATCATCGTTATCCATCGCAGGCAGGTCATCATGAATCAGCGAATAGGTATGAATCATTTCCAAGGCACAGGCAAAGGGAAGGGCATCCTCCTTTTTGCCGCCGACCGCCTCGCATGCCGCCAGAACCATCATCGGGCGCAGACGCTTGCCCCCTGCCAGAAGGCTGTAGCGCATTGCTTCAAAAATCACAGGCGGAAAGTCCTTCTGTTCGGGTACTGCCTGCTCCAGCGCCTGTTCAATATAGGCACAGCGTTCCTTCATTTCCTGCTTCAAATCCATCATTCTTCCACCTCCGCCTGAAACGGCTCCTCCTGCCAAAGCCCTGCTTCTTTTCTCAGCAGAACGATTTCTCCCTCCGCCGCAGAAAGCTTTTCTCTGCAAAGTGCCGCAAGAGTCAGCCCCTCTTTATACAACGAAACAGCCGTCTCCAAGGAGACCTCCTCCTGTTCCAGCTGTTCTACAATTTCCTCTAAGCGTTCCATTGCTTCATCAAAGGTTTGTTTCTTTCTCGCCATCGGCAAATACCGCCTTTCCTGTCACCTCTGCCTGCAAAATGCCGTCCTTCATGCGAATCCGTACCGCCTGCCCGACTTTTGCCGCCTGCGCCGTTGTGAGCGGCGTGCCTGCCTCATCCATCAGCATGGCATAGCCGCGGTTCATCACAGAAAACGGCGAAACCGCCGCCAGCCTGCCCTCTGCCGCCAGAAGTCCTCGGCTGAGCCGCTGCAGCTGTCCTGCCGTTTCTTTATACAGAAGCCGTTCCTGCTCCGCAAGCACGCGCTCCTTTTTCTGCATCAATTCCAACGGACGCTTCAGCACAGGGCGTTCCTTCAGAAATTCCAGTCTCCGTTTAGATACCGTCAGCACCGCCTGCAAATTCCGTTCCAATCGTTCCGCCAGTGCCCTTGCATCCTCCTTTTTGTCCGCAAGTCTTGTGGTTGCAAGCTCTGCCGCCGCAGATGGGGTCGGCGCACGCAAATCCGAAACAAAATCGGCAATCGTAAAATCCGTTTCATGCCCGACAGCAGAAATCACGGGCAGCTCCGAAGCAAAAATGGCTCTTGCCACGCTTTCCTCGTTAAACGCCCATAAATCCTCCATCGAGCCGCCGCCGCGCCCCAGAATAATCACGTCTGCCTTGCCCCAGCTGTTCGCCGCCTTCAGGCTTTTCACAATATCCGCCGCGGCTGCTTCTCCCTGCACCAGTGTCGGGAATATGGCAAGCCTCACTCTCGGGTCGCGTCTTTTTGCAATCTGGATAATGTCGCGCACCGCCGCCCCCGTCGGAGAGGTGATTACCGCAATACAGCCGACATTTTCGGGAATCTCCCGCTTATAGTCCGCATCAAAGAGCCCCTCTGCTGCAAGCTTTTCCTTCATCTGCTCAAAGGCAAGCTGCAAGGCACCCATGCCGACCGGCTCCAGAAATTCGCCGTACAGCTGATACTGCCCCGTCCTTTCGTACAGGGAAACATGCCCGTATAAAATCACCTGCATCCCGTTTTCGGGCAGAAAGGGCACCTGTGCCGCATCCTGCTGAAACATCACGCAGGCAATCGCCCCCTGTGCATCCTTGAGGGTAAAATACCAATGACCGCTCGAATGTGCCTTGAAATTGGAAATCTCCCCCTGCACCAGAAGGCTGTTCAGTATAAAATCATTTTCCAGCAGATTTTTGATATAGCGGTTAATCTGCCCAACCGAGAACACCTTCGGCTCTATCATTTGATTACTTTTCCCAGTACGCCGTTGATAAAGGCAGGTGCTTCATCAGAGCTGAAGCGTTTTGCAAGCTCCACCGCCTCATTGATGGCAACGCCGATGGGGGTTTCCCCGTATTTCATTTCATACACTGCCAGGCGCAGAATCGCCAAATCCACCTTATTCATCCGCGCAGGATCCCATCCGTTTGCACTTGCTGTAATCATTTCGTCAATTTCCGCCATGTGAGCATGTACGCCCTCCACCTCGGAAAGAATAAATTCCTTATCTTCTTCCTCTACAGGCTCTTCCTTTTCCGCAAAGAAAAGCTCCTTCACCTGCTCAAATTCCTCCGCTTCGCTGAAATCCATCTGGAACAGCAGATAAAACGCATTTCTTCTCGCACCTCTACGGCTCATAGTATCCCTCCATTATTTCTCCAACCAACGGCACACTTAAAAAATAAGCAAGGGCCTCAGATAGCCATGAGACCCACCGTTTTTCACGATTATTCTTCTTCCTCTGCCTTTGCTTCCGTTTCCTTCACAATGCCGCAGATGCTTACATTCACCGCCGCAACCGTAAGTCCTGTCATGGTTTCCACTGTGGTTTTCACCTTTTCCTGTACCTCCTTGGCAGCGTTCTGCACCTTTGTGCCGAAATTTACGATAATATCCATATCCAGAACGGCTTCATCCGCATCCTTTGTGATTTTTGCACATTTGGTATGGCCCTTCTTGCCAAACAGTTCCACAAAGCCCTTACCGCCGCCGGCAACTACGCCTTCCACCTCCAGTGCAGCTGTTGTGGCAATCACGCCGACAACCTCATCCGCAATCTGAATCTGACCGTTTGTTTTATTTTCAGACATGTGTAATCCCTCCTGTTGTTTCTATCTCCTGTTTTTGCAAAACAATATATTCACGCATAATTATGATATGAGTATAACAGATATTCGCCTATTTTGCAACGAATTATGCACCATTTTATGCATAAAAAAGAAGGCAGTATTCGGATTTTATTCCCACTGCCTTCATCTGATTTTCTGTAATTTCTTACTTTTGCAATGTATTGATACGGATTTTATCGGCAGGCATCCCTGTTTTTCTCTGCACGATATCCTCAATCTGTGCAACATCCTTATCCGTCAGCTTCACCGCATCCACCACCACATCCACCGTTTCGTTATCCATGCGGACATACGCCTGTTTGAACCCCTTGGATTGGATCATCGCCTCTGCGGCACTTTCCTTTTCCATCCGCTCCTGCAATAGCAGCATGCTTTCGGTGCATTTTGCCTTCTGCTCCTCGGTAATATTTTCGTTATTGAGCATTTCCGTCAAAATATCCTTTTCCTTCGCGCGAGACTGCTCCCGGTTCAGCTTTGCCTCCGCAAAATAAGCAGAGCCATTCCCATTCGCCGAAACATAAACCGCCGCACCGTCGCCTGTGGTTTCCGCCGTAATCGGATCCAGCTCCGTTTCGTCCGTATCATCCGGCAGAGCGGAATAATCCACCAACGCCGTCACATCCCCTTCCTCGGTCAGCTGCAATGCCGTCTGCTTTCCTTCGGAAGAGCGACTTTCCTGAAAATTCAGATAGCCTGCCGCCGCAATCATCACCGCCAGTGCCGTAACCACAACCTGATTCCTTTTGATGACAAACATACCTTTTCCCCCTCTGCAAAAATTCTATTTCATCTGCAAAACTGCAATTTTATGCGCAGGCACATTGCAAAGTGCCTCTGCCGCCTGATGCAGTGCCGCCTGCACCGTGGCATCTCCGCCGCCCTCCGCAACAATAACCACCCCTTCAATCACAGGGGCATTTTCCGAAAGGATGAACGGCGCAGTATTGCCGCCCTTTTCCTCGGTCAGCACCGCCTTCTGCTCCACGCGGAATTTTCCGTCCCTCTCCGATTCCTCCCGTACCTCATCCTGTGCAATGGTGCGTTCCTCCGTCCTGCAATAGGTCAGCATGACATCCACCGCACCTGCCCCCTGCACCTTGGAAAGAATTTCCGCCATGCGCGTTTCTGTCTCCCTTTCCGCCACATCGGAAGCCGTCTGCGTTTCCGCCTGTGCAGGCGCTTCCTTCTCTCCGCCGAAAAAGCTCTTCCCCATTGCCAGAAGCAGCACCCCTGCCAGAAGTGCCAGAAAAATATTGCTCCGCAGCTTTTTGTTTTCGGGGCGAAATAACCCCTTCCACAAATTCTTTTGCATCCTCTCACCCTTCTTCTCTGTATCTGTTGTATGTATCCGACCATTCCTGCTCTATCCTCGTCAGGGGCAAATCTCCCGTTTCCGCCGCATGAAACAGCCCAAGCAACGGACGCAGCACCGCCGTCAGCACCAGAATCCCCAGCACCAGCTCCGTATAACGGCGATATTTCCCCTCCGGCAGAAGCAGTCCCACCAGAGCAGAGAAAACAGCCAACGCAGTTATGGTTTTAATATATGCCGCAAATGCCGCCATCATGCCTACAAGCCCCCCAACAAAAGCAATGCCGAAAAGAAAAACATCCCTTCGCCCAGAAAAACAATCCCCAGCAGAAGTCCTATGTATTCCCCTGCCGCCGCAATGCACTCTACTAAGCGTTCCTCGCAGATAAATTCCGCCGCAGCCGCCGTCAGCCGAAACACAAGCAGGATCACAAGCAGCTTGATGAGCAATGGCAGACAAAGCAGGAGCAGAAGCACTACTGCTGCAACCAGTGTGCCGCTTTTGAGCGTTCCTGCCATAGCCGCTGCCGTTTCCACCGCGCCGCCCATCACACCCCCGACCACCGGCACCGCCCCGACTGCGATTTTCGCTGTTTTCGCCGCCAGACCGTTCAGCGCACCGCCGCCGATTTTCTGCAGGGAAAGCAGGAGCATAAAAAGCATTGCCGCCCCCTTCATCCCCCAGGAAATGCACTGCCGCAGCAGCTCCGCAAATTTCCCCAGAATCGGTTTTTCGGAAATATGATCCGTCATCTCCAAGGCAATCGAAAGCTGAATCGCAGGAATCAGCACATAGCTGATGCCAACGGAAAGTGCCGTCGCGCCGCCCATCAGCGTCGGCCCCATCAGAGCCCCCTGCGTCAGATTCCCCGATGAAGCGGAAAGCACCAGAAAAATGGGCACCATCGCCCCAAACACCCCACATAGTCCTCGCATCCGCTCCACAACTGACTGCGAAATGCTGTAAAACGAGGTCAGAATCGCCACAATCAACACCATGTAGCAAACATAAAATCCCATTTCGCCCACGTTTTTCCCTTGAAAGGAATCACTGCACTGCTTCAAAATTGCACTCAGAATGACAATCAGCACCAGCTGTGCCAGAAGTCTGCCCTGCATGCGCAGCTCTCCGAATGTCAATTCCAGAGCCTTCTCCTTGATATTTGCGAATGTAAAATCAAATTCCCCCGAAAGGATTTCCGCAAGCAAATCGGAAAAGCTGACCCCTGCGTCCATTTCCTCCGTCGCCGCATCCACAGCATCCGTATCCAACCCTTCCGTTTCGCCTTCTATGCAGATTGCATCCGCCGTTTCCTCTGCGAATGTCGTCCTTGGCAGAAGGGAAAGCAGCAAAATCAGAAGCAACCCCCATTTCTTCATCCTGCCCCCTCCTATACCAAGCCCATGACCAGCTCCAGCAGTCCAATCAGCACAGGAGCCGCCGCCGTCATCATGAGAATCTTTCCTGCCAGTTCAATTTTTGCCGCAACCGTTCCCTCTCCCGCATCCGCGCAAAGCTGTGCGCCGAACTGCGTCAGATATGCAATGCCGATCACCTTCAGCACCACTGCGAAGTAGCCGTCCCCGACCCCCGCCGTTTCTGCCGTTTCTCGCAGCAGGCCGATGAGCCTCCCCAGCGGCACACAGATTATTCCGAAAATCAGAATCCCCGTCACAGCGGCAAGAAGCATCGCAAGCTGCGGATTCTCCTTTTTCAGCAGAACGGCAAATATCGTCCCCACCAGACCAATGGCGATGATTTTACCAATTTCCATCCGACCGCCTCCTCAAAGCTGAAATAAGGTCTGCACCGTATCAAACAGTTGGCTGATGTATTGAATCACCCAAAACAGCACCACAACCAACCCTGCCAGCGTGGTCAGCATCGCCTGCTCCTCTCTGCCTGCGCGCATCAGCACCTGATGCAGCACTGCCACCAGAATCCCGACCGCCGCAATCCGAAACACAATATTGATTTCCATTTTCTCCCCCCTCACAGCAGTGTTACAATAATGAGCAATCCCGAAAGTCCGCCGATGCCGTAGTAAAGTCTGCCGTTTTTCTCCGATCGTTTTCTGCCCTGCGCCAATGCCTCCTCCAGATACCGCAACAGCAGACAAATGCTCCCCTCCTGCTGCGCCTTATCCAGATAGCCGAGGGTTTTCCCAAAGGAAAGCACCATATCCAAATCCTCCGCCGTCAGGAAAATCTGATTCCGCCGCTTCGACCATGCCTCTGTCCAGATTTCCTCCGCAGAAGCCCTTTCCCTCTCTGCCATGACTGCCGCCGCCTGCGCGAAAATCTCGCCAATCACGCCCTCCGCCTTCCAGCTGACGCTTTCCAGAACCTCTGTCAGAGGAGCGGAAAGGTAGGCAATCTGGCTTTGCAGAAGCAGGATTGCACGTTCCAGCTCTGCCAGCTCCTGCAAACGATATTTCTCCTTTGCCGCAAAATATGCCCCGAACCAGAGCGTCGCACCAAGCACAAGCACACTGCCGAGCAAACGCATCATGCTTCCTCCTCCTTTTTCATCGTCATTTCTTCTTCCGCAATCATTTTCCCCTCCCTGTCGCACAGCCCCTCTATGGTGCCTGTGCCGTTTCGGTTGGAAAGAAAAAGATACCGTTCAAATATTTTTCTGCGGACAAGCGCACGCAGCTGCGGTCTTGTTTCAATGTCGGCAAAGTCCCGCCCATGTGCCGTCGCAATCAGCTTCACCCCTGCGTTTAAAACCTCCTCCACCGCGGCAACATCCTCACGCCTGCCCAGCTCATCCACAGCGATGATATCAGGAGACATGCTTCGCAGTAAAAGCGTCATCCCCTTCGCCTTCGGGCAGCCCTCCAGAATATCCGTACAGGGGCCAACATCCATCTGCGGCATGCCGTCTCTGAGCGGCGCAATTTCTCCGCGCTCATCCACCACGCCGACCGTTTTTCCTCTCTCACTCAGACAACGGATGAGATCGCGCAAAAGCGTTGTTTTTCCGCATCCCGGCGGCGAAACAAGCAGGGTATGGCAAAGCGTATTCTTTTCCAGCAGAAGCGGCAGAAGCGTCTCTCCCCACCCCTTCCTTTCCCTCGCAATGCGGATATTTAAGGCATTGATTTGCCGCAGCGTGCGAATCTCGCCGTTTTCCAGAACCGCCTTGCCGCAGAAGCCGACTCTGTGTCCGCCCTCTATGGTAAGATAGCCCTGTCGCAGCTCTTCCTCAAAGGCATAGAGAGAATAGCCGCTCAGAAGCGAAACGGTTTCACGCAGATCCGCCATGGAAATGCGCATCCCCTTTTCATCCGCCGCAGGCAGAAACACCCCCTCCTTCCCCAGAGAAAACAGCCGATTCTCTCTTTTTAAAAGCAAGGGCTGTCCGCTGCGCAGGCGAATTTCCTGCAAATCGTGCAGATCCTTCTCCGCAAGCACCTCCCGTATTTTTCTCGGCAATGCACGCCAAACTGCCTCTGTCTGCATTGGCTCGTCCTCCCTTCTTTTCTCATCCTATGCGGAAAAGGTGAAAAAATACCTGCGATGGCATTATTTCACAGAGCGCGAATTTTGTAGTATTCTTTTTATAATTTTTATGTACGAAAACATTTACAAGAAATTACATTTTATGTTAAAATTTAAGAAAATTCCCTTGGTGTAATTTTAAATATAAGTCTAATTTCATAAGTTTTACCACGAAAGAGGAGATAATTATGTGCAAAAATTCAATCCATACGACAGGAGTAGCCGCTTCTGCTGTAAATGAACTTTGTACTGACAGGGGTTCCGTTTGTGTCACAAATAGCGAATCCACACATGATGAACCCCTTTATTGCCGCATCAGTACGCAAAAAGCAATCTATAAAATTCCGTATCAGGATATTCTTTTTATCGAAAGTGAGCAAAAAAAATCTGTCATCCATCTGTTGAAAAAAACCATCTGTGTTTCGGTTCCGTTATATCGTATTCTGGAAGTGCTGCCCAAGGAAACCTTTGTGCAGACACATCGCTCCTTTATTGTCAATCTGAAAAATGCATCCTCCATCGATAAATCCCAAAATCCTTGGACGATTTCTTTTTTCGGTTCGGAGCAGCTTGCCTTCGTCGGGCGTTCCTTCAAGGATAACATCATGCAGATTATCCGCCCCACGTTGGATCTTCATACAGGCAAATGACAGCCTTGCTTTGATTGACATTCTCCTGCTTTCTCTTTAGAATAGAGAAAAAAGGAGGTCTGCCCCATGAAAGAATTTCGTTTGGTTGCCTTTGGCGACAGCTTAACATACGGCTATGGTGTTTTGTCCCATATTGCATATCCCTTCCGCTTGGCAAGGGAGCTGCCGGAGAAAAATCCGCAGCTTCGTTGGAAGGTATACAATCGCGGCATCAACGGAGAAACCACCAGAGAAGCGAAAGAACGGCTGGAAAGTCAGGTGCTTTGGTTAAAGCCGCATCTTACTGTAATTCTGCTGGGTTCCAATGACAGTGCCCTCAACGAAGGGCAATATCGTACACCTTGGGAATATGAACACAATATGATGTTCATTCTGGAACGCCTTCTGGCAGAAAAGCACGGAGATTCTGCTTTCCACAGCGGTGTCTGTCTGCCCGTTCTGGTTACGCCGCCGCCCGTGGTGGATACGGATTTCTACCCCTTCACCACAACCGACCGCATTGAAAAATATGGGGAAATCGTCAAAAAGCTGGCAAAGGGCTATCATTGTCCCGTCATTGATGTATATCAGGCATTTCTGGACATTAAGGAAGCACAAGGCTTCGAAGCGTATGATGCACTGTTTCAGTTCGATGGCGTGCATTGGAGCAACGCAGGCTATGATGTGTTCTATGCCCTTCTGGAAAAGGAAATTCTGGCTTTGACAGAAAATTTCTGAAATCCGGATCAAAAAAAGCCCTGCATGGGAAAATTCTCCCGTGCAAGGCTTTTTTTCTGTTCTGTATACTTTTTTCTTTTATTCCATTTTTTACTGACCGCAAAGGTCAACCGTTACATAAAGCTCCTTTGATTTTGCGGAAATCCCCACGCCTGCCTCCTGCATGGTGCCGTCTGTCAGGCTGTTCTCCTTCGCAGCGGTACGCATCCATTCCTGATAAATCTGCACCACATCGCCGCGCTGTTTAGCAATGGTTTCGGATGCCGTGCGGAAGGCTTTGCCCTTCGCCAGAATCCGACTGAAGGGTGTCGAGCCGTCAGAGCCGGTATAGTCGAAATATCCCTTCGCCGTCATATCCTCGGAATGTGCTCTTGCTACGCCCCCCAGCTTACTGTCTGCCGTAAGCAGGGACAGACCCTTTTCCAGACGACACACCTGAATCAAATCAAGCAGCTCCGCTTCCATGGCTTCTCTTGTGGTATACTGCAAGGTGCTCTGGTAATCCTTTGTCTGGGCAAAGCTCTTTTCCTGCAAAAGCACACCACAGATTTTCCCCTCATAATCCAGAGGAACATGTACCTCGGAATTGGCATTGTATACAATACCGCTGTGCTCTAAGCTGCTGACGTGGGAAAGATTCTTAATATTCGCCGCAATGCCCTTGCCGCTTGTACCGTTATAGGTAAAACCTGTGCCCGGCACAAAAATTTCGACAATTTTCCCATCCTGCATCGTTGCAAAGAAATAATTCTGATACTTGTTGAGATAAACATATCTCTCTAAGCCATACACAGAATCGTCAATGCGGTCGGGTTCGCCCCAGACAGCCTTCAGCTCTGCCGCCGTCCAGCCGAGACAAACCTTTTTTTCGCCGACAGTAACCGTTTCTGTTGTCGCCGCATCCGTCACCTTCACTTCCTCTGTCTTGGTGTCCGCTTTCGTGTCCGTTTTGGTGTCCACTTTTGTGTCATTTTGGGTGTCCACTCTGTCCACCTTGTCCACCTTTGGTTCGGTAATTTCCACCTTGCCGCCGGTCTGCTCCTCAATATAACGATATGCCTTCACGAAGGAAACCACAGCCTCCTGCACCGTCATTTCGCGGAAGGGATGATAGCCGCCATCCTGATAGCCCGCAAGAATCCCAATGCCATACAGCTGGTCGATATATTTATTGGAGGAAGCAAACAGCTCCGCGGTATCGTTGAAGGGATTTTTCTTTGCCTTCTCCGTTAAATCCACGCCGCAGGTTTTCATCACGCGCGCCACCATAATTGCCATCTGCTCGCGGGTCAGCGTGCTGTTCGGCTCAAAAATACCGGGGTCTGTGCCGCCGATAATACCCAGCTCATACGCCGCTGTCACATCTGCATCATCGCAGTCTGTAAAGGGCGTTTTACCTGCCGCTTTCCATTCCTTTCCGGTGATTACATTCAGAAAACGCATCACCATCTTGCAGAAATCCTTTCTCGTCATGGGCGATTTTGCCTTCTGCAAATCCGCCTCCGTCAGAAGTCCCTGCTGATAGGCAAATTCGATGGAAGGCTTTGCCCATTTGCCTGCATTCGTCGCAACGGCAGCAAAGGAAGGCACTGCGGCGAAAAGGCTCAGCATCCCTGCAAGAAGAATTGCCATAAACCGTTTCATACTCGTCATCCTTTCTTATTCCCCCAACGCCATCTGCCCTGGCAGATGATTGGTGGTTTTATCCTTTTCCTGTATAAAATGTCCCGTGGTGGGAATTTTTTTCGTGCGATAATATTCGTATTCCTCTGTTTCAAATTCTGCCTTGGCAAACACCGCGGTAACTGCACTGTTTTTCTTGAGTGTAAAGACCTGCACGCCGCCGGCGTTCTTTGTGGCACTCAGCGGAATCAACTCTGTATTCAAGAGCGTTGCCTTATCCGCATTGCGCATCAGCATAAAATCTGCTTCCTCCGCGATTTTCGCCATCCGCACTAGCTCTGCCCTTGCGGAATAGGCATTGACCAGCTTGCGGCGATTTGTTTTGGTTTCATAGGCGGAAAGCGGTACCTTCGCCGCCTTGCCGTTTGCAAAGAAAAACACCATCTGACCGCTGTAATCCGCTGTTGCAGTCATGTAAATAATGGTTTCCCCTGCGTCAAGCTGCAAGAGATTCGGGAGATAATCCCCCAATGCACTCGCCTTGGCATCCGCCACATCCGAGGCTTTCAGCTTATACACATTCTGCTGATTGGAGAAAAACAGCAGATCCATACGGTTTGCGCCCTCCTGCTCCATCAGAAGAACGTCCTCCTCCTTCAGCTTCTGCTCCCCTGCCATGCGCAGAGAGGCCTGACTGATTTTCTTGAAATAATTCTCCTTCGTCAGGAAGAAGGTTACAGGGTAATCCTCGATGAAGTCCTCCTTGGAAAGCACCGTCACATCATCCTCATGGATGATTTCGGTTTTTCTGGGCTTGCCGTATTTTTTTGCCACATTGCGCAGCTGCTTACAGATGATATTTTTGATTTTTGCATCCGAGCGAAGTGTTTCATGCAGACCTTTGATTTCCTTTTCCAGTGCATCCAGCTCTGCAATGCGTTTCAGGATATATTCCTTATTGATGTTGCGCAGCTTAATCTCCGCGATATATTCCGCCTGCACCTCGTCAATTTCAAAGCCTGCCATCAGGTTCGGCACAACCATTTTTTCCTCCTCGGTGCCACGGATAATGGCAATCGCCTTATCAATATCCATCAGGATTTTGGAAAGCCCTTCGAGCAGATGATATTTTTCGGATTTCTTCTGAATATCAAATGCAAGCTGTCTGCGGATGGAATCCATGCGGAAGTCCGTCCAGTGCTTCAGAATTTCGCCCACGCCAAGCGTCATGGGCTTGCCATGAATCAGCACATTAAAATTACAGCTGAAGCTATCCGACAAGGGTGTCATGGCGAACAGCTTGTGCATCAGCAGTTCTACATTCGTGCCGCGCTTGAGGTCAATCGTGATTTTCAGACCGTTTCTGTCTGATTCATCGCGCACATCGGTGATATCCTTGATTTTCCCTGCCTTAACCAATGCGATGATTTTATCCACAATGGCTTCGATATTGGTGGTATAGGGAATTTCATAGACCTCGATACAGTTATCCTTTTTATCATAACGATATTTTGCACGCAGCTTCACACTGCCACGTCCTGTTTTATAAATCTGCTCCAAGTCCTTCCGGCTGTAAATCAATTCGCCGCCGGTGGAAAAATCGGGAGCGGAAAGCACCTCACACAAATCAACCGTATCATCCTTGATATACTGCGCCGTTGCTTCGCACAATTCTGCAAGGTTGAAGCTGCAAATGGAGGATGCCATACCAACCGCAATGCCAAGGTTCGGGTTTGCCAGAATATTAGGGAAGGTGGTCGGCAGAAGCGCCGGCTCCTTCATGCTGCCGTCATAGTTATCAATAAACGAAACCGTATCCTTATCAATATCCGCAAAGATTTCCTGGCAGATGCTCTCCAGCTTTACCTCGGTATAACGGGAGGCGGCATACGCCATCTCTCTGGAATAGTATTTCCCAAAATTCCCCTCGGAATCCACAAAGGGCACCAAAAGCGCTTCATTATCCTTTGTCAGACGCACCATGGTTTCATAAATCGCGCTGTCCCCATGGGGGTTCAGCTTCATGGTCTGCCCTACCACATTGGCAGATTTGGTTCTATCCCCCTTCAGAAGCCCCATCAGATACATGGTATACAAAAGCTTTCTATGGGAGGGCTTGAAGCCGTCAATCTCAGGAATGGCACGGGAAACAATGACACTCATGGCGTAGGGCATATAATTCAGCTCAAGCGTATCGGTAATGCGCTGCTCCTGTATGAAATTATCGTGATATTCTTTTTTCGTTGTTGTTTTTTTCTTTGCCATACATCCACCTCTTAGCTGAGGTCAATCATATCCAGATATTTATGACCTTCCTCTGCAATGTGTTCCTTTCTGCCGGAAAGATTTTCCCCAAGCAGGAGTTCAAAAATCGCCTGTGTGCGCTCCGCTTCATCGGGCGTAACCAGAATGAGCCTGCGCGTTTCGGGGTTCATGGTGGTTTCCCACATCATATCTGCGGCATTTTCACCCAAGCCCTTGGAGCGCTTGATTTTTACCTTCCCTTTCAGCTTGGCGGTGATTTTTGCCTTTTCGCTGTCGGTATAGGCGAAATATTTATCCTTGCCGTGGCGGATTTCATATAACGGCGATTCCGCAATATAGACCTTTTTTTCGTAAATCAGCGTCGGTACAAGGCGGTAAAGCATCGTCAAAAGGAGGGTGCGTATCTGGAAGCCGTCCACATCCGCATCGGTGCAGAGGATGACCTTGCTCCAACGAAGCTGCGCCAGATCAAAGGAATTCAGCCCCTTATCATGCTTGGATTTCACCTCAACGCCACAGCCGAGCACCTTCAATAGGTCAATGATGATGTCGCTATTGAAAATCTTATTATAATCTGCCTTCAAGCAGTTCAAAATCTTTCCTCGGATTGGCATAATCGCCTGAAAATCCGCATCTCTGCCCTGCTTACAGGAGCCAAGCGCGGAATCGCCCTCCACGATATAGATTTCTCTGCGGGAGACATCCTTTGTACGGCAGTTTACAAATTTTTCCACACGGTTATTCATATCCAGACTGCCCGTCAGCTTTTTGCGGATATTCACACGGGTATTTTCCGCCGTTTCACGGCTTCTTTTATTCGCAAGCACCTGTGCCGCAATCTTATCGGCATCCATTTTATTTTCAATGAAATAAATCTCCAGCTGTCGGCGGAAGAACTCCGTCATGGCCTCCTGAATGAATTTATTCGTAATGGATTTTTTCGTCTGGTTTTCGTAGCTTGTTACGGTGGAGAAGGAATTGATGACCAGAATCAGGCTGTCCTCCACATCCGCAAAGGTGATCTTCTTTTCATCCTTTTTATATAAGCTATTGCTTTTCAGATATTTATCAATCGCAAAGACAAAAGCATTGCGCACCGCCTTATCGGGGGAGCCACCGTATTCCAGAAAGCTGGAATTATGGTAATATTCCAGTACATTCACATGATTATTGAAGCAGAACGCCGCTTCAAATTTCAAGCGATATTCGGGCTTATCCTCTCTATCGCGTCCCTTAGTTTCGGTCTGGAGATAATGCACAGCGGTCAGTCCATTTTCGCCGTTCAGCTCCGCAAGATAATCGCGAATCCCGTTTTCATAGCAATATTGGAAGGTTTCGCCGCTTTCCTCATCATATAATTCAAACAAAAGCCCTGCGTTCACAACCGCCTGCTTTTTCAGAACATCCTGAAAATAGGAAAGGGGAATATGAATTTCGGTAAAAACATCTCTATCGGGCCGCCATGTAATCTGCGTGCCGGTGGGGTGCTTTTCCGCCGCCTCCTTCATCAGACCGCCGATATTTTCACCCTTTTCAAAATGCAGCTGATAACACATGCCGTCGCGGTAAATCACCGCATCCATAAATTCGGAGGCATACTGCGTTGCACAGGTGCCCAGACCGTTCAAACCCAAGCTGAATTCATAGTTTTCTCCTGTATTATTCTGATATTTGCCGCCTGCGTACAGCTCACAGAACACCAGCTCCCAGTTGAAGCAATCCTCCTTTGGGTTATAATCCACAGGAATCCCCCTGCCATGATCGCGCACGAGAATGGAATCATCCTTGAAACGGGTAATCTCAATCTTTTTGCCGTAGCCCTCTCTCGCCTCATCAATGGAATTGGAAAGGATTTCAAAAAAGGCATGCTCGCACCCATCCAGACCGTCCGAGCCGAAGATAACCCCAGGGCGCAGGCGGACGCGTTCCGCCCCCTTTAGGGAAGTGATGCTTTCATTATTATAATTGGAATCTTGCTTTTTCATGGTGCCACCTCTCGTTCTCTGCCGAAATCTGCATGCAAATAAATGCACAGTTACGGCACTATTTTTTACTTTACAGGACGAAACATCCCCTGTCAAGCGAACAGGCAGAATTTTCTTTATCGCGTGCCTTCCTAAGACGAAATCAGGCGTTTGGCTTATTTCACAATTTTAATTCTTCAATTTCTTGAAAACGCGTGAAAATCGTGTTAAAATATCCATTTAGAAATTCAATCAATCTACACAAAAGAGGTTTTGCAAACATGAAAAAATTACGAGAAATTCGTACAAAAATAGATGCGTATATACAAACGCATAAGCCTGCCGCCTTCATCATGTGGCTGCTGGTGCTGCTGTTTCCCCTCTGGCTGAGCCTGAGCGGCAACGCCATTTCCTTTCTTTCCGGGGAGGACGGCGCGGCGGTGCTGCTGCGTACGCTTTTAACGGAAAATTACGGGGCGTTCCTGTTAGGGATGCTTCTGATTTATCTTTTCTTCGGGGCGATGGTCTGCCTCTGGAAGCACGTTCCCCTGGCAGCGCTTTTGACAGGCTTAATATTTACGATTATGCCGACGGTTGATTTTCTGAAAACAGAAATCCTCAAGGAGCATTTTCTTCCTTGGGATATGCTGCTGGCAAAAAATGCAGACAGCTTCACCACATTTCTTTCTGCGCTGAAAATCCCCACACCGTTATGGTGGCTCTGGGGCGGCACGGTGGCATATCTTGCGGTGCTTGCGATTCTGCGTCCGACACTTCCAATCGCATGGAAAAAACGCGTGCTTGGTGCGCCGATTCTATTGGGGTGTCTGTATCTTTGCACCATGAACGGCACCGTACGAGCCGATTACAGCCTGCTGGGGCTTTCCTCCGAGGCACCGACCGATCAGACAAAAAACTACACCGAAAACGGCTTTCTGACCGCTTTTGTGCTAAACCTTTCTTCCTTAAACATGGGTGATCCGGATAATTACAGTGAGAGATATTTGGAAAAGGCATTTGCGCAATATCAACCGGACGAAGCTAGCGGCGCAGATTTCCAGAATCCCGATGTCATTGTGATTCTTTCGGAATCCTTCTGGGACCCTACCACGCTGAAAAACGTGAGCTTTACAGAGGACCCGATTCCCAATTACCGCAGGATTCTTGCGGAAAACCACGGCGGCAGCATGGTTTCCTGCACCTTCGGCGGCGGCACGGTGCGTCCCGAATTTGAGATTCTGACCGGCATGACTACAAGTATGCTGCCCTCCGGCAATGTGCCGTATCAGCAGTATGTATTCAACAATATTTATTCCTATGCACGCGAATTTAAGAATCAGGGCTATGATACCGTTGGGATTCATACCTATCAGAAGGAATTTTATGAACGCAACCGTGCCTATCCCCTGCTTGGCTTTGATGAAATGCTTGGGGAGTATGATTTACACGCAGAGCAGCATTTCAACAGCGGTCCCTTCCTGACAGATGAAAGCCTTGTGGAGGAAATCATGTATCAGCTGGAGCAGCCGCATGAAAAAGGCGTTTTCATTCAGGGCATTACCATGGAAAACCATGGGCTGTATCTGAATAAATTTGACCCCTCCGAATGGAATATTGATTTTACCTCCGATGCGCTTTCGGAGGAGGAAAGCAACCTGCTGCACAATTACTGCAAGGGCGTTTCCGATTCGGATGCACAGCTTGGCAGATTGTATGAGTACGTGATGAACAGAGAAAAGCCGACCGTTGTGCTTTGGTATGGCGACCACCTGCCGACGCTGGGGAACGATTTCGGTGTTTATGCCTCCACCGGCACAATCACCTCCACCACTGCCGCAAACTGGACAGAGGAAGAGAAATATCAGATGTTCTCCACGCCCTATGTTGTATTCAGCAATTACGATACAGGGCACGAATACCGCGCAGACGGCACACCCGTTTCGCCGTATCTGCTGACAGCACTGATGTATGATTACATCGGCGCACCGGAAACACTGCGGAGCAACTTCCTTCTGGATTTATATGCGCATTGCCCTGTCATCAGCCCGTATTACAATCTTTATTCCGAGGGCTGTGATGAGGAAACGAGAAACAAATATATCAAGCTGCATGAGCTGCTGACGTATGATGATTTGATGGGAGAACAATATCTGACGAAAAAACTTTTACCACAGGAGCAAAAGCAGGAATAAAAACAGAAAATTAAGAACCTTCTGATTAAACACAAAATCGGAAGGCTCTTTTTCTTTTGAACCCTGTTTTTGGCAAAAAACTCTTGACTCTGCAGTAGTTGTAGCGTTTAATGTAAACATATAAATTTTATGTATTTTTACAAAAGCATATACCATGTACAAAAGATTTTTTAAAGCAACGAAAGGAGTTCCCTATGGAAAGAAACCTTACCACCGGCAATGTCGGTAAAAATATACTCATATTCTCCCTGCCCTATCTGCTTTCTTATTTCTTACAGACGCTTTACGGCATGGCAGATTTATTCATCATCGGGCAATTTGACGGGGTTGCTAGCACAACCGCCGTTTCCATCGGCTCGCAGGTGATGCACATGCTGACCGTTATGCTCATAGGGCTTGCGATGGGGACAACCGTCAGCATTGCGCGCGCAGTGGGCGGCAGAAACCATAAGCAGGTTTCAGAAAACGTCGGCAACACTGTGACGCTCTTTTTTGGGCTTTCCATTGTGCTGACGGTCGTGCTGCTGCTTCTGGTGCGCCCGATTGTCGGTGTAATGTCCACCCCTGCGGAGGCGGTAGACGGCACAGTTGCATATCTGACCATTTGCTTTCTGGGGATTCCCTTTATTACGGCATATAACATCATCAGCTCCATTTTCCGTGGCATGGGTGACAGCAAAAGCCCGATGTATTTCATTGCGATTGCATGTGTGGCAAATATCGCACTGGATTATCTTTTCATTGGCGCGCTTGACTTCGGTCCTGCGGGTGCGGCACTCGGCACAACCCTTGCGCAGACCATCAGTGTAGCGGTTTCTCTGTTTATGATTCTGAGGCGGAAAAGCATTTCTCTTTCCAAGGGGGACTTCCATCCGCGCCGCCCTGTTGTGGGGCAGATTTTGCAGATTGGTGTACCTGTTGCCCTGCAGGACGGGTTAATTCAGATTGCGTTTATCGTGATTACGATTATTGCAAACCGCAGAGGGCTGAACGATGCGGCGGCAGTCGGGATTGTAGAAAAAATCATCGGGTTTGTGTTCCTTGTACCTTCCTCTATGCTCTCGACCGTTTCGGCACTGGGGGCGCAGAATATCGGGGCAGGCAAGCCGGAACGCGCTGTACAGACCCTACGCTATGCCATCTGCATTACCGTTGGCTTCGGGCTTTGCGTCTGCATCGGGGTACAGCTCTGCGCGGAACAGCTTGTCGCACTCTTTACCGACCGACAGGCGGCAGGCGGCGCAGAGGTCATTCGCTTCGGCGGACAATACCTGCGCAGCTATATCCTCGACTGCGTTTTTGCAGGGATTCATTTTAGCTTCAGCGGCTATTTCTGCGCCTGCGGCAAGTCGGTTCTTTCCTTCCTGCACAACATCAGTTCGGTTTTGCTTGTGCGTGTACCGGGGTCCTATCTTGCTTCCATGCTCTTCCCCGATACGCTGTTCCCGATGGGGTTGGCATCGGCAGGCGGTTCTCTGCTTTCCGTAATGCTCTGCATCCTTTTCTATCTGAAATTTTGCCGAGAGAAAAATCCGGCAGCAGAGAGCGCATGAGGTTCATGGAAATTCTATGAAAAATTTCTGATGGAGATTTCCATTCCTGTCAGATGAATTTCCGAATAAACAACAAAAACGCCGTATCAGAGAACAATCTTCTCTCACGGCGTTTTTTATTTATGCGTATCAAAAAATTTTACACCAATGCCGAGACTGCGGCAAAAAATGCTTCTACCTCCGCCATTTCGGGGAAGGTTGCCATATAGAACTGATTGCCCATGGCAACACTCAGCGCATCCGGCAGGCGACCGGACATACGGACAGCATCCCCATAGCGCGAGAGGATTTCTTCGTGGCTGAGCTGATACTGCTTGCCATCCCTTCTGCCGACATAGGCGCAGAACGCATGCGCGCCCTCCGGCTTTGTGGAGCGGTCGAAGGCAATCATATCCGCCCAGATTTTATAGACATCCGTACTGTTTGCATAGTCCATCATATCGGGGCCAAAGCCGCCGCAGGGACGCATATTGACCTCAAGTGCCATAATTTCGCCCCTCCTGCCTAATCCCTTCTGATCCTGACGCAGGCGGAAAAACTCAAAATGCACAAAGCGGCTTTTCACGCCAAAGGCTTTCACCGTGGCGCGTCCTGCCCGTTTGGTGTCCTCAGGCAAATCCTTCACGATATAGAATTTGCAGTCATCGCTTTGGTTGACCATATCCATGATGGAGCCGGGGGTTACGTTGCCCGTTTCAAAAAGAATATTCCCCTTGGAATCAATAATGGCATCATAGGAGCAGACCTCACCATTGACAAACTCCTCCATGATATAGACAACCCCTTCGTGACGCTGCTTATAGAACGCCGCAAGCTCCTCGTCATTCGTAATCTTGAAATTATGGGAGGCACCCACGCCGTTATCCGGCTTTGCCACAACGGGATAGCCGGCCTCGGCAACAAAGCGGCGGCAGCCCTCCAGGCTTTCCACAAGGGTATAGCGCGCGACTGCAAGCCCTGCCTCTCTGTATGCTTCCTTCATTTTGGATTTATATTTCATCCGCGGCATATCCTGCACCTGAAAGCCTGTGGTGATATTGAAATCCGTCCGCAGCTTAGCATCCTGCTCCAGCCAGTATTCGTTATTGCTTTCCAGCCAGTCAATCCGCCCATATTTGAAGGCAAAAAATGCAACCGCACGATAGACCTCATCATAATTTTCCAGACTGCCAACCTTGTAATATTCGTGCAGGCTGTTTTTCACATTCTCATCCAGCTGCTCATACGGTTCATCGCCAATGCCCAGTACGCGCATGCCGTTGTCCTTCAGCTCTTTACAGAATTTCCAATAATTTGTTGGGAAATTCGGGGAAAGAAATACAAAATTTTTCATAGAACATCCCTCCTGTTATCTTTTGTTCGGATTGCGCCTTATTCAAACAGCGTTTTCATAAAAAACGGAATCTGCTTTTCCCAGCTTGCTTCACAGTGGGTTCCCCGCGGGACAATGCGACTATTGAGCAGAACACGCTTTTCTATCAGCAATGCACTGACTTCCGCAAAGAGACTGCGGCTATGCGGATGATCGGCAAATTCCAGTGCGCCGTAATCCATATAAAGCACAGTATTTCGTTTCACTCTGGCATGCCGAATCATCGCCTTGACCTTTTCCGCATCAATCCAGAGTGAAGGTGAGAGTGCCGCGCCGCGCGAAAAGACCTCCGGATACGCCAGAAGCCCATAAAGTGTCATAAGTCCTCCCATAGAGGAGCCTGCCAGAAAGGTATGCCTGCGGTCTGCCTTGGTGCGGTACTGGGTATCTACTGTCCGCTTGAGAACATGGACAATCCAATCCATAGTGATATCCCCGTTGCCGATAATTCCGCCCGTTTCCTCTGTGGTAAACGAAAAAGGGGCATATTCCTTTAGTCTGCCATAATCAGGCGCGCGGCTCGATTCCAGCGCAACCACCATCAGCTTTCTGCCGCTTTTCTGCAAATACTGCTCCATCCCCCAGCTTTTGCCGTAGGTAGCATCTTCATCATAAAAAACATTATGCCCATCAAACATGTATAAAACAGGATACTGTCGCTTGGGCTTCTCGTAATATTCATCGGGCAGGTAGATATAAACCCTCCGCCGCTCCATGCCATGCTCCCCGGGTGCCCAAACGGGAAATCGCTCAATCATACACCTCACTCCTATCTTTTCTGAGTATAGCACAGGTCTCCCTATTTTTCACGCAAAATCAACGGCTTTCTTTCAAAAACAGAAAATCTATCATAATTTATCTATAGAATTTCCGAATTATTTTCTAAGACAAAAACTAATATATCGAAATAATTTATTGTTTTCTATAGAAAAATTTTTATTGTATTTTTTAAAAAACCTTGTAGATTCAAATAAAACATGATTTTTCATCATTTTGTCATATATTCAATTTTTTTATCGTTTTCTCTTGACAGACGGCACTATGATTGATATATTCTATAAATATAAAACATCGTGCAAAGCACTTGTTTTTGTATGATAAACAAATCCAGATAGAAGGAGTGAGAACTTTGATCACTTATAACGACAAAACCAATCTTTTGGAACTCAGACGCTATAAATACAGCCTTCAGGATATTCCTGAGCCCAACCTGTATCGTGATAACTACAGCTATGACGAAGTGCCGAAGGTTACGTTCAACTACCGTCAGGTACCCATGAATGTGCCTGAGGAAATCTGGCTGACAGATACCACCTTCCGTGACGGACAGCAGTCTCGCGCTCCCTATACGGCAAAGCAGATCGCAACGCTGTATGATATGCTGCACCGCTTAGGCGGCCCCAAGGGCAAAATCAGACAGTGCGAATTTTTCCTTTACAGCGAAAATGACCGCAGGGCGATCGAAGCATGCCGCGAGCTAGGCTATGAATTCCCCGAAATCACAGGATGGATTCGTGCCACAAAGGAGGACTTCAAGCTGGTCAAGGAAATGGGAATGCCCGAATGTGGGATTCTGGTTTCCTGCTCCGACTATCACATTTTCAATAAGCTGCACAAAACCAGAAAGCAGGCAATCGACGGCTATCTGGAAATTGTAGAGGCTGCTCTGGATATGGGCATTACCCCTCGCTGTCATTTTGAGGATGTCACAAGAGCCGATTTCTATGGCTGCGTGGTTCCCTTTGCAACGGAGCTGAAAAAGCTGATGGATAAATATCAGCTGCCCGTAAAAATCCGCTTCTGTGATACGATGGGCTACGGCGTGCCTTACCCCGGTGCTACCCTGCCCCGTTCTGTCGGCGGTATCATTTATGGTGTAAACCACTTTGCGCAGATCCCTTCCGAATTACTGGAATGGCATGGGCATAACGATTTCTATAAGGCGGTTGTCAATTCCACAACGGCATGGCTATATGGCTGTTCCTCCGTAAACTGCTCTCTCTTGGGCATCGGGGAACGCACAGGCAACACCCCTCTCGAAGCAATGGTAATGGAATATGCTTCCTTGAGAGGAACATTAGATGGCATGGACCCTACCGTGATTACGGAAATCGCAGAATTTTATGAAAAAGAGCTTGGCTATAAAATCCCCCCTCGCACCCCCTTCGTCGGGCGTGACTTTAATGTAACCAGAGCCGGTATTCACGCAGACGGCGTTGCGAAGGATGAGGAAATTTATAACATCTTCAATACAGCAAAGCTGCTGAACCGCCCCCTCAGCGTAGAGGTCAACAAAAACTCCGGTCTTGCCGGCGTTGCATACTGGCTGAACCAGACATTGCATCTGGAGGGCGAAAGCAAAATCAGCAAGAATGACCCTCGCACTGCTATCCTCAAGGAATGGGTAGATAAGCAGTACAGCGACGGGCGTATGACCTTCATCAGTGAGGAAGAGATGGAGGCAGCCACATGCGCGCTTCTGCCGGAGCTGGCAAAGCAGGCAGGGCTTCTGTAAGAAGGATTTGTTAAAAAAATAAAATTTCATCAAACAGTTTTCTTAGGAGGAAGAGAATATGGGTATGAATATTACCGAAAAACTGATTAAAAACCATCTGGTATCCGGTGAAATGGTGGCAGGGAAGGAAATCGCCATCAAAATCGACCAGACACTGACACAGGACTCCACAGGCACCATGGCGTATCTGCAGTTTGAAGCCATTGGGATTCCCCGTGTCAAAACAGAGAAATCTGTTGCTTACATCGACCACAACACCCTGCAGACAGGCTTTGAAAACGCAGATGACCATAAATATATCCAGACAGTGACAAGCAAGCATGGGATTTATTTTTCCAAGCCCGGCAACGGCATCTGTCATCAGGTGCATCTGGAGCGCTTCGGCAAGCCCGGCAAAACCCTGCTCGGCTCTGACAGCCACACCCCTACAGGCGGCGGTATCGGGATGCTTGCGATTGGCGCAGGCGGTCTGGATGTAGCCGTTGCAATGGGTGGCGGTGCGTATTATCTGGCTATGCCCAAGGTTTGCCGCGTGAACCTGACAGGCAAGCTTTCCCCCTGGGTAACGGCAAAGGACGTTATTCTTGAGGTGTTGCGCCGCCTGTCCGTTAAAGGCGGTGTCGGCAAGGTGATGGAATATGCAGGCGAAGGCGTAAAAACACTTTCCGTTCCCCAGAGAGCAACCATCACAAACATGGGCGCAGAGCTGGGCGCAACCACATCCGTATTTCCTTCTGACGAGGTGACAAAAAGATTCCTTGACGCGCAGGGACGCGGTGAGGATTGGATAGAACTTTCCGCTGACACAGATGCGACCTATGATGAGGAAGTAACGATTGCTCTGGATGAAATCGCACCTCTGGTTGCCTGCCCTCATTCCCCCGATAATATCAAGCAGGTAAAGGATGTTGCAGGTCTGAAGGTGGATCAGGTTGCGATTGGCTCCTGCACCAATTCCTCTTATACCGATATGATGACGGTTGCGGCACTCTTAAAGGGCAAATCCGTTCATCCCGATGTCAGTCTGGTTATCGCACCCGGCTCCAAGCAGGTGATGAATATGCTGGCGGCAAACGGCGCACTGGCAGATATTATTTCCGCAGGCGCGCGTATTCTGGAATGTGGCTGCGGCCCCTGCATCGGCATGGGACAGGCTCCTGCAACGAATGCGATTTCCCTGCGTACCATCAACAGAAACTTTGAAGGCAGAAGCGGGACAAAATCCGCACAGGTTTATATCGTCAGCCCCGAAACAGCGGTTGCATCCGCGCTGGCAGGCGTTGTGACAGATCCCCATACACTGGGAGAAGCCCCTCTGGTTTCCATGCCTGAGCATTTCATGGTAAACGATAACCTCATCATTCCTCCTGCACCCGAAGGCGAATGTGTAAAGGTTGTCAGAGGCCCCAATATTCAGCCCTTCCCCAAAAACACAAAGGTACCCAAGGAAATCAAGGGCGGCGCGCTGATTAAGGTAGAGGACAATATCACAACAGACCACATCATGCCCTCCAACGCGAAGCTTCTGCCCTTCCGTTCCAACGTACCCTATCTGGCAGATTACTGCCTGACCCCCTGCGACCCTGAATTCCCCGCAAGAGCAAAGGCGGCAGGCGGCGGCTTTATCATTGCAGGGCAGAACTACGGGCAGGGCTCCAGCCGCGAGCATGCGGCACTGGCTCCCCTGCAGCTTGGCGTAAAGGGTGTTATCGCAAAATCCTTCGCGCGTATCCACATGGCAAACCTGATTAACAACGGTATCCTACCTCTGGTATTCGTAAACGAATGGGACTATGACAACATCCGCCTTGGGGACGAATTTGTCATCAAATATGCCGCAGACCAGATCAAAGGCGCAGTAGAGGGACAGAACGTAATGGTAACACTGGTGCGTACCGGCGAAGAAATCCCCACAAGACTGAATATTTCCGCAAGACAGTGCGACATTCTGCTCGCAGGCGGTCTGCTGAACTATACAAAGGAGGCAAAATAATATGGCACATAAAGTAACTCTTATCCCCGGGGACGGCAGCGGCCCTGAGGTTGTTGCAGCAGCGAAGCGCGTTGTAGAGGCAACCGGCGTTGCCATTGAATGGGATGAAATGGAAGCAGGCGCAGCCATGATTGAAAAATACGGCACGCCCCTGCCCGACCATGTCATTGATTCCATCCGCAAGAACGGTGTTGCGCTGAAAGGGCCTATTACGACCCCTGTTGGCAAGGGCTTCCGCAGCGTAAACGTAGCACTGCGCAAAACTTTTGACCTTTATGCAAACGTGCGCCCTGCCAAAACCTACCCCGGCGTAATCACAAGATATGATCATATTGACCTTGTTATCGTGCGCGAAAATACAGAAGACCTGTATGCAGGGATTGAACACATGGTTGGCGAGGATGCGGCGGAAAGCATCAAGCTGATTACCAGAAAGGGCTGCGAGCGCATCTGCCGTTACGCCTTTGAATATGCCGTAAGAGAAGGAAGAAAAAAAGTAACAGCCGTACATAAGGCAAACATCATGAAATGCACAGACGGTCTGTTTCTGGATGTTGCAAGAGAGATTGCAAAGGAATATCCGCAAATCGAATTTACAGACAGCATTGTCGATGCCATGTGTATGCGTCTGGTGATGCACCCTGAGGAATATGATGTTCTGGTCTGCCCCAACCTTTACGGCGATATCGTTTCCGACTTGTGTGCAGGTCTGGTTGGCGGTCTTGGTCTGACCCCCAGCGCAAATATCGGCAAGGACGGTGCAATTTTCGAGCCTATTCATGGCTCTGCTCCCGATATTGCAGGACAGCACAAAATCAACCCGACTGCCTGCATCCTTTCCGCTTCCCTGATGCTGGCACATTTGGGCGAGGCAAAAGCGGCAGCGGCAATCGAAAAAGCCGTAACCGATGTCATTTCCGAAGGGAAAACACTGACGCAGGATATGGGCGGCACCGCAAGCACAGAGGAATTTGCGGACGCGGTCATTGCAAAGCTGTAAGCCTACAGCTTTATCAGACAAAAAAATTGACATCCCGTCTTTACGATGGGATGTCTTTTTTCAACCGAAAAATCCTTCAACTCAAAAAAGGAGCGGCAAAAACCGCTCCTCTTTTATTTCAATTTTTCTTATCTGTACTGATGCAGAACATGGTCTACGATACCAACGATTTCGCCGTTTTCTTTATAAACACGGGGAACACGCTTTGTCAATACGCAGGGCAGTTCATAGTTGATTGTGCCAAGGATTGCAGCCATATCATCGAATGTGAAGTGCTTATCACCGTCTGTACCAACAACGATAACTTCATCCCCCATTTTTGCTTCGGGAATATCTGTAACGTCAATCATCAGCTGATCCATGCAGACACGACCAACAACGGGTGCATATTTACCATGAACAATCATTTTCGCCTTGTTGGACAATGCTCTGTTGTAACCATCTGCATAGCCAATAGGGATGGTAGCAATTCTTCTGTCTGTTTCCGCTGTATAGGTTCTGCCGTAGGAAAGCTGAGAGCCTGCGGGAACATGCTTTACCAGACCGATTGTGGATTTTACTGTCATCAAAGGCTTCAAATCAATCATGCCTTCGCATTCGCTAGAGGGCAGCATACCGTATGTAATGATACCGGAACGGCACATATCAATATGTCTTTCGGGATAAGCGATTGTGGTTGCGCTGTTTGCACAGTGGCGGAGACCAACATGTACGCCTGCATCCTGCAAAGCTGTTACCATTTTATCGAAGCGAGCAAACTGCATTCTTGTGAAATCGGGGTTATCACCTGTGTAGGAGTCAGCAACTGCATGGTGTGTAAAGATACCTGTAATCTTTACGTTGGGCATTTTACTTACTTCAATGATATCCTTCAGGGACTGATCGAAGTCTGCATCATCTGTCTGGAAACCAACACGAGTCATACCTGTATCCAGTTTAATATGACCTTCTACAACAACATTTGCTGCTGCTGCCGCTTCCTGCAGGCTTCTTGCATGTTCAATCCCGACGATTGCGTTTGTAATGCTCTGCTGGCAAAGAATTTCTACGCAGCTTGCGGGTGTGTAGCCAAGAACCAGAATGGGTTTTGTGATGCCTTCGTTTCTCAGGCTCATACCTTCTTCGATGTTGGAAACGCCGAACCAGTCGAAGCCGCCAGCCTGCAGCTTGCGTGCTACAAAGCCGTCACCATGACCATACGCATCCGCCTTTACAATACCCATAACCTTATGCTCGGGTTCCATTTTGGATTTGATGCTCTTGATGTTGTAATCCAGTGCATCCAAGTCAATTTCTGCCCATGTTCTTTTGATAAAATCCATAACTTTCCGCTTCCTTTCCAAGAAAAATGGTGATATTTCTCAGTATTTTTTTCATTGCCAACGAGAATGTACTGCGATTTTCCCTGATTTCTTGGCAATTATTTAACACTTGTACTAAATATAGCACAATGTTTTTCTCTTGGCAATATCTGCCGAAAAATATTTCATCAATATCTTAAAAAAATACAATATACACAAATCTTGTCATGCAAGGTACAAATGTGTGTACAATTCATACGCATCTTTGATTGCCGTGCCGCCATCGCCGATTTCATTTGCATCCCCCACAACGGCATAGCTCATCCGCTCATCCATCAGCCACATGGTCAGCTCCGTATCCACAACAGATTCGCTGCCGCCTGCCCAGATAACTGTATCCGCGGAAACAAACAGCGTCATTTCGCCGATTTTGACATACAGCTTGCTGCCATCCATCAGCGTTGCAGTGGTAGTTGTCAAAAAGCTGACATTCTTTTTCTTCAATTCATTTAACAGCGGACGCGCCATTGCGCCCATGTCCATGCCCATTTTTTCCTTCTGCTCGATAATCTTAATCCCGAATTCCGCTGCACCCTCCGGCAGACGCTGTGCCAGAAATGCCGCCGTTTCCAAACCAACTGCGCCGCCGCCCAGAATTGCCACAGTTCCTTGAAGCATTTCCGCAATTTTTTCTTCCGGCATCCGCAAAATTTCCTGCGCCGTAAAATATTTTTCATCAGACAAGCCTTCAATCGGCTGCTTTTCGGGTTGACTGCCTGTTGCCACAACCGTAAAATACGGTTTTCTTTCCTTAATAAAATCAAGCGTTGCTTCTGTTTCTGTCAAAACGGTAACGCCCAGCTCCGCAAGGGTTGCTTTCATGTAGGCAATATAATCCAGCAGACCCTCCTTTTTCGGAGGTAATGCTGCCAGCCGCAGCTGACCGCCAAGCTCCTTTTCCCTGCACAGCAGTGTTGTGACAAAGCCGCGCTCTGCGGATTTTTTCGCCGCTTCCATGCCGGCAGGGCCGCCGCCGATGACGATACATTCCTTTCTGGTTGCAATCTTTCTTCTCTGGTGCTCAAAGGCTTCATTCCCTGCTTCGGGGTTGAAGGCGCAGAAAAGCTCCTTCCCCTTCAGCACTGCCGCAATACACTTATTGCAGCTCTGGCAGGGCAGATAGGGCTTGCCCGCCTGCAAACGATTGGCAAATGCCGCATCCGCCAGAAATGCCCTTGCCGTACCGCAGAAATCGCAGAGACCCTGCGCCAGAATCCGTTCCGCCGTTTCCGCATCATGAATCCGATTGCAAGCAATCACAGGCACAGAAAGATATTTCTTCAAAGCGCCTGCAAACGGCGCATATCCCCCCTTGGAAACATGATAGGAAATCTGCTCCACCGGAGATTCATGCCAGCCGCCCGTTACCGTCACACCATCAATCGTCCCTGCATCCTCTGCCTTTTTGCAAAAACGCAGCGTATCTGTCAGCTCATAGCCGCCCTCTACCATCTGCGCCGCAGAAACCTTTACCAGTATTGGGAAATCCCCCACTGCCGCACGCACTGCCGCCAGAACCTCCAATGGGTAGGTCATGCCGTTTTCTGTCTGATAGCCATATACATCCGTTCTCTGATTTGTCAACGGAGAGAAAAATTCCGAAAGCAGATACCCTGCCGATGCGCTCACCTCTACGATATCCGCGCCGATTTCCTTGCACAATGCCGCCGCATTGGCAAACGCCGCCTTTGTTTTGGCTAATTCCTCTGCCGTCATTTCCTGCGGCTCTGCCCTGAAAATAGGCGAAGCCACCGCAGAAGGCGCAAGCAAGGGCTTTTCGCCGTGGTTCTTCGCGCTTTCGTTTCGTCCGCAGTGGAACAGCTGCACAATCAGCCTGCAATCGTGCGCGTGGACGCGTTCCGCAAGTGTCCGCAGGCTTTCCTTCTCTACCGTTTCCGCGTCATACATTCCCTTAAGTGCCCCTGCTTCATTCACAGCAAGCAACACCGTCACTGCCGCCGCGCCGCCCTTTGCGCGCTCCTCATAGAAGGCATAGTCGCGCTCTGTCAGCGCATTGCCTGTCGCAAAGCCTGTGTGCATGGCAAGCATAATCCAACGATTTTTCAATTCCAACTCTCTCAGCCTAAATGGCGTAAAAACCATGTAAATCCCTCCGTTTCTCCTCCGCTTCTGCTGTTAGCATATCATATCTGCCTGCCTTTTTCCAGAGAAATACAGACAGAACCCTCAAACGAAATTTTCTTTCAAAAAGTCACTTCCTTTTTATTGTAGCGTGTTCCTTTATCTGATAGAATAGATAGAATGGGCAGGTGATACTATGAAATACATAAAGCTGGTTGCCTCCGATCTGGATGGCACCCTTCTCGATAAAAATAAGGAAATTACCCCTCGCTTATATCATGCGTTGGAACAGATGAACGAACAGGGCATTTATTTTGTGCCTGCCACAGGCAGACCCTTCAGCACAGTGCCACAGGCAATCAAGGCACTGCCCTTTCTGCGCTATGTTATCACCAGCAACGGCGCGGCGATTTATGACGCAGTGGAAAAAAAAGCCATCATTGAAAATAATCTTTCGCCCAATGCAGTCGATGCAGTGATTCCCATTGCCAAGCGTCTGCCTGTCATCACGGAATATTTTATCCATGGCAAGGCGTATATTGCGAAAAGCGTCTATGAAAATCTTTCCCCCTATGGGCTGACGGAAAGCCATGTGCGCTATATTCTGAACAGCCGCACCCCTGTAGAAAATTTCTGGGAGAAAATGCAGAAAAGCCATGCCATTCTGGAAAATATCAATCTGATTTTTCGGGATATGGACTTGCGAAAGCAGGTCTGGGCGGAGCTGCGGGCACTCGGTCTTTGCTCCGTTACCGCATCTACACCGGAAAATATTGAAATCACCTCTCCCCTTGCCACCAAGGCGAAGGCATTGGAAACGCTTTGTGCCCTGCTTGGCATCGAAGCGGAGCATGTGCTTGCCATGGGAGACAGCGATAACGATTTGCCCATGCTGGAATTTGCGGGCATTGGCGTTGCCATGGCAAACGGCGAGGCACACATCAAGGCTGCGGCGGATATGATTGCGGAGGACTGCAATCACTTTGGCGCGGCAAAAATTCTGGAACAATTACTAAAGGAAAGAGCATAAGGAGAACGATACATGAGTATTTTAAATGTAGTAAAGCTCAGCCACGGCTTTGGTGACAGAGCCATCTTCACAGACGTATCCTTCCGCCTTCTGAAGGGGGAGCACGTCGGCTTTGTTGGGGCAAATGGCGAAGGGAAATCCACATTTATGAATATTATCACAGGAAAGCTGATGCCTGATGAGGGCAAAATCGAATGGAGCAAAAATGTCCGTGTGGGCTATTTAGATCAGCATACCGTTCTGGAACAGGGACAGACCATCCGAGACGTTCTGCAATCTGCCTTCGGCTATCTTTTTGACCTTGAGGCGCAGATGAACGCCTACTATGCCGAAATGGCGGAGGCTGACGCGGCGCGCATGGAATTTCTGATGGAGGAAACGGGTAGTATACAGGAAACTCTGGAGCATCATGATTTTTATATCATTGATTCCAAGGTGGACGAAATCGGACGTGCCCTCGGTCTTGCGGATATCGGCATGGACAGAGATGTCACAGAGCTTTCGGGCGGACAGAGAACCAAGGTTTTAATGGGTAAGCTGCTTCTGGAAAAACCGGATATTCTTCTTCTGGATGAGCCGACCAACTATCTGGACGAAAATCATATCGAATGGCTGAAACGCTATCTGATTGAATACGAAAACGCCTTCATCCTTATTTCGCATGATATTCCCTTCCTTAACAGCGTGGTCAATCTGATTTACCATGTAGAAAATGCAGAGCTGACACGCTATGTCGGGGATTATGATAAATTCCAGGAGGTCTATGCCATGAAAAAGGCGCAGCTTGAGGCGGCATACCGTAAGCAGCAGCAGGAAATCGATGACCTAAAGGACTTCGTTGCCCGCAATAAAGCGCGTGTTTCCACAAGAAATATGGCAATGTCCCGTCAGAAAAAGCTGGATAAAATGGATGTTATCGAATTGGCGAAGGAAAAGCCCAAGCCGGAATTCAGCTTCAAAGAGGCGCGTGCCGCAGGCAGATACATTTTCCAGACAGAGGATTTGGTGATTGGATATGATAAACCCCTTTCCAGACCTCTCACCCTTTCCATGGAACGCGGACAGAAAATTGCGCTTGTCGGTGCAAACGGGATTGGGAAAACCACTCTGCTGAAAAGCATCCTCGGCGAAATCCCACCTCTCAGCGGCAAAACGGAACTGGGGGATTATCTTTATACCGGCTATTTTGAGCAGGAAAAGAAATACACCGAAAATGTCACCTGTATTGATGAAATCTGGAAGGAATTTCCTTCGTTTACGCAATATGAGGTGCGTTCCGCTCTGGCAAAATGTGGCCTGACCACAAAGCATATCGAAAGCATGGTGAAGGTACTCAGCGGCGGCGAGCAGGCAAAGGTTCGCCTTTGCAAGCTCATCAACAACGAAACCAATGTTCTTCTGCTGGATGAGCCAACCAACCATTTGGATGTGGATGCAAAGGAAGAATTAAAGCGTGCTTTGCAGGCATATAAGGGCAGTATTCTTTTGATTTGTCACGAACCTGAATTTTATCAGGATGTTGTGACTGAGGTATGGAACTGCGAGGATTGGACGACAATCCGGCTATAAATAAGAGAGAATAAAAGATAATGAGAGATAATGGAGGAAAAGGAATGAATTATGATGTCATTATTATCGGCGCAGGTCCCGGTGGTATCTTTGCTGCTTATGAACTGATGCAGCAAAAGCCTACGATGAGGGTTGCTGTTTTCGAGGCAGGTCATGCGCTCGATAAACGCCACTGTCCCATTGATGGGGATAAAATCAAAAGCTGTGTCAGCTGTAAAAGCTGCAGCATCATGAGCGGCTTTGGCGGTGCAGGTGCTTTTTCCGATGGGAAATATAACATCACCAACGATTTCGGCGGTACTTTATATGAATATATCGGCAAAAAACGCGCTCTGGATTTAATGCAGTATGTTGACACCATCAATATGCGTTATGGCGGTGCAGGCACAAAGCTGTATTCCACCGCCGGCACAAAGTTCAAAAAGCTTTGTATCCAGAATGACCTGCACCTTCTGGACGCATCTGTGCGTCATTTGGGTACGGATATAAATTATATTGTTCTGGAAAATCTTTATGCACATCTGAAGGATAAGGTAGATTTCTTCTTCGATACACCCGTCAATTCCGTTACCGTTCTGGAAAATGGCTATGCGGTAAATTGTGCAGAGGAAAGCTTTTCCTGCGAAAAATGTATCATTTCTGTTGGACGTAGCGGCAGTAAGTGGATGGAACGCATTTGTAATGAACTGGAAATCCCCACAAAATCCAACCGCGTTGACCTTGGTGTGCGCGTAGAATTACCAGCGGAGGTTTTTTCTCATCTTACCGATGAGCTTTACGAAAGTAAAATCGTATACCGCACCCAGAAATACGGGGATAAGGTGCGTACCTTCTGCATGAACCCCAAGGGTGCTGTTGTAAATGAAAACACAAACGGCATTATCACTGTAAACGGGCATAGCTATGAAGACCCTGCCCTGCAAACAGGCAATACAAACTTCGCTTTGTTGGTTGCCAAGCATTTTTCTGAACCATTCAAGGATTCCAACGGCTATGGCGAATCCATTGCCCGCCTGAGCAATATGCTGGGCGGTGGTGTAATTGTGCAGCGCTTCGGCGATTTGATTCGTGGACGACGTTCCACACCAAAGCGTATAGAGGAATCCTTCGTTACACCTACATTGAATGCAACCCCCGGCGACTTGAGCTTGGTTCTGCCAAAACGCCTGCTGGATGGCATTATCGAAATGATTTATGCACTCGATAAGGTTGCGCCCGGCACAGCAAATGATGATACCCTGCTTTATGGTGTAGAGGTAAAGTTCTATAATATGGAGGTTGCAGTTAATGAACAGCTGATGAGCCGCTATGATGGGCTGTATATCATCGGCGATGGCAGCGGCATCACGCATTCCCTCTCCCACGCATCCGCAAGCGGCGTGCATGTTGCAAGAAATATAGCAGCAAACTAAACGAATTGCAATAAAAAAGAAGAAGAAATCCACTTTAATTTAATAAGGAAGGATTTCTTCTTTTTATGCCGATTTTTCTTTAAAAACAGCAAAAAATAGAACCGCATTTGCGATTCTATCTGAATTGGATTCCGGCGACCATCTACTCTCCCAGGCAGCTGCCCACCAAGTACCATCGACCGCCTAGGTCTTAACCGTCGTGTTCGGAATGGGAACGGGTGTGTCCCCTAGGCGCATCATCACCGGAAATCTTTCTTTTATTAAGGTGTTACACCTTCAAAACTGAATACAAACTTAGCAATCCTTGAGTAATCTTTTTTTGGTCAAGCCCTCGATCTATTAGTATTGGTCAGCTGAACATGTTACC
>ENA-OOZG01000053-OOZG01000053.1-human-gut-metagenome-genome-assembly--contig:-NODE-53-length-101619-cov-3.768225_pt1 | contig 101619 bp, 93 predicted proteins | sample MGYA00241706_ERZ501384 | MGnify/ENA primary metagenome ERZ501384 (study PRJEB25962, sample SAMEA2042742) | human gut metagenome | biome: human gut; feature: human-associated habitat; material: faeces...
GTGGTGGATTTGATGATTACCACCATAGCCGCCACAAGCGACAGCTTGAATATCACATGGAAAATCTGACGGGTGGAACCCCTCCCGTCAGATACCTACCCTGTGTAGTCCCTTGTAAACTGTACTTTAGCAAAATCTAAAAAACTGCTAATTTGAGCGGGTAAACATCTAACGACAACGGTGAACTTCGATGAACAGGAAGCGATTCGGAATGCGAAAAAGCCTGATGATTACTGGCTTTTTTGAACACCGGTGAACATGTATGACAATTGTTCAATAGTTCTCCTAAGGGTTAGTTACAGGTTCGATTCCTGTTGGGGGTGCCAAGGAGCCTTTGCCTGTTTGGGCAAAGGCTCCTTATCTTTGTATTCTTAAAAACTGCCCGATTGCTTTATCGTAATCAGGCAGTTTTTTTGAAGCCTCACAAGGCAGACTATACGATTATTGTATTCCGGGCGCTTTGCTTACTTTTCTTTTTTTGCCAGCGAATCCCGAATTTCCCGCAGGAGAAGAACCTCCTCGGACGGTTTTTCCGGTTCCGGCTCCGGAGCAGGCTTTTCCTCTTTGTGGCGGAAGCTGTTGATACACTTAATAACGGTAAAAATGACAAGAGAAATCAGCAGGAAGTTGACAACGCTCTGGATGAAATTGCCGTAGTAGATTGCAGCCTCCGGGGTATCGCCCACAGCCGGAGTGATGATGTAGCGCAGGCTGGTGAAATCGATGCCGCCAAACAGCAGACCGATGATCGGCATGATGATGTCGTTGACCAGCGAGGTCACAATAGCAGTGAACGCTCCGCCGATGATCACACCGACAGCCAGGTCAATCACGCTGCCTCTGGAGATAAATTCTTTGAACTCTGCGATAAAGCCTTTCTTTTCTTCCATGGTTTTCCTACTCCTTTTTTTGATATTTTTTGGGGGTTGGCGGAAATTTTCTGCACCTCCGTTCCCCCCTTTGCCCTGTATCCTACCGCCGGATGTTTCCTATGATTTGGGCAAGTATTCGCTCATGTCCAATTTTTCTGCCAACTCACAGCGAACCGTCACGCGGGACTGTCCATCGATGGTGCAGGTAAACAGGGTCAAATCCCAATCTCCGCTGACCATCTCCTCAACGTCGTAGGCGGAAAGTGTCTCCATCTCCACAACCTCATAGCGAAATACATTCCCGTCCACATCCGTAAAGATGACCTCATCTCCCTGCGACAGACCCTTCACCGGCCCAAAGTGACTGCGATAATCGTGGGCCGCAATCACCATGTTGTTCAGATAGACAGAACCGTTGTATCGGCAGGGTGCAACCTTCAGATTTGGGTAGCTCCATTCGCTGATAACCGGCAGGCTCAACGGCAACGACGGGATTTCCAGCACACCGATATACGCCAGTCCGTCAACTTCCTCCTCCGGCATATCCATCTCCGGATTGAGAACATAATCCGGAACAGATGGCTCCTCCAAGGAATCCCCCGAAGTATTCTCCGGGGCGGCGAGGGTAATCTGTTTGAGGACTGCACCGGAAGAAGCTCCTGCCATCGCATCGCTCCACAGATTGTAGATGGTCAGGATCAGGGCCGCCGTCAAAAGCAGCAGCCCCGTTCCTGTGTACACTTTTCCAGTCTTACTCATGATGTTCTTTTCTCCTAGCGAGGGTTCCCGCAATCAGGAAGAGCAGTCCGGCAACAATCAGAATCGGGACCGGCCACCAGAGCACACCGGTCTGCGGCAGCTTCTGCTTGGCAACGGAGTTGGTGAGGACGAATGTGGTTCCATTCAGGCGAACGCTCGGGGTGTAGCCGGAAACAGCCTCCTCCCGAATCGTCCAGACAAATTCCGCTCCGTTCTTGTCATACCGTGGGAGCTTGTCCCAAGTGTACTGCCAGCTGTTTTCGGCACTCAGCGTCTGGGTTGCGTAGGCAGTGTCGTTTTGCAGAAGGGTCACCTGCACCGATTTCGGGCGGCGGCTCTCATAGCCGCGATCATCCCACGTTTTCACGACGGTGCGTGTCACAAGCTTGCCTGTCGGCTCCTTCGGCGAATAGATGTTGGTGACGGTAAAGGTGCTGCCCTCCTTGGAGACGAGCACGGTATAGTTGTTTACCTCTTTTTCCGCCACGTTCCACACGATTTTGGAGCCATCCTTGTCGGTTTCCGGAAGCTTCTTCCAAGAGTGCCGCCAGTGATTTGCTTCGTTGAGGGTCACTGTATCGTAGATGGCGCCGTCCTTGAGCAGCTGGATGGTAACTTCCTTCGGGCGGGTCTGCGGAACATCCTTCTTCCAGACCTTGAGAACCTTTCGCTCAACCGTCTTGTCCGTCGAGGAGGACGGTTTGTCCGGGGTGGATGGATTCTGGGTTCGTGTATTCTTTGGAGCTGCCGTCACACGGTAGGTCCAAGTGTCGGTCTTTTGATCCAGATTCGGCAGAGAAATCAAAAATGGCTCGGTTGTGTAGGTGTAGCCGTCCTTGACCAGCTTTCGTCCCACAGCCAGATACAGCCCCGTTTTCAGGCTTTTCTGCTGATTCGGGAAGTCCAGCATTCCCTTAGCGTCTGTCTTTCCGCTGTCCAGCGGCTTGAGCTTGTCCCGGTCTGCATACGCAGTCAAGGTTCTTGCAAGGCTTTTCCAACCCTCTGCGTCCAGCTTCTCGAACGAGACGGGATACTTCTGAAAGTCGCCGGCAAGGGTAAACTGCGCATAGGCATCAACGCTGGCAACATAGTAGAGGTCGAACGGCACACCCGCTACCGGTGCGTTGTTGTGCTTGTATTCAATTGTAAGGTGGACATCTTTGTTCGGCTCGATTGCACTGGCGGCAAATGCCTGAACAGGGAACAGGGTGAGCACACACATCAGACACAGTAGATATGCGATGACTCGGTTACTCAGTTTTCGCATCCGGTTATCTGCCTTTCTGCATCAGGGATTGCAACTCGGTGTGTGCTGCAATCAGCTCATTAGCGCGTTTTTCAAACTGCGCCCATTTTTCTGCGGCTTGACGCTCGGCATCCTCCAGAATCCTCTGTGCCTTTTCCTCGGCAAGTCGGACTGTTTGTGCCGCCTGCTGCTCGGCATCCTGCAGCATGGACTGCCGCTGTTTGGAGGCAGCTTCCTGCTGGTTTGCCATATCAGCGGTGGCAGCCTTGATGGACAGCAGGTACTGATCTGCCGCAGCTTGTGCCGCTTCCAGTACACCGTTGATGCTGAGCGCCGCTTCGGCAATCGAGCCTGCGCTGCTGATTCGCAGCTCCCGGTCGCTGAGCATCTCCTGCATCTGGGCGATGCGGGCTGTATTCTCTTCGTTCTGCTTTTGAAGCTCGTAGATAATCTCAATCAGCTCGGCTCGATTGAGCCGCTTGAGCTCTAGTTTTTTCTCCTTCATCTGATTTTATTCCGCCTTTCCGGATGGATTTTTCTCGGTGTCCTCATCTGCTCCCTCGAAGATATGCTCGGGCTCTTTCCTCTTTCTGGACGGCAGCATCAGCAGAATCAGCAACATCAGCAGAATCGGCGCCGCGATCATCGGGGCAATCAGAATCGGCTCGACCTGAACTGCATCCGAGGTGATTCTGATTTTACGGGATTGTGCGACATTATCGATGCGGTGTCCGCGCACCAGCATCCGATGGCTGTTGACGCCGTAGGGGGTGCAGGTGACCAGTGTGCAGTAGTCCATGCCGTCCACAATGTGAAGGTCGTCGATTTGGTCCGGCTCCACGATTCTGATTTGGTCTACCTCGTAGGTCAGGACTTCATCGAGCACCCGCATCATGAAGAGGTCGCCCTCGCCGAGCTTGTCAAGGTTGGTAAACAGCTTGGCGCTGGGCAAACCGCGGTGGCCGGAAATCACACAATGTGTGCCTGCGCCGCCGACGGGCAGAGAGGTCCAGTCCAGATGACCGATGCCGGATTTGAGGACGCTTTCCGAGGTTCCGTGGTAGATTGGGAGCGAGATTTCAAGTGATGGGATTTCAATATAGCCCATGATGCCGGAATTGTCAAGGCTCAAGCAGCGGTGATACTCCTCCATCTCCTCGTCAGAGAGGGTGTAGACCACGCTGCGCTGGCGGATGGACGCATTAAAGTCCTCTGCCTGCTTCCACAGCCGGTCGGCTTCCTCACGGGAGATTTTGGCAACCTCGTCGGTATAGAGCGTCATCGCTCTGGTTTGGTGCAGCGAGTTCCAATAGTCGCTGACCGATGGGTACAGCAGTAAAGACAATCCTATCAGGAACACTAGGATCAAAAGGATGTTGACTGCATTTTTCTTCATGGATAGAATTCTCCTTACAGCTTTACCGCAATATAAGCGTAGAGGAGTTTTCCCGCCGGAAAACTCCTCTACACTGTAGGTACGGTTATGTGAATGTTTTCTGCGGTTTCAAAAAAACGAGCGGTTGTGATTAGCCGTTGTTGTGCATTCTCTTCTTGGTGATGAGGAGGATTGCAGCGCCAACCATCAGCAGGCCGCCAACAACATAGAAGATTGTGGTACCGATACCACCGGTGGACGGCAGAACGGTGCCCTTGTTGTTTTTAATCTGCGAGATATACTGATAGCGGTTTCCGTTCAGTGGTGCATTGGTGTCTACCATATCACCAGTTTTGATCCCGTCGGCATGTGCACCCATCATGACCTCTTCAGGCCCCTCCAGCGTATTGTAGCCATCCGGAGCCTTGACCTCTTCGAGGTAGTAGGTGGTGGCATCAATACCTTTGAAGCTTGCAGCACCCTGATCATTGGTGGTAGCTCTTGTTGCCGCAGTTTCATCCGTCACCCAACCAACAATTTTTTTGGTTTCGTCCCATGTGTAGTAGAGTTTCTCTTTATTTTCATTTTCCTTGTACAGGATAAACTCAGCGCCTTCCAGTTTTTTGGTTTCATCTGCACCATCGACCTTGTTGATTACAATGTCGAAGTTATAGATATAAACCACATTGTCTACTGTGTTGGCAGTGCTGTTAGAATCCGCCGGGTTGTTGGAATACTTAATATGTACGCTGTTGCTTTCTCTCTCTTGATTTAATGCGTTGCTATTGACAACAGCCGAATAGGTAATCTCAACTGTTTTACTCTGATTTGCCAGAACATAGTCGCTTACCAGTGTTACAGTAATGGTCTGATCATTTACATCCATTTTATAATCCTTATCTGCCGTAAGAGTTGTCACACCATCGCCAGTATGGACTTTCAGGTCACCCTGATAAGTCAGACCATTCGACATGGTATCTACAATTTGGAAGGTATATTCGGTGTAGCTGGTTAAATCGTTTGGGATTTTTGCTGTAATTGAAAAGTGAGCCTTACTTCCAACTTCTACAAAAGCAGCCTTACTTAGATGATCGACTACATGACTGTCTGCTCGAACCTTTTTTTCAACAGTCGGGATATCGACATTCTTTGGCTTTACAGTAACATTTCCTATAACCTGAAGGATAAAGTTGGTACCGCCGTCAGCAGCTGTAACGGTTCCTTCATCCCGTACCAGATAGTAGCCATCGCTAGGAACGGTGATGGTGTACGGATTTTCTCCTGTCGATGCTGTACCGTTAGTATCATTCAAATGCTGATTGATTACGACAGCGACTTTTTTCAGCTGCTCTGCGTCATTCTCAAAACCTGCAAGAACCTTTGCTACATCTGCTGCAGTAGTGCAATCTGCCCCAAATTTTTCGCCCATATTTTCTTTCAGAGCAGTAAGCAGAGTATCGTTGTTTACGCCGTTGCCCCATTGAATGTCGGAAAGGATAGTCCCGTCCTGAGAAAGGCCGCCCTTAAAAATCTGATATGCCTTGTAGGTATGACCTGCTGTATTATTGTTTATCGTAATGGTGCGTTGTGCCGCTGCTTTTTCTCCAGCCGCTTCGGTTGTCGCACCCTCTGCCGCGCCGGGTGCTTCGGTTGTATCGGCGGTTCCACCTGCCACAGTATCAGGTGTGTTGGTTGTATCTTCTTCGGCAGCTTCGGTGCCGGTGGCAGGAGGAGTTACTTCGCCTTCTGCAAATGCGGTTGCTCCCAGCGCAAATACCATAACGAGCGCAAGGATCATGGAGAGAATTTTCTTCATAAACTTCGGTCCTTTCTTTTAAGTTCATTGTTTGATCTGCAATCAGCTCTGAATCCGACATTTCCGCAACGGGGGATTATGGTCTCCTCCGTTCGCGCTTGAGCCTCGAACTGATTACTGCTATTGTAAAACCACAAAAAATCATGGCTGTACCGCCTGTATAAAATAATTTTGTGCCACAGCCTCCGGTCTCCGGAAGTCGGTAGCCCGGTTCATCCTGCGATTCCTTCACCTCTTGGATGACTGTGGATTCCTGTTGGTTTTTCCCAGCCTGTCCCGTTGAGGTGTAGGTAACCTCAGCCGCCATGTTGACCACTCGGACACTGCCATAAATTGGGTCAACCTTCTCGAAGGGGTAGAGGATGTCGTCTTTGTTTTTGCCTGTGATTTTCCCATCTTCAAATGTCCATACAGTCGCATCCTTCTCTTTTTCGAGCGAAGTTATTGTTTGCAGATGGTACCCCGGCATCTGATTTTCTGTTAGGTAATTGCTGTAGAAGATGAATCCATTCTTTTCCGATTTTTTTGCTGTCCACAGCGCGCCGCCAATATCCTCCTCTGCCTTTAAGTAGGGAGAATAGCTGGTGCCGTTGGCTACTTTTATCGGGCCTTCGGTCAGGGCAACCTCTTGGGAAAGCATCTGGGTAGGAGTAGCCGCACCCTCGGCCCGGAGCCATTTGCTGTTTCCGGAGCCAACCGCATCACCGGTCAGCAACAGGTAGCTTTTATCACTTTCTATCTTGCTGGCTTTGACCCAAAGGGTTGCTGTTTTATCCCAGACATTGGTAACATCAGACGATTCGATTGTACAACCACCAACATAGCTATCCACCTTTGGCAGTCCAACCGCATATTGAATCTCGTTTCCATCCCCATCTAAGCGCGGGAGGTCATCAAAGGTCACCGTTGTCGTCGGGCTGTTCGCTTCAATCTGAATCGTCTTGACCTCTTCTTTGGTGGTCTGATTGATTAGAGTAACGGATAATGGAGGATTCTTTCCGTCCGGCCAATTCAAATTGAGGGTCAGCGTCAGATTACATCTATCAACTGCTTGTTTCACACCGTCGGACTCCATCGGCGCATATGCGCCATTCGTCTCCTCGTCCGGACTCTGCTTTACAAGCAGCTGCTCAAATGTCTCATAAATTTCGGACAGGCGAGTGGTCAGCGTGCTGTACTCGCCCTCTGTAATGGTTGCGGCGGGATAGGATTCTTCGATTTTCGCCTGCACCGCCTCTGCCTGATTGTGGAAGGTTTGAATTGTTTCTTCATCTATCTGTGTGCCCTGTTCTGGGGTTTGCAGCAGCAGCTCAAGCTCGTCAAGCAGCTTGGTGAGTGCCACAAAATCCATGCCCTGCGATTCTTCTGTCTGCTCTGCCAGCGAGTAATAGGCAACAATCTGCGGGTTTGCAATATCGTAAAATGCTTCCTGCACCTTGCCTTCGCGGTCACCCTCAATGGTGGTGATGCGGGAGGCTTCCTCGTTGATTTCCTTGACGATTCCGGTGTAGTCTGCAAAGCTGTTAGGTTCTCGGTCAAGGTCAAAGAAGATGATGTCGCCTTCCTTTGGCTGGTAGCTTCCGCCAACCCGATGAAAATTCAGCGGGTCGGTTTCCTCGAGCTTGAGCACCCAGCGGCTGCATACACTTTCATACGGGACTTCGGTTGACGGAATCCCTGCGTAGTGCAGGCAGAAGGACACGAACATGGTGTTCCAGTCTGCGTAAGGCTCGCCATACCACGCACCATAGCGGGTATAGCCCTGCTTGGTGATTTCATCCTGTGCTACTTGGAAGTTCTGCTGGCTTTCCTGATAGCCGATTTGGGTCTGGGCGATTGCAAGAATGTTTTCGTTTCGCTTGTCGGTCAAGACAACATCAGCAAAGGTTCGCTCCCAAATCTCGCTGGTTTCCAAATCCGCCTGCGGATTGGAGCTGCAAATCAGGGTATGCTTGTGAAGCTCTTTTTCGCAGACCAGCTTTTTCTCATAGCAAGCCTCGGTGTGTACATGAGCCTCCTCTGTCGGAGCATCGGAAGGCGCTTCCTCGCTCTTGTTGCAGATAAGTACCTTCTGCACATCGTAACATTCGTCGGCGTGGATATGCTCGGGCAGCTGACAGGTCAGTGTCCGTACCTCTTCGGTGGTGCCGTCCTCTTTTTCTACCTGCTGAAGCTCATAGCAGGCATCGTCATGCTGATGCTCCTGCTCGGCGCAGATGAGGGTTCGGCTTTCCTGCTCATAACATTCGTCGGTGTGAGTATGCGTTGGCTGCGGTTCGGCGGCTTCGTCCTTTTTGGATTCCTCGACTTGTTCGCCCTCGCCGTCATCATATCCGCAGATCAGGACGCTCTTGTAACATTCTTCCGTATGCTCGGTGTGCTCCTCTTTTCCGCAGTAGTACTCATTTGTCAGGGTGATTGCTGGGAGTACCAGCGCATAGGTCGTGCAAAAAGCCGTCACGCAGACCAGTACGCTCAGCACTCTGTGCCACCATTTTCTATACCGGCGGTTCTTTTGGATTGCCTGTGTCTGTTGCTCTAAACTATACTTCACGTTATGTGCTCCTAAAACTCACGGACTCTGCCCCATGATCGAAAATGCTATTGTATCGGGCCGAACTCACTCAGCGGCCAGATACAAAATTCAATCCTTCCCACAATATATTCCTCTGAAATACAGCCGACTGTCGAGTTTCTGCTGTCGGCAGAGGTTGCACGGTTGTCTCCCATCACAAACCATCTCGCATCGGGCACCTGCATTGGCAGCTCAATATCACAGTCGCCAAAGGCTTTCTCCTGCAAATATGGCTCATCCAACACCTTGCCGTCAACGGAAACATTTCCGTCTTTATCGATATCGACCCAGCTTCCGGGGCCTGCGATGACTCTTTTTACCAAGAGCTTGTTTCCATACCACAGAGCACAGATATCACCGGTTTTCAAATCGTTGCTTTTAATCGCAATCACAAATTCCCCTTCTTGAAGGGCCGGCGACATGGAGGTTCCGTAAATCCGGAACACCGGCATCCACAAGGTAGCTACCAAAATCGCAAGAGCAGCAACCACGATGAGCACCGCTACAGTACTTTTGAGCGTGCTGCTGTAGCGCTTGTTGTACTGCAGTCGCTTTCTTTCCTGCTGAATCTGCTCCATTGTGGGAAGCTCCACAGGTCTGTTCTTTTTTGCCATCCGCTATCCTTCCTTCCGCCCGAGTTTTTGCAAAACAAAGTGGACATCTTCCTTTTATCTCCGTACCTTTGGAGGTTCTCCCATCTCGGAAGATCTTGCTTATTTTTATTGGCAGGAGATTTTGCTGTAATATTATAGCAATCGCTTACCCACGCCTAAGAAATTTTTTCCCCTCACTGAGCATCTCATAACCATTTTTACAATTTTCTCTCCCCTGCTAATAGAATATTTCTTATATTCATTCCAATTATCTGGATTATGATGAAATATTTGATTTTATGTTTTAATTTATGACCGTTTAGATTCTGCAACTCTGTTTTCTATCAAAAAAGGCATCCCCAAAATGGGGATGCCTTTTTCCTTCCTATATAATAGCAACCTTGGTTAGGATTTCTTCGACCGTCTGGCTGATGAGCTGTTCATTCTGGATGACCACATCCGCCACCTGACGGTAGCGTGCTTGTCTTTGCTCAAAGATTTGCTCCAGCGCCTCTCGACTGTTGTTGCGAACCAGCGGGCGGTCACTGTTCCGGATGCGCTGGTAGCAGGCTTCAAACGAGCAATCCAGAAAAACCACCGTCTCGAATCCGTCCGCATGGGAGCGCAGTGCCTGCACCGTCTGGTCCCTCATCAAAAAGCCGCCGCCGGTCGAGATGACCGTATTCTTCCGTTTGCCCAGCAAGCGGGCCGTTTCCTCCTCCATACGGCGGAAAGCCTCCTCGCCCTGCTGCTGAAAAATCTGCGGAATCGAACAGCCCTGACGCTTTTCAATCATCGCATCGGTATCCAGAAAATCCCATTTTAATCGAAATGCCAGCGCCTGCCCGACGCTTGTTTTGCCGCAGCCCATAAACCCACACAGCAGAATCTGACGGGTTCCTTTCTTGTTCATCCTCTCGCCCCCTGCACTTGTCTTTTTTGTCCGCTACTGCTCCAGCCGGCGGATGACCTGTTCAATCTGCTCCGAAGTGAAGGAGCTGCCCATCCAGATTTCCTGCGCGGCGGCAGCCTGCCAGACCAACATTCCCAAGCCGCCCACCACGCGGCAGCCAGCGCGGGCCGCCTGACGCATCAGCAGCGTCTGGGACGGATTATAGATGCAGTCAAAGACCGTTTGCACCTCTGCCAGCACCTCTTCCCGAACCGGGCTTGCGTCCATCTTCGGGAACATTCCGCAAGGGGTAGCGTTAATCATCAGCGAATAGCTTCCGGTCAGTCGGGTAATCTCCTGCACCTGCACCGATGCCTGCGGACAAAGCCCGCGGATATGCTCTGCGATTTGCTGCGCCTGTCCAATGCTCTTTTCCCGCACCGCCAGCACAACCTCACAGCCGCGCAGGGCACATTCGGTGGCAAACATCCTGCCGACTCCTCCTGCCCCCAAGACGCAGACCCTGCCCTGTAACGCAACGCCGTGGCTCTCCATTGTTTTGACAAAGCCGATGCAGTCGGTATTATAGCCGATGCGCCTGCCCTGCTCGGAAACTGCCACAACATTGACCGCGCCGTGGTTTCGAGCGCTGTCATCCAGCTCGTCCAGCCGCTCGATGATTGGCACCTTGTACGGGATGGTGATATTAAATCCGTCCAGCGAGAACAGCTGTTCTACCTGCTGTTCAAAATCCTCGGGCGGAATCGCAAACAGATCATATGAAATCTGTTGACCCTGCTGCTCTGCCAGAAGGCGGTGCAGCTGCGGAGAGAGGGTGTGTCCCAACGGATACCCCAGCAATCCAAATCGTTTCATCCTTAGCTCCTCCTCGTTTAGTTCTAAGCTTATTCAATCGTTAAAGCATCCGTCCCAGACTTTCCAGCCCGACCAGAATCAAAAAGACGCCGATGGGCAGGAAGAGAATCAATTCCAGCAAAAGGGAAAACCATTTTCCGTGGGTGCATCGTCCGGGATACCGCTCAGAAAAGACCAGCTCGATTGGCTTGCCGAAATGGTCCTGCTGTCCGCTGAACCACGAAAGCACCCGAACCGACTCTAGCTTCCCCTCAATCCCGTTGACCCGAATCAGCGGGCGAGCGCCGGAAGCCGTCCTGCCGGTGGGTGTTTTGGGAATCTCGTCGATGAATCCCATGCAGCTTGTCCCGTTTTTCCGAATCAGAAAATCCCACACACAGCATTTGAGCATCTTTCCCGCGATATAAAGTCCGCTGGGCAGCGTCAGCGCCGCAAGCAGAACCAGAGTCCAATCCATCGATTCATCCTCCTCAGCAATTCTTACCATTGGTTTTTCGGTCGGACTGCACACAGCAAAGCAGTCCGTTTTCCTCTGAAACTACTATACCATACCCGACGGCTGATGACAAGTTTTCATGAGAAACAGCCAAATCCATCCGGGATTGTTTGAACAGTTTTGAAAATATCACCATATATCCCCGAATAGATATTGACATCATTCTCATAACATGATATAAAAAATAGGCTGAGACTTATCGTTCCCTCTGTCCGTAGCCCAAAATGTCCGGCAGAGGTCTTGGGATGTTCTCAGATTTTACACTGCATCCGTTTTTATAGAATAGAAGGCCCGAACGGAATCTAACTTTGATGCACAGGAAAGGAGGGAGAACAAATGGATATTTTTGAACAGATTAAAAAAATCCTCTGCGACCAGCTCGACCTTGATGAGGAGCAGGTTACCGAAGATTCCGAAGTAATCGATGATCTGGGTGCTGACTCCCTTGATATCGTTGACTTGGTTATGACTCTGGAAGAAGAATTCGACACCGAAATTCCGGACGAAGACATCGAAAATCTGAGAACTGTTGGCGACATCGTCAAATATGTGGAAGACCGCGCAGCAGAATAAGCCTCTGCTATGCTGGCTTTGCCACCGATCTCTGAACACATTGAAAGGGCCGGAGCATTCCGGTCCTTTTTTCTTTTTGCAATCGAGCCTCACTCCCTAAAAAATATCCCGGTCAAAGCCGCAAAATCTGGTCGTTTGTCCAAAAAGTGCCTGATGAAGCGGTTTTCTATTGAATTTATGGCAGGAAGGGAATATAATTAAACTTGACTTTTAGCCTGCTGACACCTGTACTTTTTGGGGGACGGCGGCAACAGAAAGGCGGAAATAGAACAATGGCCAATAATAAGAAAATGGTCGATGACATCACCTCGATGGATGTCGACTTTGCAAAATGGTATACCGATATCGTCAAGAAGGCAGAGCTGTGCGACTACTCCTCTGTCAAAGGCTGCATGATTGTGCGCCCATACGGCTATGCAATCTGGGAAAATATCCAGAGCATCCTGGATGCGGAATTTAAAAAGACCGGTCATCAGAACGTTGCGATGCCGCTGTTTATCCCGGAAAGCCTGCTGCAGAAGGAGAAGGACCATGTAGAGGGCTTTGCTCCTGAGGTAGCTTGGGTTACCTACGGCGGCTCCGAGGAGCTTGAGGAGCGTCTGTGCGTTCGTCCAACCTCCGAGACCCTGTTCTGCGACCACTACAAAAACATCATCAAATCCTACCGTGACCTGCCAAAGCTGTACAACCAGTGGTGCAGCGTCGTTCGTTGGGAAAAAACCACCCGTCCGTTCCTGCGTACCCGCGAATTCCTCTGGCAGGAAGGCCATACCATGCACGAAACCGCTCAGGACGCAATCGAGGAAACCGAGCGCATCCTGAATATCTATGCTGACTTCTGTGAGCAGAAGCTGGCTATGCCGGTTGTCCGCGGCAAAAAGACCGACTCGGAAAAGTTTGCCGGCGCAGAGGCTACCTACACCATCGAAGCGATGATGCACGACGGCAAGAGCTTGCAGGCAGGTACCTCCCACTACTTCGGCGACAACTTTGCCAAAGCCTTTGAAATCGAGTTCCAGAACCGTGAGAACAAACCGCAGACCCCGCACCAGACTTCTTGGGGTGTTTCCACCCGTCTGATCGGCGGCATCATCATGACCCACGGCGACGACAACGGTCTGGTTCTGCCGCCTGCAATCGCTCCGATTCAGATTATGGTCATCCCGGTCGCTCAGCACAAAGAGGGCGTCATCGAAAAGGCACAGGAGGTCAAGGAGCGTCTGGCAAAACAGTTCCGCGCTGACATCGATATTTCCGACAACTCCCCTGGCTGGAAGTTTGCCCAGTACGAGATGAAGGGTGTTCCGCTCCGTCTGGAAATCGGTCCAAAGGACATCGAACAGAATCAGTGCGTCATCGTTCGCCGTGACAACCGCGAAAAAACCTTCGTTCCGCTGGACGAGCTGGAGACCAGAGTTGCCGAGCTTCTTCAGGCAGTTCATGACGGACTGTATGAAAAGGCTCTGAACAACCGTGAAAACCGCACCTATACCGCTCTGAATCTGGACGAGCTGATTCAGCTTGCCAACGAAAAATCCGGCTTCATCAAATCGATGTGGTGCGGCGACGCAGAGTGCGAAGCTAAGCTCAAAGAGGTTGCCGGTGTTTCCTCCCGCTGTATGCCATTCGCACAGGAGCATCTCTCCGATACCTGCGTCTGCTGCGGCAAACCTGCAAAATCTATGGTCATCTGGGGCAAGGCTTATTAATTGAAGCTTTCTGAACGTCTGCAAGGCTGTTCTCCCATTTTGGGAGGACAGCCTTTTTTCTATGGGCCGCTCGGAGAAAAAGCCCCGGGAAAGAATTAGTTTTATCTTAACACTTCCGCTAAAAATCTATGCTATACTAAACAACAGAAACAACCGTTCCCCGACATTTTGGGACTGTGTTCTGCCAGTTTTTTTGATTTTCCCCGTTGGAGGATTTTGATATGACTCATTACCGCAAAAAAATCACCGACCCGACCTGCTATCGGGAGGATGACCCAAACTGCTATACCTATGTGGATGGGTATGGCTTTACTCCGCCGCCGCCCGTTGTGACCGAACGGCGGATGCTTCAGCACTATTCCAACGGTCTGGGCTTTTCCATCCTGCTGTACTTTCTGATGCTTGCCGTCATTCCCATCTCCATCCTGCGGCTGTTTGTCCTATTCCGTCCGGCAATCCGCATCTACGGCAATCAGGTCATGGCATCCGCCCACATCATCCAGCTGGTTGACCTGATTTCCTCGGTCATCTGTCTGTTTGTTCCCTTTTTCCTGTTCGTTCTGCTGTGCCGGGTTCCCATGAAGATTGCCTTCCCGCTGCACCGCTTTTCCTCCTCGCTGTGCATTCCCTGTGTCTTTGTCGCACTGGCCGCCAGCACAATCGGCTCGACCGCTTCGATGTTGCTGGGCAACCTGTTGTCCGTCTTTGGGCTTTACCCGCACAGCAACATCACCATGCCGGATGGTCTGACTGCGACCCTGCTGTTCGGCGTTCAGGTGTGCGTCGTCACGCCGCTGGTGGAGGAGTGTGTCTTTCGCGGCATGATCTTCCAGTCGATGCGCCGATTCGGCGACAGCTTTGCCCTCACCATCTCTGCGGCGCTGTTTGCGCTGTTCCACGGCAATCTGGTGCAGGCGCCCAATGCCTTTTTGATGGGCTTGGTCATCGGCTATTTCGTCCTCTATTCCGGCTCGCTGTGGGTCGGCGTCATCATCCACGCGGTGAACAACCTGCTGAGCTTTGGGATGGAGCTGATTTCGGCACAGCTGCCCGAGGAGATGCAGACCCTGTTTCTCCTCTCGGTGTTTGCCTTCTATCTGATTTTCGGCATCGCCTCTCTGCTGGTGCTGGTCAGAAAATACCCCAATATGTTTATGTTCATCCGTTCCTCCACCTTCTCCACCGAGCGCATCAAGTATCGAGTTGCTTTTTCTTCGATCACCATGTTCTGTGCGCTGACACTGCTGGTCATCATCATCCTGCAAAATATGCTCTAATCTCATCTGCAAAGGAGGAATCGGGATGTCCGAAACCATTCCCAGCTATCTGCAACGGGATGTCTTTTGGATGCAGCAGGCGCTGGAACTGGCAAGGAAGGCCGCTGCGCTGGGAGAAATTCCGGTCGGGGCGGTGCTGGTGCGCGGCGACGAGCTGATTGCCAGCGCCCACAACCGACGAGAGCTGGACCAAGACGCGCTGGCACACGCTGAGGTGCTGTGTATCCGTCAAGCCTGCCAAGCGCTGGGTAGCTGGCGGCTGAGCGGCTGTACCCTCTATGTCACGCTGGAGCCCTGCCCGATGTGCAGCGGAGCCATCATCAATTCGCGGCTGGACCGGGTGGTGTACGGCGCACGCGACGAAAAAGCCGGGTGTGCCGGCTCGGTTGCAGACCTGTTTGTGATGCCGTTTAACCACACTCCCATCATCCGCTCCGGGATTTTGGAGCAGGAGTGCGCCGAGGTGCTCAGCAGCTTTTTCCAAAATCTGCGCTAGGTGCTGCGAAAACCAATCGAAAAATCCCCCTACAGTGAAGGACGCACCAAGCCGTTCTTCGCTGTTTTTTTATCCTCTGTTAGGGAGGAGTGCAGACCGCTCGACTTTTTTCACTGCTATTCACTAACAATCAACAGGAAAAGATGTTGAAAACTTCGTTGAAACTGTTTAAAAGATGATATTTAATCTGCTTTTTACAGTTGGTAATTTATTTTTAACATTTTCAACCGCTCTTTCGTTTAATCTGGTGGATAAATTCATGGACTTTTGTCGGGATTTCCGTCCGGATTATTCTTGCAGGAAGCGTCTGGGAATAGTATAATACTAATATAACGGTCGTTTTTTTCTATTCTATCAAAAAAATAAAGAGGTGACCCATGTGGCTCGTGCCGTAGTCTGCATCACGACTCCGTTTGGAAAGATCAAACCCCTGTCCGACCTGGTAATCTTCTCCGATGTCAAATCCTATATCCCCGAGTGGGATACCCCGGATTACCTCAACGCCTGCCGGAAATATGCCATCCAGAATCAGGTCTATCTGGTACCCAGCCGCTTTGTTGTGAACAACATCCTGTACCTGTGCCTGTTTTCCCCCAAGGGGGAGATTCTGGGCATCCAGGGTGCGACCCACCGCAACCTGTACAATCAGGCCGAGCTTGCCCAATATGACAAAATCGAGCCGATTGCAACCCCTCTGGGCAGTATCTTTCTGTGCGTGGATGTGGACATCTACCATCCGCAGGTGGTCCGCATCGCCCGCATGAAGGGCGCACAGATTGTGATTTCCTCCCAGTTCATCGACTCCTACCAGCTGAGCAAGCATATGCTGACCACCGGCATCTGGAATGCGGCACAGTCCAACGGCATTTATGTGGTCGGCTGCTGCAACTGTTTTTCTGCGGTGGCAGCTCCCTGCTGTCTGACACCGGACGAAAGCGGATATCTGGTCTCTCCCGCCAGCTCGCACAACCTGTTTGCCAAGCTCTATCTGAACAAGCTGCCGCGCAGTGAATTCGGCGGCAACCTGCCGGACAAGCTGGATTTGCGGATTTATGAAAAAGGAGGGGTTTGCTGATGTCTCTGAAAACGATTGCCGCCGCAAAGCTGCTGCTGGCAAACTGGAGCTGTCCCAAGCTGGACCGCCTTTTGGAGCAGACCGAGATTCGGATGTCCCGCGCGCTGGACTATGTCAGCCCAAACAACATCAAGGTCTCCTGTATACAGATGGCACTGCGTGCCGAGATGCCGGCAAAGGATTGCCTGAACCTGATCATCTCCAACCTCAACAGCGCAGTCGCAGACGGAAGCCAGCTGGTCGTTTTTCCCGAATATATCGGGCTGCTGCCGCTGCTGAGCTCCGACTCCCTGTTCGATTATTCCTATCAATTTTCCGAGGAGCTTCTCCACCAGAACCGTGAGGAGCTGCCGGAATATCTCCAGTTCTTCTCCAAGTATCTGGCACAGCCGCTGTTTGAAAGCTACACCCACTTTTTCTCCATGCTTGCTATCAAGGCCTCCATCTACATTCTGGCCGGAACCACCATCGTCAGAACGCGGGACGGCCTTGCAAACCGCGCCTTCCTGTTCGACCCGGACGGCAACATCCTCCTGATGCAGGACAAGCTCCATCTTTCCCCCGAGGAAAAGCTGTGCGGCCTGATTCCCGGAACCGGCATCAAGGCGGCAGATACCAAGCTGTGCCGCGTCTCCGTCCTGATTGGGCAAGACCAGCGTGTGTTCGAGGCTGGACGCGCCGCCCACCTGATGGGCTCCCAGCTGCTGCTGTGTCCCTCTGCCTTCAGCAGCAGTCTCAGCAGTGCCTATTTCCAGAGCTGTGCCTTCATGCGCTGTCAGGAGCACCCGATGTTCGCAATCTCCTCGTGGCTGACCGGCACCTTCATGGACCTGCCCTTCCGCGCAATCAGCGGCATCTATGCCCCTTTCTCCGCCAGCAAGCTGGGAAACGGCATCATCATGCAGACCGACCGCCCCTCTGCCAATGCCTGCCTGACGGCGCGCATCGACTTGGAGCGGCTGAGCCAAGACCCTGACCTGTATATCTCCGACCTGAATCCTGCGGTCGAGGAGATGGCACGACAGGAATATGCCCTTGCGCGTCACACGGAAATCGTTCCGGACGACGGCGAGGACGAGTCCGGCGAATCCATCCCGGATGCTGCCGGAGCACCTGCCAACCCCGACCTGTCCGAGGCATTCCACGCAGGCTTTGAAGCCCAGCAGGGATAACGCCTCTGTCCCACTTTGACGAAAGGAAGGTAACCCCTTTATGAAACTTCTCTCCCTTGCCCTGATGGGTGCCGGCGCGTGCGCCGCCAGTATGCTCCCTTCGTTTGAAGAGCACCCTCTGCGGAACCGCTTTTATCACCGCTGCTTTGCACACCGGGGACTGTTTGACAACCTCACCTCCTGCGAAAATTCCATCTCTGCCTTCCGTGCGGCTGCATATTCCGGGTACGGCATCGAGCTGGACCTCCAGATGACCGCCGACGGTCAGATTGTGGTGTTCCACGATGAGGACCTGAGCCGGATGTGCGGGGTTCCGCTGTGTGTGGAGGAAACGAGCTATGCCGAGCTTTCTCAGCACCCTCTGGGACAGACGCAGGAAACCATTCCGCTCTTCTCTCAGGTGCTGGAGGCGGTGGGAGGCCGTGTGCCGCTGATTGTGGAAATCAAATCGACCGAGCAGGTGAACTGCGTCTGCCTGAAGGTATACGACCTGCTGCGCTGCTATCCGGGCGACTACTGCATCGAGTCGATGAACCCCATCATCGTCGGCTGGTTTGCCAAAAATGAGCCACAAATCATGCGCGGTCAGCTGGCAACCCGATTCCGGGAAAAATCCACGGCGGCCATCCCGGCTGCGGCATTGAGCAATATGATGTTCAACTGCCTGTCCAAGCCGCATTTCATCGCCTATGACTTCCGCTATGCCGCAGACAGCCGTGCTTTTCGGCTCTGTCAAAGCTGCGGTGCGCTGACGATTGGCTGGACCATTCGGGAAGCGGACTATCCTGCCGCCAAGCAGCTGTACGATGCCATCATCTTTGAGGGCTTCCGTCCTCCGGTCCGATACTAGTCAGAAGCTTGCTTGTGCTTTCATTTTCATCCACTCCCAATGAAACCTGACCTGATTTCATTGGGAGTTTTTTTCTCCTCTCCTCATTTCCCTGTATTGACAACTATTCTTGTCAATGATATAATAAACTCAAACATATTGACAACTATCATTGTCAATATCTTTATGATTCCTGTTCGAGAAAGAGGTGATAAGATGCCTTTGACCAACCGCCTGAAGGAATACCGGGCAAAACATCGGCTGAGTCAGACCGATTTGGGCAATCTGGCAGATGTCTCCCGACAAACAATCAGCCTGATTGAACGCGGTGACTACAATCCTTCGGTCACATTGGCTCTTAAAATCGCAAAAATTTTCAACACCACGGTGGAAGAGCTGTTCTCCTATGAGGAGGACAACCAATAACGACATCATTCTCTGTGAGGAAAAGGAGGACCTTCCCATGAAAAAACATCCCGTCATCCACTATATCTTGATTCTTGTGCTTTCCGGCAGCTTTGGCGCGCTGCTCTCCTTTCTGATGATGCACAATGAGGAGACGCTGGTTTCGTCCATCCAGACCTTCAAAACCTGGTTCGGGGAAACCAGTGCCATCCTGCACATCGCCGTCTGTGGTGTGCTGGCACTGGTGTCCTTCCTGTGCCTGCGCCGCACCCGAAAAATGCTCTCCCGGCTCACTCCCGAAACGGAGGATGAGATTTATGACTGGGTGGAGCACCACAGCGATTTTACCATGGTATTCAGCATCCTGTGTACCATCAGTAACTTCTTCTTTTTAGGGGCCTCGCTGAGCAATTTGCAGAAGGACAACATTCTGGTCAGTACTCTGGCTTGTCTGGTCTTTATCAGCATCACCACCTGGCTGGAGGTCAATCAGGTTAAGACGACCAGCCTGCTCAACCCCAAGTTTCGGAATGTCGACCCTCTTGCCATCAATTTCTCTCATCAGATGGAGCAAAGCTGTGATGAAGCAGAAACCTTTGAAATGTACCGCGCCAGCTACCAGAGCTTCAAGGCACTCAAGCGCCTTTTTCTTGCCGCCTTTGCCGTCTGCTGCATGGTTCAAGTCTTTTATCCCATCGGTCTGCTCCCCTTCCTGCTGATTGCAATCTTCTGGGCTGTCCACAGCCTGAGCTATCTGTTTGCCTATTCCAAGGGAAAACAGGCGCAGTAAAACTTTTCCACAAATCAACCGGGAAAGCGTGGATAACTTTCCTGTTCTCGGATTTTCCCGAGCATCAAAAAAGCTCCCTGCACCGTTTGGTGCAGGGAGCTTTTATTGTTACCTGATACTAGGAAATGTATCCAGCAGCTTTGAGAATCTCAACAGCTTTGTCATGGTTTGCTTCAGACATCATAACCAGAGGTCCGGTGCAGCCCATTCCGCTTTCTGCGTAGATCTTAGCTTTCCACAGAGCCTGTACAGCATCCTCCAAGTCCATAACCTCGATACCAGCAACGGAAGCGGTTACGATTTCCTTCGGTGGGCACTCTACGACTTCTTCAGAAGCTTCTTTCTTCACTGGTTTGCGAGCAGCGATAACCTTCTCCAGACCAGCTTTCTTAGCTGCTGCATATTCTTTTGCAGCAATCTCTCTGTAATTGCCTTTTACCAGCTGAGCAGCGTACTCCATAGCGTTAGCCAGAACCGGAGCACCGGAAGCACGGGAAACGATCAAAACCAGTCTGTCGTAGCCTTCGCCGATACCAGGACCGTAGCCGTAGCCAACAGCCTCATAGCTGCCGCCTGTGCAGTAAGAAGACATCATCTTCATCAGGATGTTACCTGTGAGGGAGTCTGTTACCATAACGTCGCAAGCGCCAACGAGAAGGTCGTTACCTCTCATAACGCAGCCGCCGTCTGCACGGGAGGACTCTGCAAAGTGGATGTCATAGCCGTTAGCCTGAAGCTCTTTCAGAGCGCCTTCACACTGTCTAGCGCCGTCTACGTTCAGGATACCAACGGTTGGGTTTTTGATGCCGCAAGCTTTTGCAGTAATGATACCAGCGATGGTGTTGCGGATCATTGCTTCAATTCTTTCAGCAGCAGAAGTACCGGTTGTGTTCGCGATGAACATCTGTTTGCCTTTGCCTGGGGTGACAACACGGCCAACAGTGGAGACACCGATTGGGAATGGATAGTGCATGGTTACACAGCCGTCGATATCGCCGTTGTCCAGCATTTTCTCCATCTCTTTGTACATCTCGTCTTCATCCGCAACCTTAACGGTATTGAATTTTTCATTTTCAGCAGTGCCGATGAGGGTAACATCAACACCTCTGTCAGCAGCCAGCTCAGCTGCTGCCACAGAGTTTGCTTCGCCATGTTCGCTTCCAAGACCTGTTACAGCGATTCTTGGTCTGGCTCCGAAGGAACCAGTTTCCAGACCTGTTGCAATGTCCATGAAAGTTTTGGCAATCATTTTTTCAATCTGTGCCATAATGATCTCCTCATTCCTTTCAGTTTACAGATTCAAAAGATCTGCAAAATTATTCTTCGTCAGCAGCAGCCAGCAGGGTAGCAGCAAAGTCTTTCATAGCTTTGCCGATGAGGCCCTTGATGTGCTCTTCGGAAACTGCAGCTTCTTCTGTCTTTCCGGAGTTCTTGTTGATCATTACGGATACACCATCGAACAGGTTGGTCATACGGCCGAGGAACAGAGAACCTTTACCGATGATCATAGCTCTGTTTACTTTGCCAGCAAGGATGTCGTCGCGGCAAACACCAACGTATGGAACACCAGATGGGATGTGGCCCTGTGTTGGAGCCCAGCCAACCATACCGTGCTCGGTTGGGAAGGTAGCGAGGTCTTTCTTCTCCATCTCGCCTCTCTTAACACCCAGAGCAGCGATCATCTTGTAGTTAGCCAGCGGAACGTCACCAGCACCAGCAGGTTTGGTGATGTCTGGGTTCTGCATCTCAGCAGAGTATTTGTCAACGTCGGTAATCTTCAGGCCAGCAGCATCCAGAGGATTGGTTACCAGGGAGGAGATTACGTTCTGTGGAGCGGAACCGGTACCAACGGTATGTTTACCGGTGTGGTCGGTATCAATTTCTGGGTTAACGCCATCGTTCTCGCCGAGCAGGATAGCGAAACCACCGATCATATCTTCCAGGATCGGCAGACCTTTCTTAACATGGTCTTTACCGTTCATACCCAGTTTAGCAGTACAGCCACCAGCAACAACTACTACGTTCTTGTGGGTGCCAGCTTTTACCAGGGAAGCAGCGTTGATGAATGCATGGGTAGGGCCAGCACAGAAGCCACGAACGTCGCAGCCAGTAGCATTAACCAGACCTGCAATCTCAGCGGAAGCTTTAGCAAAGTTGCCGCCGCCACGCTGGTTCATATCACCACAAGCCTCTTCGCAACAGTCGATGACGTAATCAATATCTTCTTTGTTTACGCCGGTAACGCGGATGAGGTGCAGCAGGGACAGAACAGCGGAAGCCTTGGAAACCATGTTCTCGAGCATGGTGTGAGCGGACAGGTTTTCGTCAACGTCATGAGCTCTCTTAACGAAACCAACGGTTTTGCCGTTGAATACCAGTGGCTCAGCGTGCTCTTCGTTTACAAAGTGCTCAACCTCAGAAGCCTCAACGCCGTCGTGGATTCTAGCAACGATGGTCTCATCGATTACTGGGTTAGCAGCAAATCTCTCTCTAACATCAGCAACGAAGTTTTTCTCCAGCATAACCAGCTCGAAAACGTCTACGCACTGCATCAGCATGTAGAACTCGTCTTCTGGCATGATTTCGCCGTATTTACCAACTCTTTCGTTCAAGCCGTCAACGGTGGTGTCAACCCATGGCTGTGGATGCTGACCCAGCTCATCTGGATGCATATTACCGATGTAGGTCTGGTTTGGCAGGTAAGCCAAAGCCTGCTCGTAGGTTCTGATGTGGTTTGGCAGTTCTTTCAGGTATTCAGAATTTGGGTTTACAATTCTCTCAGTTGTCTGAGTTGTACCATTTTCCATTACCATGTCTGGTGTATGGGCAAGAATGTAGCTTGCGCCTTTGATTACACTGTTCATTGTAGTCACGCCTCTCATTCATTTTTATGAATTTTTGGACCGAATCGAATCGGACACTGCACCGGCAGCTCCTTGCGGACGCAGGGCATCTTTCCAACCGTTCCGGTTTCTTACCTTTTGGTTTGCGCAGCCATCCGCTGCACACAAACCCATGAGCCCTATCCCCAAAAAACGGACAAGTCTCCTATTAAATAGTATACACTATTTTCATGCGCTTGTCATGGGTTTTTTTGATAAATCGCTATGAGTTTTTTCTATCATTCTGCCTGACTGAAAGAAGAAATCTATCAGGAAAGGCTATTGTACCCAAACAGAAATTGGAGGGTAAAAAAATGGTGTGGTGTCTGGTGATACATCACCAGACCACCACACCATTTACCATTTTGGTTTAGAGGTATTTGCAGAACTCGTCACGGATAGAGCTCATCTCAGAGATGATGTCATCAACATCCATAACCATTTCCATCATACCTACCTGTTCATCATAAACAGCTGGGTCGACTTCGTTTTTGATTTCTGGTTCGCAAATGTGGTATACTGTGAGTCCTAACTGAACTCCTGTCAATGGACCTGCAAAAGTTGGGTCGCCAGCGGTTACTGTTTCAGCAGCCAGACCAGCAGCTTCGCCCTCAGCAGCACCCAGAACAACTACGATGTTTTCTGGTCCATACTGATCAGCGAAATCTTTAACTCTCTTCTGATTTTCCAAATCCATTGCGCCAGCGGCAGTTCAGACAAAGCATTCTGTAGAGGAGTACACTACTTCAGCACCAGCAGTCTTTACGCATTCTTCGATTGCTGGGCCTGGAACGCCGTCTCTGTCGCCAATGATGATAACTTTTTTACCATTCAAAAGGCTCATGACTTATCCTCCTTAATTTCTTTCTTTGATGTTTTTCATCAAAATTTATCAAAACAGTCGCAGAAATCTGCGTCTATTTTTCATAAGATAACTGTTCTGTGAAAGCAGGCGGACATCCCGCATTTCACAGCTTTGACCGGAAACGGATGTTTCGGGTCGGGTCAAAAACTACATATTAACGTATTTTTCAACCAGAGCGGTGATAGAATCCTGGGTGCAGTCTTCTTTTACCAGAGCCTCAACCTGAGCGCCATCTTTGTAGATAGCCATTACAGGCAGACCCATGATACCCTGTTTGATAGCCAGACGTCTAGCTTTGGTGGTGTTCATGCAGCAGAATTTCAGTTTGCTGTCTGCATATTTGTCAGCCAGAGCGTGTACGTGTGGCATCAGAGCAGCACATGGAACGCAGCCATCGCCGAAGAAGTCTACGAATACATAACCTTCAGCCTGGAGTACTTCAGGCTCAAATGTTTCTTTTGTTACTTCTAACATAATAACATTATCTCCTTCTCTTGAAAGAAAGGTTCATTACCATTAAAGGTTGCAGGACCTTCTTAACTTTGATATGTTTGGGATCGTTAGAAAAGCCGTCGGCTTAAACTCTCACATAAAAACCGAACTTCCACGAGTTCCCTTAGATTCAAAGTGAATCCCCTTGCCGACAATTAGTCAGCCAGGTTTTCTACGTAGTGCTGAGCCTCGGTAGCTGCAACAGCGCCGTCGCCGCAAGCAGTTACTACCTGACGCAGATGTTTTACGATAACGTCGCCAGCTGCGAATACGCCAGGAACAGAGGTGTGCATGTATTTGTCGGTAACGATGTATCTATTTTCCATCTCGAGTTTGCCCTCGAAGAGCTGGGATTTAGGATCGAAACCTACGAATACGAAGATACCGAATGTTCCGTCTTCCTCATCAGCCTTAATCTCTCTGGTCTCGCCGGTTACGGTGTCTTTTACGATCATGGATGTAACAACGCCGTCGCCTTTGATCTCTTCGATTGTGGTGTTCCACATGAATTCCATCTTAGGATTCTTGAATGCTTTCTCCTGGATGGATTTAGCAGCTCTGAGTTCAGCACGTCTGTGAACCAGGGTTACTTTTCTTGCGAACTTGGTGAGGTACATAGCTTCTTCAACAGCGGAGTCGCCGCCGCCTACTACGTATACTTCAAAATCTTCGAAGAAGTTAGCGTCGCAGGTTGCACAGTAAGAAACACCTTTACCGGTGAATTCTTTTTCGCCTGGGCAGCCGATCGGACGTGGAGAAGCGCCGGTAGCGAGAACTACAGCTTTTGCATAGTAGTCGCCGTGATTACCTTTGAGGTGTTTCACTTTGCCTTCGAGCTCTACGTCAACGATTGTGTCTGTAACGCGGTCAGCACCGAATTTTTCTACCTGTTTTGTCATTCTGGCAATCAGGGACGGGCCGGATTCTTCTTCCAGGGAGCCTGGATAGTTTTCGATTTCGTTGGTGATAACGATCTGTCCGCCGTCTTTTGTTCCTTCAATCAGGAGTGTGTCCATTCTTGCACGGCCAGCATAAGAAGCAGCAGTCAAACCTGCAGGGCCTGCACCTAAAACGATAATGTCATAAACTTTATCCATTGTTCTCGTCTCCCTAAATTTATTTTTTAAAAGTCAGCCAGGGAGGGGAGATGCCTCCCCGACTAAGCCTTTTAAAACAAATTAATATTTAACGTCGAAGATTGTCTGATCGTCAACTTCGGTCTCGAGAGCTTCGAGAGCGGTCTCAACGATCTTTCTTCTGATAACTTTTTCCTCTGCTGGGGTCAGAGCTGGGTTGCCCAGTGGGTGAGGAATAGCGATAGCTGGAACGATTCTGTTTGCACCAACTGTCATAGAAATTGGGGTTACAGTACAGATGTGAACTACTGGCAGACCTGCACGTTCGATTTCTTTAACCATCGTTGCGCCGCAACGTGTGCAGGTTCCTCACGTGGAGGTCATGATAACGCAATCCACCCCGTCTGCCTTCATCTTTGCAGCATATTCAGCAGCAAATTTCTTGGAGGACAGAACTGCAGTACCGTTACCAACAGTGGAGTAGAAGTATCTGTACAGTTTACCGATGCGGCCTTCTTTTTCCATGTCGCGCAGAACGTCAACTGGCAGAACGCGGTCAGCGTCTTCGTTAGCGTATACTGGGTCGTAACCGCCGTGTGCGGTAGCCCATTTGTCAGAAGTCAGGTCGGTAACACCTTCGATGTCGTACTCGCCGTATTTGGAAGCGGAAGAGGACTCGATGTGGTCTGGGTTGCCCAGAGGAACGATACCACCGGAAGTACACAGAGCAACAGTTGCATGAGCCATATCTTTAACAGCCGGGTTTGGAGCAACACGGTCGAAGGATGGCATTGGGAACTCTGTGGTGTATGGTTTGCCGTTGAGTTTTGCAATCAGCATCTTAACAGCACGTTTGGAACCTCTTTCTTTTTCGAACAGGTTTACACGGACGCCGTTTGGCATGTAGCCTTCTTCGCAGGAAGCGCCGATTTTTTCATGTTTCGCAAGTTTGATTGCCAGAGGAGCCATTTTCTTAACAGCATCTCTCATACCAGCAGCGCTGTTTTTGGTAGAAACGATGTAAACATCTTTCTTGTACATATCAGCACCTGGGTTCTCAATGTACATACCAGTCAGAACTGGGATGTTCAGTTCGTCCTGAACAGATTTAGCGATGTCGCCGCAAGCTGTGCCGTAACGACCAGCGTTGAATGCAGGACCAGCGATGAAGAGGTCTGGGTTCTGAGATTTAACCATCTCAATAACTTCAGCTCTTACTTTTTCCATGTTTTCTGCATAGTAGGAGTCGCCGCAGATAACGGTAGCAACAACTTCTGCCTCAACACCATCTTTTTCCCAAGCCTGATTGAATGCGAGACCAGGACCTACTGGGCCTTCACGCAGTTCAGCTGGGATATCAGCTTTCTCTTCGCCACCGATCTGAGCGAAGAACTGGTTAATATACTGTACTACTCTGATTTTGCTCATCGTATTTCTTCCCCTTCCTATTATCTAGCGGACAGGTAGTTGAAGCCTGTTTCGTTGGTAGCACCGGTGATTGCCTGGATCTCAACAGTGATGTTGCCGTGAGCATCGATGTTGTTAGCAGAACCACCAGCGATGGTGTCTACGAACTCGAGGTGACCGTATACAGTCTCCATTGGAGGCAGTACGATTACCTGGTTAGCGTTACCACCAGTTACAACTGCGTCAGCAGATGGGTCAGCGTCAGCCAGAGACTGGGATTTACCATCGCGGCCAGCGTACTCGTCGGTGATGATAACAGTCTTGATGCCTTCAGCTTCGATCTTCTTGGTGTTCATGATCAGGTCGGTATCCGGGTTGCCGAAGCCTTCCTGGGAGATGATAACACCGTCGCAGCCGAGGTATTTAGCCAGTTTAGCGGACCAGTTAGAGGAACGCTCTTTATCTGCGAGGTATACGTTCTCGTTGGTGATGATCATACCAACGAAGTTCAGAGTTTTACCGTGCTGCTCGAACAGGTCGGTAACAACTGGGTTGTTCATATGAACGTAGGTTGGGTTCTTATCGCAGGAAGATACGCAGTTACCGGAAACGATAGCGCCATCCATAACTTCGGTTGGGGTGATGATGGTGGTCAGAGTTTTCTTAGCATCTACGCCGTATACATAGGTATCGTGCAGCAGACCCTGAGACTGAAGCATCTGAACATAAGCAACTCTTGGCAGGTTTGGATATTTAGCAGCGGACTCAACGATGTTGTCAAACTCGTAAGTTTTAACTTCATCCGGAGTAACATTTCTGCCCAGCTCGCCGAGGAAGCAAGCAATCTTGAAGCCTGCGATTCTCAGAGCGTACTCATGCTCGTGCTGTTTGAGGCCTTCAACTGGCTCCATTTTAACAACAACGTTGTTGGTTTTGGAGAATGGGGTGTAGTCTGCGCCAGGGCCGGTCATATCGATGATACCTTCCTGGAAGCCTACGATCTTACCGGTGGTAACAACAGCAGCGCCTTTGAGAACGTGGGTTCTGCCTTCACCAACGGTGTCAACTTTTGCAATCCATCCTGGGAAAATGCCGCCTTTGCCTTCAACTTTTACGCGAGGCTCGATAACGTCTTTAACCGGGGTGATTCTTACGCTTTCGCCTGGACGAGCGAGGAAAACTTCGCAAGAAGCGATGTTTTCATCTTCGAGAGCGATTTTGCAGATTTCTTCTTTGTTAACGTACAAAACGCCGTTTTCTACTTTTGAACCTTCGTTTGAAAACTGAACATCGTGAATGAGAATATTACCGAGTTCCAACTTTTTCAAATCGAACACCTCCTTGTTAATATAAAACCCTTTATCTTCCTTAAATTAAATCCTGTTAAGATTTAATGTAAGCCGCTAGAAAATCTCCGGAATGCTCATCAATGCGCTTTTGATCAGAGTGGTGTCAATCAGCTGAAAGTCCTCTCTGACGCTGTCCGGCATTTCCGGAAACTTGACGCTGAACTTGTCGGCAGTCACGATGCTGTTTTCCATGATTGCCGCATCCTGAACATCCATGCCGGTCACTCTTTTGTCAACCATGATGGATTTGTACGGGGTCTCGTTTGGCTTAACGCTGCCGGACAGCGGATGTGTCAGCAGCTTGTGGCCCGCATAGACCATGTCCCGTACCTTGCAGAGCACTTCGCGGTAGGTGATATCCGCAAAGTCTACTTCAAATTCCTGTCCAAGTTCATCGCGTACTCTTGGATTGTTTGTTACAATCACAAATTTCATATCTCCGTCTCCCGCAATCTGTTTCGTATTTACAGCCGAGCTGTATGAAAAAAAGAGCAAAAAACAACCAACGTGCCTTTTGCTCTGTTTTGCCCACCGAGTGGGTTGCTTGCGCTTTCCAGAGATTTGTCAAATCACAGTGCTGGGCCTGAGATTTTTACAGCAGGTTTGGCGGCCGGCTGCTTATTCCCTACGGCACCCCTTCCAGTGGAAGGAGTTCTCCCATGATTCTCATCCAAAAACTATTGAGTTGTTTCGTGAAACGGTTCGGTCGACCTTTTCGGAATCTTGAATATCGACTTTATCTATCAGCTGTTTTGCAGGTAATAGATATTTCCAATCTCACTGGCTTTATTATAGCCGATTTCATAGGATTTTTCAAGGGGTTTTGCCACTGTCGAATCGTAAGTTTTATTCTCCTTTTTTTGTGCATTTTGTACACTATCGATTGTCTCAACCTACTGTATGTTACAAATTCTTTGTCTTAATTTGAACGAACTAGGCACTATGTCTGCAAATTAACAAATTGTATCTTTATTTTTGGAGAATTTCCCGGATTGCGTCTACTGCGTAGTCCACATCCTCCATGGTATTCCAAAAACCGAAGGCAAACCGGACGGTTCCCTGCGGGTAGGTTTCCAAGGTTTTATGGGCATTTGGGGCACAGTGCATCCCGCAACGGGTGCTGATGCCGTATTCGCTGTCCAGTCGGAAGGAGATTTCCGCATTGTCCTGCCCGATAAAGTCCAAAGAGACAACCGGGCCGCGCTGGTCCATCTTGCGGGTTCCGACCAAACGGATGTTCGGGTTGTTGAGCCCATCGATTTTTTCTATAAATGCCCTGCACAGTTCCATCTCGTGCGCGTGGATGTTTGCGATACCGGTTTTTTCCAGATAGCTCAAAGCAGCGTGCAGGCCATAGATGCCCGGAATGTTCTGGGTACCCGATTCAAACTTGTCCGGCATAAAGTCCGGCTGAATCTCCGAGTCGGATACGCTGCCGGTTCCGCCGGTGACCAGCGGAATCATCTCCTTTGCGACCTCGTCGCTGACCAAAAATCCGCCGATTCCCTGTGGGCCCAGCAGGCTCTTGTGTCCGGTGAAGGTCAGGACATCGATGTGCATGGCCTTCATATCAATTGCAATCGAGCCGGCTGTCTGAGCAGCATCGACAATAAATTTGATTCCGTGGCGCTGGCAGATCTCTCCCACCTGCTCGAGCGGCATCAGGGTTCCGCACACATTGGAGGCGTGCAGCATCATGATTGCTTTGGTATTTGGGCGAATCATCGACTCGATGGCATCTACCATCAGCTCGCCGTCCCGATTGCATGGGATTCGGTCGAAGCTGACCCCGTGGTCGGTCATCTGGGTCAGCGGGCGCATCATGGCATTGTGCTCCATCGAGGAAACCAGCACATGGTCGCCGGGACGCAGATATCCTTTGATGACATAGTTGAGCGAATAGGTAATGCTCGGGGTGAAGATGACATTTCTGAGTTTATCAAAGTTGAAGAGCTTGCAGAGCTTTTCCCGAGTTTCGATGATGACATCCTCTGCTGCATAAGCTGCCTCATAGCCGCCGCGGTTTACATTGGTTCCAATCTCTTCAATAAAAGTTCTGACCGCCTCTCCCACTCCCGGCGCCTTTGGGTAGGATGTGCTTCCATTGTCCAGATATACGCGCTTCATAAATTGTACCTCTTTTCTCTTTGCTCCCGACGGCGCTTTGCGGACAGACCGTCTCATTCTGTTCTTATTATATCACCTCTGGGGTATACTTCCAGCTTTATTTATAACATCTATCGGTTTATGGAATGTGATAGAGAAAAACAATTTCTTTTTTTCTTTCCATTGGTATACACTTATTTCAGTAGAATGCGACGCTAACCGACAGGATGCGCCGCAACACAAAATCATACTTTATAGAAAGTGAGATGTGTTTGATGAACGACAAAAAATCCTATGCCGGCATCATTACCACCGGCGCGGTAATCGGCCTGATCGCGGTGGTTCTGGTCGCACTGGGCAACCCAAAAAACATGGGCTTCTGTATCGCCTGCTTCCTGCGCGACATCGCAGGTGCAACCAAGCTGCACTCCGCAGCAGTAGTTCAGTACTTCCGTCCGGAGATTGTTGGTCTTGTTGGCGGTGCTTTGGCAATGGCAATGGTCAGCAAAGAATTCTCTCCAAAGGGCGGTTCCGCTCCTGTCACCCGCTTCTTCCTCGGTGCATTCGTCATGATTGGCGCTCTGGTATTTCTGGGCTGCCCTCTGAGAATGGTACTGCGTCTGGGCGGCGGTGACTTGAATGCTCTGGTAGCTCTGGCCGGTTTTACTGTCGGAATCCTGGTCGGCATCTTCTTCCTGAACAAAGGCTTCACCCTCAAACGCACCTACAAGCTGACAACCTCCGAGGCACTGACCTTCCCAATCGGTCTGGCAGGTCTGTTCGTACTCTTCCTGCTCGTGCCTTCCCTGTTCGTATTCAGCGAAAAAGGACCTGGCTCGATGCACGCTCCAATCATCGTTGCTCTGATTGCAGGTCTGGTTGTTGGTGCTCTCTGCCAGAAATCCCGTATGTGCATGGTTGCCGGTATCCGTGACCTGGTTCTCTTTAAGGACTGGAAATTGCTGCTCGGATTTGTTACAATTATTGTCGCAGCTCTTATCGGCAACCTGGTAACCGGAAACTTCCACCTCGGCTTTACCGGTCAGCCGGTCGCTCATGCTGACCATCTGTGGAACTTCATGGGTATGCTCATCGTCGGCTTCGGCTCTGTTCTGCTGGGTGGTTGCCCTCTGCGTCAGCTCATCCTCACCGGCGAAGGCAACACCGACTCTGCAATCACCGTTCTGGGCTACATTGTCGGCGCAGCATTCTCCCACAACTTTGGTCTGGCTGGTGCAGCAGCAAACGCAGAATCCGCAGGCGGCGCTTCCTCCGCAGGTAAGGTTGCCGTTATCATCGGTCTGATCGTCATGCTGGCTGTCGCTGCTGTTAACACAGCAAAAGCCAAGAAAGCATAAGTTTTTACCCTACGATACAAAGGAGCTGAACAGATCATGGCAAACAAAGAACTTATTGATGCTCGCGGTCTTTCCTGTCCACAGCCGGTGCTGCTGACCAAAAAAGCCCTCGACAAAGGCGGAGCTGCCTACGAGGTTTTGGTTGACAACGGCACCGCAAAAGAGAACGTCACCCGTTTTGCTCAGAACGCAGGCTACAAGGTCAGCGTTGCCGAGGACGGCGACGACTACCGCCTGACCCTGACCAAATAGGATTTCGGCAGGCGCGCACAGCACCCGCGGGACAAATGCACAAGAAAAGGATGGTAACAGTGACCTACATCGCAACCTTTTTCACCCATTTTGCAGCAGTAAATTTTCAAAGACAGCTCAAGGGCACCGACAAAAAACCGATGCTCATGCCTGTCCCCCGAAAACTGAGCTCCTCCTGCGGGACCTGCGTCAAGTTTTCCCTGGACTCGGACATTGAAGAATTTGTCCAGTCGGGCATCTTTGACGAGGATGTGGATACCGTTTATCGGGTAGAGGAGGACAGCTACACTCCTGTACACGAAAATCACATCCGCTAACACGCAATAAAAATCCCGGCATCTGGCCGCAGAGCTTCCTTCTGCTGTCAGGGGCCGGGATTTTTTTGTGTCAGACCTTTCGATTGCCGGCGGACTCAGCGCTGGCTGACCGTGCTGTCGGACTGATAGAAAATAAAGTCATCGACATCTCCGGCCGTTTCCATCCATTGGCGGCAGCTCTCATACAGTCGGCGGCAGGACTCGCAGTCCACGCCCTCGTTTTTGCGGTCATCTTCAAAAAGGGGTTGTTTCACAATCATTCTCCTCTGCATCAATCTCACTCACCAGTATATGCGGTTTGGCTTAAAATAATGCACGAATCCTGATGTCCCCCAAAACTTTTTCAAAAAGGCCGCTCTCCCGAAACCGAGAGAACGACCTTTTTCTGGTCATTATCTTCTTATTTTCCATAGGCCTGCGGATAAGCCGCCCGCGCCATCTTGCCCAGCTCCTCAATCATCGGCAGCCCCTGAAGGCGGATGGCAGAAAAATCGACCTCGTACAGCCGCCCATTCTGCACTGCCGGACTTTGGGCATACACCTCGCTGTCCACAATCTGTTCGGCGGTCAGGGTCTTGTCATAAAACAGGATGTCCGGCTTTAGCTCGTCCTTTTCAATCTCCGGATAATTCCAGCGGGAGCCCAGCTCGCCCAGATTGTTCAGACCCATTTGGTCCAGCAGCTTTCCCTCGAACACCTCGCCGGTCGCCATGGTATAATCCAGCTGTGCCAGATAGACTGCGCTCTTGCGTCCGGTCAGCTTGGCATAATCTGCCGCAGGCTGAATCGCATCCGACAGCTTGCTTTGGTAAGAGGTCAAAAAGGTCGTGGCCTTTGCGCTGCCGTCCAGCCCGTAGCACAGGGTGAACAGCTGACGATAGCGGGCCTGAATTTCATCCAAGGTTTTGGGGCGGGAAAAGGTAAGCACCGTGATTCCCTGCTCCTCAAGGCTTGCAATCTGGCTTTCCCGCATCTGAGAGGAAACCAGCACCCAGTCCGGCTTTGCCGCAATCAGCTGCTCCAGCTCCGGCGCCAGTGCGGTTCCGCACACCTTTGCCCCCGAGGTGGAAGCGTCCTTTGGCGCATCGGAGCTAACTCCGCAAATCAGGCTTGCCGCCCCGATGTCCTCCAAAGCCTGCACCAAATCGGCAGACAGCGCCGCCAAGCGGCGCGGTCGGGACGAGATGATATGGTGGGTTTCCTCCAGCTCCAGCTTGACCGGGAATGATTCGGTCTGGGTCAGCTCCGAGTGATTTTGAACCGATGGCTGCTCCTGATTGGATTTGAGCCGGCAGGCACACAGTCCCAGCCCCAAGCTCAAACAGAGCGCCCCGAGTAAGATCGATGTAAACGCTTGCTTCATCGCAGTTCCTTTCTGCCGGCAAGGTCAAATCTTCCGTGATTGCCTGCTTGATTCCGATTGTTTTTTCTCACTCTTATTGTAGCTTTCTGCGGAAAGATTGTCAATCTCCGCTCCATTTTTCCACAAGCCCGTCCGTCCCTTGCGCACCTGCGCGGGAAAGGGGCTGGAAATTTTCCCGATTCTATGAGATAATAGAGCTGATTTTGAGAAGAATCACCACCCATCGGCGCTGTCCCACCCATTCCCGGACAGCTGTCTAACCTGCAAAGAAGGAGGGATCTCTTGTGATTATTATGGATTTGGAATGGAACTACGCAGCCGTCTCACCGGAGGACCTGATTGCAGGCAAAACGCTCCGATTTGAAATCATCCAGATTGGCGCAGCGATGGTGGACAGCCGCGGCCGGATTTTAAAAACCTTTGACCGGCTGATTGCTCCCACCGTCCACCACACCATCATGCCGAAGGTCACCGAGCTGACCGGCATCACCGAACAGAAGCTGTGCGGCCAGCAGACCTTTCCCAGCGTCTGGCAGGAATTTTGTCTGTGGAGCGGCGGCGAGCAGAAAATCGCCTTTTGGGGAAACTGCGACCGGGCAGTTCTGCTGTCCAACCTGCTGTACTTCCACATCCCCGGCGGAGACAGCCTTGTCCTGCACGATCTTCAGGCGCTGTTCGACCGCGCCTATCTCAACAGCGGTCAGCAGACCGCACTCAGCAGTGCGCTGTCCGCCCTGCGTCTGACCCCATACGGGCAGTATCATTCCGCACTCTCGGATGCAGTCAATGCCGCCGTCATCTTTGAAAAGCTGGGCGGAGAGGAATTTTTGCAAAAAAATCTGCGCCTGCTCACCGTGCGCCGCACCAAGGCATCGACACAGCTGGAGGAGGGTCAACTTCTGCTCGAGCGCACCTTCACCAACATCACCGATGCCGGCAGCCTGCGCAGGCAGTTTGAGCCGGAATTAAAGAAGCAGCTTCGGGAACCGATTGAGCAGATTCTCCCCGGATTTTACCGCAACCACAAAAAAATCTGGGCCTACCGCTCCCGTGACCGCTTCATCAAGGTCACCAGCCGCAGCCACCCTTCCCCCAACGGAATCGGGCAGGATTTTGTGGTCAAGTTTTTCCAGATTGACCGCTCCCATCTGGACACCCTGCGCCAGTGGAGCCGCAAGCAAAACCAGTATCTGGCGCACCGTCGGCAATCTCGCTAACAGTGGCAAAATCCATCATTGACACTAAGTTGTCAAGGGGGTATACTGTAACCAGAAGGCTCTATCATCTGTTTGAATCACGCAAAGGAGTGTGTCATTATGGCAATTTTAGTCACCGGAGGCACCGGATTTATTGGCAGTCACACCGTTGTCGAACTGATTAAGGCAGGCCGTGAGGTCGTCATCGTCGATAACTTCTCCAACTCGAAGCCGGAGGTTCTCAACCGCATCGAAACGATTACCGGAGTCCGCCCTGTTTTCTATCAGGCAGACCTGCTGGACAAGCCTGCTCTGGACCGCATCTTTGAGGAGCAGCCGATTGAGGCCGTCATCCACTTTGCCGGATTCAAAGCAGTAGGCGAATCTGTTCGCAAACCATTGGAATATTACCACAACAACATCACCGGCACCCTTCTGCTCTGCCAGAGTATGCGCGAGCACGGCTGCAAGAAGATTGTCTTTTCCTCCTCTGCCACCGTTTACGGCATGAACAACCCCGTTCCGTTCAAGGAGGGAATGCCCACCTCTGCCACCAACCCTTACGGCTACACCAAGGTCATGATTGAGCAGATTCTCTCCGACCTGTATGTTGCTGACCAGGATTGGAGCGTTGTCCTCCTGCGCTACTTTAACCCAATCGGCGCACACGAAAGCGGCCTGATTGGCGAGGACCCGAACGGCATCCCGAACAACCTGCTTCCTTACATCTCTCAGGTTGCCATCGGCAAGCTCGAATGTCTGAGTGTCTTTGGCGATGACTATGACACCGTTGACGGCACCGGCGTCCGCGACTACATCCATGTCGTCGATTTGGCTCTGGGCCACCTGAAGGCCATCGACTACAGCTTGGCCCACACCGGCGTGGAGGCCATCAACCTCGGCACCGGAAACGGCACCAGCGTTCTGCAAATCGTCCATGCCTTTGAAAAGGCCTGCGGACACCCGATTGCATATCGAATCGTCGAACGCCGTCCGGGCGATATTGCTTCCTGCTACGCCGACGCCTCCAAGGCAAAGGAGCTGCTGGGCTGGGAAGCCACCCGCACCATCGAAGATATGTGCCAGAGCAGCTGGAACTTTATCTCCAAGAACCCCAACGGTTTGGAATAAACTCTACCAAAAAATAAAAAACATTTTTGATGTTGAGGAGGGATTGAGGGAAACTTCGATCCCTCCTTCGTTTTTATGACAGGGGAGCGTTGCCCGCTCCCCATTCTGCCAATGCTATTGATCATCACGCAGAAAGGTGGTGTTCCCTCTGCGGGCACATATTCAACCCAACAACCCTCCCACCCGCCGCTCCGGCAAAAAACGGCTGGCAAAAATCCTCACCAGCCGTCTGTTCATCATCGGCGTCCTCATCCTGATTCAGCTGTTTCTGCTGCTGTTCATTCTGGTGCGTCTGGGCACCATGAAATATTGGATTAGCGTCGCCTTCACTGTCATCAGCTTTTTGATGGTGCTGTGCATCCTGCCCCGCGAGGACAACCCCTCCTACAAGATTTCGTGGATTATTCTGGTGATGGCGGTTCCTCTGGTCGGCGGCATCTTCTACCTGATGTTCGGGCGCAAAGCCAACAGCCGCCGCATGGCACAGCAGATGGAAAGCTACACCCAGTCTCTGCTTCACATCGACCACGGCGACCCCCTGCAAGACAAGGTGCAGAGCGAACAAACGCTGAACCTCCTGCGTCGGAACCATCCTGCTTTGGCGCGTCAGGCGGATTATATTTACAACGCTTCCGGCTTTGAGCTCTACCAAAACACGCAGGCAGAATATTTCCCCATCGGCGAGGCCTTCTACCAGCGGCTGCTTCAAGAGCTTCGGGGAGCCAAGCGCTTTATCCTGCTGGAATATTTCATCATCCAGCCCGGGAAAATGTGGGACAGCATCCTGAAAATCTTAGAGAACCGCCGCAAGCACGGCGTCCAAATCCGCATCCTCTACGATGATGTGGGCTGTGTGGCGACCCTTCCTTCGCTGTACGGGGACTACCTGCGCAAAAAAGGCTTTCAAGTCGGGGTCTTTAACCCTTTTCACCCCCGTCTAAGCGCCGCCACTAACTACCGCGACCACCGAAAAATCTGCGTCATCGACGGAAATGTCGGCTTCACCGGCGGCATCAACCTCGCCGACGAATATATCAATGCCCGGGAACGCTTCGGCCACTGGAAGGACAGCGCGGTTATGCTGCGTGGAGAGGCCGTTCAAAGCTTGACCGAGATGTTTTTGGAGCTGTGGCAGTTCACCTGCCGGGAGCAGCTTTCCCTCTCGGATTTTCTGCCCACCGTTCGGTACGACTGCTCGGGCTTTGTCCAGCCTTACGGCGACAGCCCGCTGGACTCGCTGTATGTTGCCGAGAATGTCTATCTGCAAATTCTCAACAATGCCCGCAGCTATGTCTATATCACCACGCCCTACCTCATTCTGGACAACGAGATGGTCACCGCCCTCTGTCTGGCTGCCCAGAGCGGCATCGATGTCCGCATCATCACCCCGCACATCCCCGACAAATGGTATGTTCACATGGTCACCCGCTCCCACTATCCGCAGCTGCTGCGCGCCGGAGTGAGGATTTTTGAATATACGCCGGGCTTCATCCATGCCAAGATGTTCGTCTCAGACGACAACACCGCCGTTGTCGGCACCACCAATGTAGATTTTCGCAGCTTCTACCTGCACTTCGAGTGCGGCGCCGCCTTCTATCTTTCTCCGGTGGTCGCACAGGTCAAGGAGGATTTCCTGCGAACCCAGACCATCTGCGAGGAAATCACACTGGAACACGAGCGTGCAGTCAAGGCGCCGGTTCGTCTGCTGCGCTCCTTGCTGCGTGCCTTTGCCCCGCTGATGTGACCGATTTGCCCCCAAACAGCCAAAAAAAGGCGATTCCGCAACAAAGCGGAATCGCCTTTTTATTATGCGTTTTGTGCGTAAACTCCGTCCGGGAGATTGACCTTGCGGATATCTGCGCCGAGGCTGGTCAGCTTGCCAATCAAATCCTCATAGCCGCGCTCTACCCAGTGGATGTCCTCAATTTCCGTAGTGCCCTTTGCACTCAGCGCAGCCTGCACCAGCGCCACTCCGGCACGCAGGTCCAGCGCCTTAACATGAGCGCCGCTGAGCTGCTCGACACCTTCGACAACGGCAACCTTGCCGTCCACCTGAATCTTTGCACCCATGCGGTGCAGCTCGTCCACATATTTAAAGCGGTTGTCCCAAACACCCTCGGTCACGATGCTCGTTCCCTGTGCAATCGCCAGCAGGGTTGTCATCTGCGGCTGCATATCGGTCGGGAAGCCGGGATGCGGCAGGGTCTTGACATTGGTTTTGTTGAGAGTTCCGGTTCGGCGAACCAGAATGGAATCGTCATATTCCTCGATTTCACAGCCTGCCTGAATCAGCTTGTCGGTGATGGCTTCCAGATGCTTTGGAATGACATTTTTAATCAGCACCTCGCCGCCGGCTGCCGCTGTCATGGTCATGTAGGTTCCTGCCTCGATTTGGTCCGGAATGATCGGATAGCTGGTTCCGTGCATGATGTCCACGCCATGAATCTTGATGACATCGGTGCCTGCGCCGCGGATGTCTGCACCCATCGAGTTGAGGAAGTTTGCCAAATCGACGATGTGCGGCTCTTTTGCGGCATTTTCCAAGATAGTCAGACCCTTTGCGCGCACCGCTGCCAGCATGATATTGACCGTTGCGCCCACCGATACGACATCCAGATAGATATGGGAGCCAAACATCTCCTCGCTGGTCGCATTGATGAAGCCGTAGTCGGTCGTAACCGTTGCACCCAGCGCCTCAAAGCCCTTGATGTGCTGGTCGATTGGGCGAACGCCGAAGTTGCAGCCGCCCGGAGGAGAAACATGAGCTTCTCCAAAGCGTCCCAAAAACGCACCCAGAAAATAATAGGACGCGCGCAGATGCCGGGCCGACTCATAAGGGACCACCGGCTCGGTGATATTTCGGGTATCGATTTCTACTGTGTTCTTTCCAAGGTAGCACACCTGTGCCCCTAAATCCTTGAGTATCTGAAACAGGATGGTAACATCACTGATATTGGGTACATTCTCGATCACGCAGATGTCCTGCGCCAATACAGTCGCCGGGATAATCGCGACCGCAGCGTTCTTTGCGCCGCTGATCTCCACCTCACCATGGAGGCTGTTTCCGCCGTTAATGATATACTTTTCCAAGGCTGACTCCCCTTATTTTCTTTTTTCACCGGCCGCCTTCAGCCACTGACGCGCAAACCGGTCCGAGCAGGTTTAGTATGGCTCAAATTTGCCCAAATACTACGCTGCCTCTTCGTCTATCTGTGTTGGAAAGGATTTGCCTTTCCCGTGTGAAATTTTCTTTTCCCATCATACCCGACCGGCGCTGCTAAAAAGCACACTGCCTGTCGAATTTTTTTCTGCTGCCGCAGGGCAACAGAGCGTCTCACAAACAATATATTCCAATCCAAAATCAATGGAACATATCCTTTTTCCAAAGAATCACCATGCACACCAGCATCAGCAGGCCAGCCAGAAGCATAGCGAACCAGAAGTACGGCATCGGCATTCCCTCGACGTTCATGCCGTACATTCCAAAAATAACGTTCGGCAGCGCCATGACAATGGTCAGCGCTGTCAGCACCTTCATCACGATATTCAGGTTGTTCGAGATGATGGAGGCAAACGCATCCATCGTATTGGAAAGGACGTTGGAGTAAATCGAGCACATCTCAATGGCCTGCTTGACCTCGATAATTACATCCTCCAGCAATTCCTCATCTTCATCATAGAGCTTGATCAGCCGGCCGCGCAGGATCTTTTCCAGCGTCACCTCGTTGGATTTGAGCGAGGTGGAAAAATAGACCAGCGATTTTTCCAATCCCAAAATCTGCACCAGCTCCTTATTTCTCATCGTCTTGTGCAGCAGGTTTTCTGTTGTGTAGGAAATCTTGTCAATCTGCTTGAGGTACTGCAAAAAGCGGGTTGCGATGCGCAGCAGGATGCTCAGCAGAAAATGGGTTCTCATGTGGGTCTGGATATTTTTCACCAGTCCCTGGCTGATTTCGGTAATGACCGCATTCTCACGCAGGCACACCGTCGTGATAAAATTGTTGTTGGAAATAATTGCCATTGGCATTGTGGAGTAGACGATGGTTTTCTCCTCGTCCTGCTTCTCTGCCACCGGCACGTCCACAACAATCAGCGTCTGGTCGTCCTCCGACTCGATACGCGAGGTTTCCTCTTCGTCCAGTGCGGCTCTTACAAAATCCTGTTCTAATCCTAAAACATCCACAAGATAGCGCACTTCCTGCTCGGTCGGGCAGATTGCACACACCCAGCAGCCATCCTCGACCGCCGCGATTTGCCGCACACGGTTGTCGAGTGTTTTATAAAAATTGAGCATGGCCGGCTCCTTCCCATCCAAACGGGCAGGATTGGTCTTAGCACCCTCCGGCTGAAAAACCTGCCCGATACTTTAATTTTTTGCTGTACGCCGGACAGCCTAACGGGTCAGGCTTCAAAAATACTCACCTCATCTGTAATGAAAATCTCCATAACAGTCTTATTATATCATAAAAGAGTCTGATTTCAAGATAAAAGCCCACAACTTCTGCTTTGGAAATGAAGAAATCGAGCCGGTTTCCTGCCTCTTTTTTTGTACAAAATCTGTAGGAGCAAGCTGCAATTCCCGTCAAAACCGCCGTGTTCTTTTGGGGCTGATGTTCCGCAGCGGAGAAGGGATTCCAAAATCTTCTAATTTTTCTCCTCTATTTGTGGTACTTGGTGTTGTGGTTGATGCTGCACGCCCGATAAATCTGTTCGAGCAGCATAACCCTTGCCAGCTGGTGCGGAAAGGTCATGCGGGACATCGACAGCCGCAGGTCTGCCCTTGCCTTGACCGCAGCATCCAGCCCCCAAGAGCCGCCGATGATAAAGCTCAGCTGGCTGTTTCCCTGATTCTGAACCCGAGTCAACGTCTCTGCCAGCTCCTCGGAGGACAGCATCTTGCCCTCAATGCACATCGCTGCCACAAAACTTTGGGCAGGAATCTTGTTTAAAATTGCTTCTCCCTCCTGCCGGATGCAGGCGGCAATCTGGGCATCGGACGGGTTCTGCGGCATCCGGGATTCCGGCAGCTCCACGATTTGGAGCTTGGCAAAGGCTCCCATCCGCTTGCAGTATTCCTCACAGGCCGCCCGCAGATAGTCCTCCTTGAGCTTGCCCACCGTAATCAAATCGATTTTCAACATAACGCGAATCCCTCTTTTTATTCTTTAGCCTTCGTTTCTCTTTTCGTACCAGTAACTCTGGTCCAGCGTGCGGTATGCCAGCGCTTCGGCAACATGGCTTTTTTGAATCTGCTCGCTTTGCGCCAAGTCCGCGATGGTGCGCGCCACCTTCACCACACGGTCATAGGCGCGGGCGGTCATCCCCATCTGCTCAAAGGAATGTTTTAAAAAGTCCATCGCCGCCGGCTCCAACGGACACATCTGGTGCAGCTTGCCTGCCGGGATGCGGGCGTTGCAAGTGATGCCGGTTCCGGCAAACCGCTGGTGCTGAAGGTGTCGGGCAGCCTCCACCCTTCTGCGAACCTGTGCGGAGGATTCCTCCTGATTCTCCCCGGTCAAATCCTCAAACTCGACCGGAGCCACCTCCACCTGGAGGTCGATGCGGTCCAGCAGCGGCCCGGACACCCGGGAGATATACCGCCGCACCGCCTGCTCCGAGCAGGTGCAGGCAATCTTGGGATGACCCCGGTATCCGCAGGGACAGGGATTCATCGCCGCCACAAACATCATCGAGCTGGGATAGGTCACACGGGAGGCCGCGCGGGAAATGGTGACCTGATTGTCCTCAATCGGCTGACGGAGCACCTCCAAAGCCTGCCGCTGAAATTCCGGCAGCTCATCCAGAAACAGCACCCCGTTGTGCGCCAGTGAAATCTCTCCCGGAACCGGGCTGGAACCTCCGCCGGTCAGTCCTGCCGGAGACACCGTATGATGCGGCGAGCGGAAGGGTCGGCTGTTCATAATTGGCTGGTCGGCTGGCAGCATCCCTGCCACTGAATAAATGCGGGTGGTCTCGATTGCCTCATCGAAGCTGAGCTTGGGCAGAATCGACGGCAGGCGCTTTGCCAGCATACTCTTTCCGGTTCCCGGAGGCCCAATCAACAGCAGGTTGTGTCCGCCGGCTGCGGCGATTTCCAGCGCACGCTTGGCAAATGGCTGTCCCTTGACCTCCCTTAAATCCATCTCGAAGGAGTTGCTGCCCTCCAAAATGAGCATCGGGTCAAATTCCAGCGGCTCGATTGGCTGTCTGCCTGAAAAATGCTCGAACAGCTCCGAAACCTCCCGCACCGGATAAATCTGCAAGCCCTCGACAATCGACGCCTCTCGGGCATTCTGCTCCGGAACAAACAGCGCCTTGATTCCGTCCTGTCGGGCTTGCAGTGCCATCGACAGCACTCCGTTGATGGAGCGCAACTGACCGGAAAGGCTCAGCTCTCCCACAAAGGCCGCCTGCGAATCGAGCGGTTCAATCTGTCCGGAGGCGGACATGATAGCAAGAAAGATGGGCAGGTCAAACGCAGGCCCGGATTTTTTCTGGCTGGCAGGAGCCAGATTGACCGTGATTTTTGCCACTGGCATCTCGTAGCCGCCGTGGATGATGGTGGACTGCACCCGGGAACGGGACTCCCGAACGGCGGCATCCGGCAGACCAACAATATCGAACATCGGCATCGCCCGATTGATGGTCACCTCAACCGCCACCGCATAGGCATCGATTCCACTGATTCCATAACTTGTGATACAGCTGTACACGAGTCATCCCTCCATCCGTTTTTTTCATTCTACCACATCCTTCTCCCAAAAGGAAGGGCAGTCCTGCGTCTTTTTTTGCCGCACAGCACAACAGCCCCCGGAGCCGATGCTCCGGAGGCTGCCTTCGATTTTTAAATCACAACCGGGATGCTCGGTTCGCTGCGCCGTGCCACCTGAAGGGTATAGTCCTCCTGCTCCACCAGTCCTGCCTGAGTCAGTGCCTGTGCAGCCGCTTGATGTGCCAGCAAACCCATGTTGTTGTTTTGGCTCAGATGTCCCAGAATGAAGTGTCGGGTTCCGCTCATCGCCAGCGATGGCAGTGCGGTCGAGCAGTCATCGTTGGAGAGATGTCCGCTGTCCGAGCGGATACGCCGTTTGAGGTAATAGGGATAGTCTGAGGCCAGAATCATCCCCTCGTCATAGTTGGATTCCAGCATGACCACCTGACAGCCGCGCAGTCCCTGGTCCACCTCCGGTGTGTAGCGTCCCAGGTCGGTGGCAACCCCCACCTCGTTTCCGTCATCCAGCGTGATGCGGTAGCCCAGACTGCCCACACTGTCGTGGCTGGTATGGAAGGGCTTTACCCGCAGTTGCCCCACCGAAAAGCCCTCCAGCGGAGCCTCCTTGAGCTCGACAGTCTCCGGCAGTTTGACATTTTCGCGCAGATAGTCCAGCACAGCCGGCGAACCAAACAGCGGAACCGGATATTTTTTCAGAAAGACCGACAGCCCCTTGATGTGGTCCGAATGTTCGTGGGTGATGAGGATTCCCTTGAGCTTCTGAACATCGGCGTTCAGGGACTTGAGCGCATTGACCGCCGCCCGACAGCTGACGCCCAAATCGATTAAAACCACACTCTCCTCTGTCTCCAGATACACACTGTTCCCACTGCTGCCGCTGTACAGCGGACAAAATACTGCCATATCCGATCTCCTTCCGCACCGTTTTCTCCCCTGCGCCAAGCAACAGTCAGGGGAGGCCTGCTAGAATTTTATCACAGCCTCTGGGAAAAAGCAACTTTCCTTCCATGAAACAGAGCAGCTCCCGCCGTTTGGTGGGAGCTGCTCTGTTTTTGGGTTTTATATTGAGGTCTATAAGTTTAGCTCGTTAACGATAATCCCGAATCGCATAGAGGATCAGGCAGGGTCCCACCACCGGAATCAGGGACAGGATGGTGAACAGAAATTTGTTCTGCGGTACATACTGCTCAAAGACGAACAGATAGACCAAAACCTGACCCACAAAAACCAGCAGAGACAGCAGGCTGCTGCCGACAAAGCCGATCAGCGGGAGCCTTCCCACCACCCCGGACAGGATGGAAAGAAGCGGGAGTGCATAGGCCAGCGGAATATCATTGAGATACCGGTTGAACGGAGCGGTGTTGTACTTGAGGGTATCTCCAATATATCCCACAATATACAGCTGGAAAAAGGGGATAAACGCCAGCCACGCATTGGGAACTCGGCGAATGGTCGCCAGCTTGTAAAACGAGAATGCGGTCACCAGATAGACTGCCATCTGGATTAGTCCCATTGCATAAAGTGATGCCGAAACAATGCGCATCATCAACAACTCCTTTACTGATATTATACCACCCCTGTCGGTAAAAGAACAGAGTTTTCGGGCAGGTTGCCCTGTAAAACTTTCAACTTCTTTGCACGACTTTTTCCACTATTTTATACAAATGAATCGTACTACAGGACAAAGAAGTCCGGCGCTTGGGGCGGTTCCGGTGTACCGGCTTTGTTTCATGCGAAAAAAGTCTGCTTTTTTGTGGAACACTTCGGGCTGTTTTTCTTCTGCCGCAAAGAGAGCAAAAGGGCTTTTCGAACCCTGATGTCATCGAAAAGCCCTTGCACCCCGTCGTTGTGATTTCTTAGCCCAGCAGCTCTTCCAGCTGTTTGAGTGTCTGGTCGAAATCCTCGATGATGTCGAGGATTGGCTGCGGAGAAGCCATGTCAACACCAGCCAGCTTGAGCAGCTCGATTGGGTGGTCGCTTGAGCCGGCACGCAGGAAGTTCTTGTAATCCTCGATGGCAGGCTGTCCCAGCTTGCGGATGCGGTTTGCAATCGCAACCGCAGCGGAGATTCCGGTCGCATACTGATAAACATAGAAGGCACGGTAGAAATGCGGGATGCGCGCCCACTCGTAGGAAATATCCCGGTCTGCCGCGAAGCCCGGACCATAGTAGTCCTCGTTGATCTTGCGGTGAATCTCGCACAGAACATCCGGCAGCAGCGGCTGACCTTCCTCTACCAGCTTGTGGGTCTGGTTTTCAAAGTCCGCAAACATGGTCTGGCGGTAGAAGGTCGAGCGGATATCGTCCAGATGCTTGGACAGCAGCAGCGCCTTCTCCTCCTTGGTCTGTGCATGATCCAGCAGATAATGATAGAGAATCATCTCGTTGGTGGTAGAGGCTACCTCTGCGCAGAAGAGGGTGTAATCTGAATAGAGGAACGGCTGGGTCTGGTTGGAATACCAGCTGTGCATCGAATGTCCGGTCTCGTGCAGCAGGGTAAAGACATCACCGAGGGTACCGGTGTAGTTGAGCAGCATATACGGGTGAACGTCATAGACGCTGGTGGAGTAAGCACCGCTGACCTTGCCCTTCTTCGGGTAAACATCGCACCACTGCTCGTCGTGGGAGCGTTTTACCAGCTCGGTGTAGTCCTCGCCCAGAATGGAGGTTGCCTTGAGCATCAGATCATACGCCTCTTCAAAGGTGTATTTCTTGTCGACATCCGGCACGATTGGAATGAACATATCGTACATATAGCTCTTGTCCAAATCGAGCACACGGTTTCTCAGCGAGATGTAGCGCTGGAACGGCTCGGTGTTGCTGCGAACGGTCTGGAGCAGATTGTCATACACTTCCTCCGGAATGAAGTTGGAGGAGAGGGACTGGTTTCTTGCCGAGGAGTAGCCGCGGGTCTTTGCGATATGGACGTTGGCCTTGACCAGTGCATAGTAGTTGGACGAAAGGGTGTTGATGTAGCCGCCGTAGGTACGCAGCAGCTTTTCAAAGAACTCCTTGCGGAACGAGCGATCCGGATCTGCCATCGCTGCGCTGTAGTTGGAGTCATTGACCGGCAGGGTCTCACCCTGCGCGTTGGTCATCTCGCCGTACTGGGTGTCGTTGACCATCAGGTCCTTGTAGATTTTGGTGTAGGAACCGTGCAGGTCCTGCATCCGCACCAGCATCTGCTCCGACCGTTCATCCAGAATATGCTCCTTCTGGCTGAGCAGGTCATCGATGTAATGGCTGTACAGCTCCAGCTCCGGCACCTGCTCGCACAGCTCGTCAAAGCGTGCGCGGTCCATCTTCATCAGCTCCGGCATCACAAAGGCGGTCTGCTCGCTGATTGCGTTGCTCTGTCCGGAAACAGTCTCATACAGCTTTTTGTAGTTTGCGTTTGCCATCTCTGCATCGTAGTGACAGTGTGCATAGACAAACAGCTTGGAAAAATACTCGTTGCACTTAACCGTCAGGTCCAGTGTCTCAAGCAGGGTGTGTCCATCCTGGCAGACTCTGCCCTGCATGGCGGTCAATTTTTTTGCCAGCTGTTTGACCATCTCCAAATCCTGATACCATGCCTGTTCATCGGCATAGATATCCTCCAGCTTCCATACATACTTGTTGTCTTGCATTTGATGTCATCCTCCCTTATCAAAAAGGCTTCCGCCTTAAAATACAACCTTTTTTCTATCGGTCCACAAAATCAGAGAACTTGTAGGAGTACAGCTTCGTCCGTACCTCCTCCGAGATTTCCCGAAAAATCTTCTGGAACTGACAGCTCTTATCCTTTTTCCTCGTACAGATATATTCCCCGGTCACACAACGGTTGAGCGTATATCTTCCTTCAATCGTTTCAATGACCTCGCCCAGCGAGATTTCATCCAGAGCGCGCCCAATCTCATAGCCGCCTTGTGTTCCCTTAAAGGATTTGACAATCCCCGCTGCCACCAGCTTGCGCAGGATTTTCAGTGAAAAGCGCAGAGTTACCCCTGTCATCTCCGAGATTGTCTTGGCGTCCAAGCGCTTCTGGCTCTGTGCCAACACCTGAACAATTCTGATTGCATAGTCGGCTTCCAATGTAATATGCATCCGATCACCCTCTCGCTGCTGAAACCGAACCCGATGAGGGCTACCCCATCCGAGTCCTATAACTTACCTTTTTAGTATATAATACACTTCTTCGGATGTCAAGATGGAAGATGTTTGCAGCTTCACACCTTTGACACAAAGGCAGCCGCTTTACTTTCCGATTCCTAACAGCAAGATTATTTTGTAAAGTTCACAAAAAAGATACCATTTTCGACAAATCCATGGTACAATAAGGGCAACGGGTAAAGTACCTGCTAATTTTCAAAAGGAGTGACTTGACTATGAACAAATCGATTTCCCTGGAAGCCCTTCACCAGTTCGAGCAGAATTTTGATGCCAACCCCGCCAATGCGATTGCGATGAACGCTGTTGTCGCAAACGGAATCAACGCCTCTGCCAGAAATTATGAGACAGAGCGCAAGATCACTCACGATTTTTCCATCCAGCTGGAGCAGGGAAAAATCACCAACCAGAAGAGCAGCGGACGCTGCTGGATGTTTGCAGCCCTCAACTGCCTGCGTTTTGCGGTCATCAAAAAGCTGCATCTGGAAACCTTTGAGCTTTCCCAGAGCTATACCCTGTTTTATGATAAACTGGAAAAAGCAAACTACTTCCTCGAAAGCATTTTGGACACCCTCGAGGAACCAACCGAAGGCCGTCTGATTGCCCACCTGCTTTCCTCTCCTCTGGGAGACGGCGGTCAGTGGGATATGCTGTGCAGTCTGGTCAGCAAATACGGTCTGGTGCCAAAATCGGTCATGCCGGAAAGCAACTCCTCCTCCGCAACCGGTCAGATGGGCTCCTATATGACCGAAAAGCTGCGTGAATTTGCCTGCGTACTCCGCAAGGCTCACCGGTCGGGCGCTTCGATGGACGAGCTGCGCGCTAAAAAAGACGAAATGATGTCCACCATCTACCGGATGCTCTGCATCAGCCTTGGCAAACCGCCAAAAACCTTCGACTTCGAGTGGCGCGACAAGGACGGAAACTTCTTCCGTGACTGCAACATGACTCCAAAATCCTTCTATGACAAATACATCGGCGTTGACCTGAACGATTACATCAGCCTCATCAACGCTCCAACCGACGACAAGCCGTTCTTCCGCAGCTACAGCGTGCGCTATCTGGGCAACGTTGCCGAGGGTCGTCCGGTCAAATATGTCAACCTCCCAATCGAAGAGCTGAAAAAAGCTGCCATCGCTCAGATGCAGAACGGCGAACCGGTTTGGTTTGGCTGCGATGTCGGCAAGCGTTCCGGTCGTGAAGGCGGCATCATGGACCCTGAGCTGTACCAGCTGGAAAATCTGTTTGACACCACCTTCGGCATGACCAAGGGCGAGCGTCTGGATTACGGCCAGAGCCTGATGACCCATGCGATGGTATTCCAAGGGGTCAACCTCGACGAAAACGGTCAGCCAAACCGCTGGCGCGTTGAGAACAGCTGGGGCGATGACGCCGGCAAAGACGGCTACTATGTCATGAGTGACAAGTGGTTCGACGAATATATGTATCAGGTCGTTGTCAACAAGAAATATCTCTCCGAGGAGATTCAGAAGATTTACGATTCCGAGCCGATTATGCTCGAGCCATGGGACCCAATGGGCTCGCTGGCAAAATAGCAATTCCAACAGCGGCAAGATTCTATCGTTGAAAAGCAAAAAAGATGCAGACAACATTGTCTGCATCTTTTTTTCTGTCTTAATGAAGAGTCCTAGCAGCTTGCATCTGCCGACTGCAAAAATTCATTCCGCATCATGGAAAACATCACGCTGTCGTACACGACTCCGTGGTCCCGAATGGCGCGGCGCAGCACGCCTTCTTGGACAAATCCCAGCTTGTGCAACAGGGCGCAGGAAGCAGTGTTGGGCGCAAGCACCGAAGCGGAAACAATATCATACTCCCGTTCCCGGAACAGATACTCCAAAAAGGCGGTGAGTGCCTCGGTCATATATCCCTTGCGGGTATACTCCTCCCCGAGCCAATATGCCAAATCAACCGAGTTGACATCATAGCGCAGGTGGTCCTCGTCAATGTGAATTTTGCCAATCAGCTCATCGCTCTCGCGGAGCGCAATCGCAAAATCCTTCTGCTTTTCCATCATCTGTCGGATATACTCCCGGGAACCCTCGCGGTCCATTCGATACATACACAGATAGCGCAGAACAAAGTCGGAGTTTGCCAGCGGGTCAAACCGGTCCAAATCGCTCATGCGCATCGGGCGGATGAGAAGCCGTTCTGTTGTCAGCTGCATTCCTTCTCCTCCTGTTCGGAAAATCCCCGTTAGTCCAAAAAGTCCTTGAGCTTCTTGCTGCGGCTTGGATGGCGCAGCTTTCTCAGTGCCTTTGCCTCAATCTGGCGGATACGCTCACGGGTAACATTGAACTCCTTGCCGACCTCCTCGAGGGTGCGGTTTCTGCCGTCCTCCAAACCGAAGCGCAGCTCCAGCACCTTTTTCTCTCTTGGGGTCAGGGTGGACAACACATCCTCCAGCTGCTCCTTGAGCAGGGTGTGGGAGGCGGCATCTGCCGGAGCCGGAGCATCCGAGTCCTCGATGAAGTCGCCCAGATGGCTGTCCTCCTCCTCACCGATTGGGGTTTCCAGCGAAACCGGCTCCTGAGCCACTCTCATGATTTCGCGCACCTTATCGATTGGCATATCCAGCTCTTCTGCGATTTCCTCTGCTGTCGGGTCGTGTCCGTTTTTGTGCAGCAGCTGGCTGGAAACTTTTTTCACCTTGTTGATGGTCTCCACCATGTGAACCGGGATTCGGATGGTTCTGGCTTGGTCTGCAATCGCACGGGTGATTGCCTGACGAATCCACCAGGTCGCATAGGTCGAGAACTTAAAGCCCTTGGTGTGGTCAAATTTCTCTACTGCCTTAATCAGACCCAGGTTGCCCTCCTGAATCAGATCCAGGAACTGCATTCCGCGTCCCACATATCGTTTGGCGATGCTGACGACCAGACGCAGGTTTGCCTCCGAAAGTCTCTTTCTGGCATAAGGGTCACCCTGTGCCATCCGCTCTGCCAGCTCGATTTCCTCCTCCGGTGTCAGCAGAGGCACTCTGCCGATTTCCTTCAGATAAACCTTAACCGGGTCATCGATGCTGATGCCCTCCACCGACAGCAGTGCGTCGTCGTCCTTGTCCGGGTCCAGATCCTTGCCATCCAGATCGGACAGGTCGATGTCGTCCACAATGTCGATGTTCAGGGACTCGAGGGTGTCATATAGCTTGTCCACCTTTTCTACATCGAAATCAAGCTGCTCAAGCGCATCGTTGATTTCCCGGGTGGTCAGCTTGCCGTTGGCTTTTCCGCTTTCAATCAGGCCGCGGATTACTGCCTTTTTGTCTTTTACTGCCAAACTAACTCCTCCTGTTTTTCTTTGCTGCCAGATGCTTGACATACTCTTCCAGAGCGTTGTCATCCATCTGTGCAACTTCCTGTTCGGTTTTCTCGTTCTTATGCTCCAGCAATATCCTTAGGTAATCGTTCAGCCCCTCCTCGTCGCACCGCTGGGACGGCGCACCGGCTAAGATTGCCGACACCCTTCCCATCTGTGAGGGAGACAGCACCGCGGAAAGCTCCATCATTTCCGGCGGCTTGCCCTCCTCCAGAATCTGTCCCATCGACCGGTAGATTTCCCGGTTGACATCGGTTACAAAATCCTGCTCCGAGATGCGGGCAGAAACGATTTTCCAGAAATCGGGATTTTTCATCAGGCAGTACAGGATTCCCTCCTCTGCCATGGCGTACCGCAGATTCACCTTGCGCTGAATGTCGTCCTTTGCCGCCGCCATCCTGCCGATATACAAATCGGTGTCTCTGCGCTGGCGGCTGCGGTCGCGGGAAAGCGCCTGCTTGTCCAAGCTCCGAATCTGAGCGTGAATCGCCTGCGGTGCGATTTCCAGCTCATTTGCGACCTGCGTGAGATAGACCTCCCGCTCCACGGGATTGCGGATTCCCGCAAACAGCTTGCACGCTTCCTTGAGGAAGTTGACCTTTCCGTCTGCGGTACTGATATCAAATCGGGAACGAATCTTGCTCAGCTCAAATTCCAGCGCGTTGCTGCTGCCGTCCAGCAGCATGGCAAACCGTTCCCTGCCATATTTTTGGATAAACTCATCCGGGTCCTTTGCCCCGGTCATCGAAAGGACGCTGACCTTGACTCCCACCTCGTCAAAGATGTTGATGGCTCGCTTGGTGGCAGCCTGTCCCGGCCCGTCCGAGTCATAGGCCAGAATGACCTTGTCGGTGTATTGCGAAAGCAGCCGTGCCTGCTCGTCGGTCAGCGCTGTACCCAGCGTGGCGATGGCATTGTCAAACCCCGCTTGATGGATAGCGATAACATCCATGTACCCCTCCGCCAGAATCAGTCCCGGCTGCTTGGAGGTCTTAGCAAAGTTCATGGCAAACAGGTTGCGGCTCTTTTTAAAGACCGGGGTGTCGCTGGTGTTGAGATATTTGGCACCCTGGTCGTCCAGCGCCCTGCCGCCAAAGCCCACCACATTTCCTCTCAGGTCGATGATGGGAAACATCACCCGGTTGCGGAACCGGTCGTAGACCGAACCGCGCTTGCTGTTGACCGCTACATTGGCCGCCACCATCTCCTCCTCGGTAAAGCCCTTGGATTTCAGATAGTCGCTCAGGACGCGCCACCCTTCCGGAGCGTAGCCCAAGCCAAAGTGGCGGATGGTTTTGCGGTCGCGGCCCCTGCGCGTCAGGTAGTCATACGCCTGCTTGCCCTGCTCGGACATCAGCTGCGCGTGGAAAAAGCGTGCAGTCTCGCGGTTGATCTCCAGAATCCTCCGGCGCTGCACCGCGCGTTCATCCTCCTGCTGGCTGTCCGGAACGGTCAAGCCGCACTTTTCTGCTAAGAATCGGACTGCCTCCATATATTCCAGATTCTCGATGCGTCGGATAAAGGTGATGACATCCCCTCCGGCTCCGCAGCCGAAGCAATAAAACGACTGCGTCTGCGGATAGACAAAGAAGGACGGGGTCTTTTCCGAGTGAAACGGACACAGGCCGGACAGATTCCGTCCCTTCCTGCTCAATGGAACATATCCCGAGATGATGCGCTCAATATCGCTGTACTGCTTGAGCTGCTGAATGAACAAATCATTTGGCATCTGCATCCTCCTTTCCATCGACAAGTCCTAATCAAACCGCTGTCAGGTCTCTGACAGGCTGTGACATTTTTCTTCTTCTACCTATTATATACTGAGAAAAAAGAAATTCTCCTCCCCGAAATTTCACATTCCAGCGATTCCAATATCTTTTCGCCCCTGCGCCAATTTTGATTTGTGGGTTTTGTACAGCCCATCACGCTTCAAAGTAGTCGAAGCGCTCCTCCAGAACCTGCGGCACCACCAAGGCTGCGCTCAGCTCGGTGACCTCCTTGAGGAAGGCCTCCACCTCGGTCTGCTTCAATAAAATCTTCATCTGCACCAGTGCGCCAAAATCCGATTCCTCCACCCGACAGACATACTTTGGCAGAAGGTAGTTGATTTTCCCGTAAAACGAATAATCAAACTCCATTCCCAGCAGGACGCAGGTCGTCATCAGCTTGCGGCTGGCGGCATCCACTGCAATCTTTGCCCCGTGGGAATAGGCGCGCACCAGTCCTCCAGCACCCAGCAGGATGCCGCCGAAATACCGTGTGACCACCACCGCCACATCCACAAGCCCTTCTTTTTCCAAGCAGTCCAGCATCGGCACACCGGCAGTTCCCTGCGGTTCTCCGTCGTCCGAATAGCGCTTGACGCCGTTTTTCAGCACATAGGCATAGGTGTTGTGCGTTGCGTCCCGGTGTTGGTGCTTGATCTGAGCAATAAAATCCAGCGCCTCCTCCTCGGTTTCCACCGGTGCAATCGCGCCGATAAACCGGGACTTGCGCTCCACAAATTCATCCTCTGCCCTGTCCAGAATGGTCGTATATTCCTGCATCGTTCTTCCCTCCGCCGCACATCGATATTCTGTCCGAACCCCATATCGGGATAAAAAAGCAAAAAGGCAATGCACCAGTATCTTTCATCTGACGCATTGCCTTGCTCTGTTTGTAGTCTGAACCTATTTGGTGAGACCGAAACGTTTGTTGAAACGATCTACACGACCGCCGGTATCAACCAGTTTCTGTCTGCCTGTGAAGAAAGGATGACACTTTGAACAAATTTCAACGCGCAGATCCTTTTTTGTAGAACGAGTCTCAAATTCTGCACCACATGCACATTTGACAACTGTTGGCTCATACTTTGGATGGATTCCCTGTTTCATCTTAGCTAGTCACCTCTTTCTGAAAATCATAAGATAACAAAATACATACTACCATACTGCCGCAAAAAATGCAAGATGTTTTTTGCGGTATTTTTTTAATTTTTTCCCCAGATTTTTCGCATAGCTCTGCCATATTCCGGTTTTCCCGATGCTTTCAACGGCTTATCCACAAAAATTTTGTTCCATCTCTTTCGGCCAATCCTTTTATTTTTGTCAGACCTCTTGACAACCACCTGCCCCTCTGCTATCCTGTATGTGTATTAATAAGACTAGTACACCTAATACAGATAAAAATGAGGAGGATACCCCATGATCAAGCTGGACCTGCAAAGCAGAGTCCCCTTATATGAACAGCTGCAAGAGCAGATTATCCGCCTTTCGCTGATGGGGGTTTTGGAAGCAAACGAGCAGCTGCCCTCGGTCCGCTCTCTGGCACGCGAGGTCGGCGTCAATCCCAACACCGTCGCCAAGGCCTATCAGGAATTGGAGCGTCAGGGCATCATCTACACCATTTCGGGGCGCGGCAGCTTTGTCAGCCCCAATGTCCTCTCGCTGCAATCGCCCCGTCAGGCGGCGCTCGACGAGGTATTCGAAGCTCTGGACAAAGCTTTGTCCCGTGGTATTGCGCCCGAAGAATTGCTGGAACAAGTCAAGCTCCATCTGAACAACCACAGCCAAAGGAGGGAAACTCTATGATTCAGGCTGATCAGCTCACCAAGCGTTTCGACAACATCACCGCCCTCAACTCTCTGACCACCACCATCGAGGAGGGCAGCATCTACGGATTGGTCGGCTCAAACGGAGCCGGCAAATCCACCTTTCTGCGCCTGATGGCAGGCATCTACCGTCCCAGCGAGGGCAGTCTCAGCATCAACGGCCAGCCCATCTATGAAAATACCGCCATCAAACAGGACATCTTCTTCATCCCGGACGAAATCTATCAGATGCCGGGGGCTTCGATGGACTCCCTTGCCAAAATCTATTCCACCGTCTATCCCAACTGGTCCTCCCGCCGCTACACCGAGATGGTCAACCGCTTCCCCATCTCTCCCGAGCGCAGGCTGGCTGCCTGCTCCAAAGGGATGCGCCGCCAGATTGCCCTGATTCTCGCTCTAAGCTGTATGCCCAAGTACCTGCTGCTCGACGAGGCATTCGACGGTCTGGACCCAGTCATTCGGGTGGCAGTGCGAAAAATCATCGCAGACGATATTATGCAGCGCGGCACCACCGTGCTGATTGCCTCCCACAACCTGCGGGAGCTGGAGGATTTGTGCGACCAGGTCGGACTGCTGCACGATGGCAAGATTCTGTTCCAGCGGGAGCTGAGCCAGCTGCGCAGCGGCTTTGCCAAGGTTCAGTTTGCCGCCCGCCCTCTGCCCGAGCGCTCTGTCTTTGAAGCTCTGCTGGATGTGGTGTCGCTAAAATCCAGCGGCTGCGTCGCCGAAATCATCGCGCGCGGCCACCCGGAGCAGGTTCGCAAAACGCTCCAAACCCTGAATCCTCTGCTGTGCGAAAGCGTTCCGCTGACCTTGGAGGAAATTTTTATCACAGAAATGGAGGCTGTCGGCTATGACTTCAACAACGTCCTCTTCTAGCTCTGCCCGCCGTCCGTCCGGCAGATGGTTCGACCACCAGTTTTTCCAGCTGTATAGCACCGCCCTGCGGCAGAACCTCATCCCGATGGGGATGTACCAGATTGTCCTGCTGCTCATCACCGTGCTGCCCGATTACTCCTATGCCTCTCAGATGGACCTGAGCATCATGACCTTAGACAGCCTGCACCCGCGCGTGACCTCCTTTTCCTTCTGCGCTCTGGGCATCGTGGTGCCGGTCATGCTGGCAGCCATGCTGTTCCACTATCTGCACAACCGCCTCTCGGTGGATTTTTACCACGGGATGCCGGTCTCTCGTGATCGCCTTTTCTTCTCCCGCTACCTTGCCGGACTCACCTTTCTGCTTCCGCCTCTGTTAATCTGCAAGGTGCTGTCCCTCTCAATCCAGCTGTTTTTCTTCCGACCGCTGATTGCCCCGACCCTTCTGCTGTTCATCCACCTGCAAGACCTGCTGTTCTGGGCAGTGCTGTACAGCGCCGTCTTTACCATCTCCTGCATGGTGGCGGTCACCTCCTCCAACGTCATCGAGAGCATCCTCTATGCCGCCGCCCTCAACGGCGCCGGCTCGGTGATTCTGCTCATGATGAGCATCTTCTATCAATCCCTCTACGGCTCCTCCTATTACAATATTTCTTTGCCTGCCAGCCTGCTTTCTCCCTATGCCATGATGGCTTACTATGCGGACCGCTGCTCCTATGTCCTGTTTCCGGACGATAACCATTGGCTGGTCGGGATGCTGATTTGGCTGGTTTTGGGCGCCGCTGCTCTGATGCTTGCGCTTCACCTCTACCGCCGCTTCCACAGTGAGTGGGCGCAGCAGTGGGGCAGACAGACCATCTTCACCCAAATCATGAAGATTCTGGCCGGAATGCTGATGATGTTTCTCATCTTTTCTCTCCACTTCTTCGACAATCAGGTGGTCAACGCTCTGGTGGGCTGTCTGGTGGGCGCTCCGCTCGGCTTCCTGCTGGTGGAGGGCGTCACCGGAAAAGGCTATACCAAGCTGCGCAGCAACGGACGCAGCATCGCGGTCCTGATGGTGCTGTGCCTGATCATTCCTGTCTTTTTTGCCACCGACGGCTTTGGTCAGGTCGAGCGGATTCCGCCCGAGGACAAGATTGAGCAGGTCTCCTTCCGCATGGCAACCGGCTCCGGACGCTATTCCTCCTACAGCTGGGTAGACTCCCACGGGAGCTGGCACGACAACTTCGCTGTCACCTCAAATTCCATGACCTCCCAGCACGCGAAGGAGCTGATTCGGGAGCTTCACCAGCACGGATTGCAGCTTCGGGATTATTCCGGTCAGACCTCCTCGACCTATGAAATCACCTATTCTCTGAAATCGGGCGGTCACCAGATCAGCCGCCGCTATCCCATCAGTGCCTCTGAGCTTCCACTGCTCGAGCAAATCTTCTGCGAACCGGAGATGATTCGCAGTAACGAGCCGGTCTTTTTCTATCAGCCCGAGCTGCTCGAGCAGGTGACCCTGTACGACCACATTGGCAGCCGTATCGGAACGGTCAGCTCCGACCAATACGAAGCCCTGCTCGAAGCTCTGCGCGAGGACCTGCTGACCATGACCGCCGACCGCCTCAATGACTACTCCGCCGACCCGTTCTGCGGCTATCTCTCCTTGGATGTCAAGAACTACGACGAAAGCCTTCAGCAAAATCTTGAGCTGCGCGACCAGCTGACCAAACTGCCCTACGGCAGCTCCAACCTGATTCTGCGCTCCTCCTACCGGAACACGCTGAGCCTTTTGGAATCGTTTGGACTGAGCTTTGACCAGCCCTCTGCTCCGATTCAAGCTCTGGTCATCACCATGCCGAGGATGCAGGACCTTGATCTGGACCCTTCGCTTTCCCTGTACGGCAGTTTGGATTCCTACCCCGAGCTGCTCGAGCGCACCAATCTCCAATGGGCCATCGAGGACCCCGAGCTGATTCAGCAGATTCTGGCGGCCTCCTCTCCCAACCGCACCTCGATGAGCTGCAACCGTCTCTATCTGAAAATGGACTCCCAGCAGTCGCCGGTGCGCGGTGCGCTGTTTATCGAGAATCGCCTCCTGCTGTCGATTCTCAAGGACAGCAAGCTCCAACTGCCCTACCTGCTTTCCCCGTTTGAATACTGCAACGATGTCTACCAGCTGTTGAACCCCGACCCTTATATCGACCGCCCCTATGAGCTAAGCTCCGAGCAGGCCATGCAGATGCTCTTCGACCTTTCCGAAAATGTCAGCGTCGCAGAATTTGCCCGTCGCAACAGTCTGGACTGGTTCACCGGCAAAACCCCCGAACAGCTGGATGCAATGGAGCGCACCGCACTGTGCTCCTCGAACGGCACCCTCATCTTTTACTGCTCTCTGATGGAATACTGATTCCCTTCCTCTTTCCTTGCCAAAGCAAAAAACGGTTCGATGTTTTTCATCGAACCGTTTTTTCTGTCTTATTTTCTTTTCCTAGCTTCTGGCAGCGCCGTCTACCGAAAGGATTTCTCCGGTGATATAGCTTGCCATATCGCTTGCGAGGAAGAGGAAGGCATTGGCAACATCCTCCGGCTCACCGATTCGGCGCAGCGGGATGGTTGCAATCAGCGGCTGAATCATCTGCTCCGGCAGAGCCGCTACCATGTCGGTACGGGTGACACCCGGAGCAACGCCGTTGACACGGATATTGCTTGGGCCCAGCTCTCGTGCCAGCGAGAGGGTCATACCGTTGACCGCAAACTTGCTGGTCGGATAGCCGACACCGGATTTCTGACCCGAGATGCTGACCATCGAGCTGGTGTTCAGGATGACACCGCCGCCCTGTGCGCGCATGATTTTAACCGCAGGCTGGATGGCGTTGAACAGTGCGTTGACGTTCAGGTTCATGATGCCCGCAAAATCCTCCGGCTGATAATCCTCCAGCTTGGTGCTCTGGGAAATGCCGGCATTGTTAACTAGAATGTCCAGTCTGCCGTACTTCTCGCCGACCTTTGCGATGGCATCTGCCATCTCGTCTGCATCGGTCAGGTTCGGCCACATTCCCTCTACCACCCAATCCGGATTTTCTTCCTTCAGGGACTGGACCGCCTTGTCAACCGACTCCTCCTTCGAGCCGAACAGCACGACCTTTGCCCCGTTTTTCAGATATTTCTTGACAACGGCATAGCCGATTCCTCTGGTACCGCCGGTTACCACCGCAACCTTGTCCTGTAACAGCATAATACTGCTTCCTCCTTCAAATCAGCCCGCAGGCTTTTGTTATACTTTTAACTATATAATACACGAATACCAATTTTTCGTCAATAAGAGAAGGCACATTTTTCTATTTTGCACAAAACCTTTCTATAAAACAGGGCAAAAAGGAAATCCCTTCTGCTATTCCACAGAAGGGATTTCTTCATCATCACGATAATCTGTATACTCAATGTCATGGGTAACCGGCGCCAACAGCACCCTTCCGGTGCCGCGGTACACATTGACCAACCCCTCGCCCGAAGCTGCCGAGCCAACCAGCGTCTTGCCGGAGCGCCTTACCGTAAAGTCCAGACTGCCGCTCCATGCAATCGCCATATTGCCGTCCACCTTGAGCACATCATCTTGGAGAACCACCTCGATAAGCTCCTCACCCGGAACCGGAGATTCCAGACAGAGGACGCCGCTGCCGACAATTCCCAGATTGAACAGGCCAGAACCGCCTGCTACGGTCGATGACAGGTTGGAGCGCATGACCGCCTTGTGCCGAAGTCTGGCATCGCAGGCCAAAAACAGCCCGTCATCCAACACAATCGAGCCGTTCCAGTCGTCCAGATTCAGCAGGATGACATGGCGGTAGGTCGGCTCCAGCACCAGCGTGCCGTTGCCGGTGTACTCCGGCTTGATGGTCGTCTCACCGGTCACCTTGCCGCGAATCGTTTTTCCAAAAAAATCTCCCACGCCCTTGATTCCGGTGGTCGCATTGACGTTGCCCGCCATCCACTGCATGGCGCCCCGCTGGACGGTGATGTTTGCCTTGCTCACATCGCAGATGACCTGACGCTTGCGGATGTTCATCTGGTTGCAGTAGTACGCTGTCATGGCATCCTCGGAGGAAACGCTCAGGTCGCGCAGATACTCGACCACCGTAAAGGGCCCCATCTCATTGACGATGCGGATGTTGTCGTTGTTTAGAAAATTTAAAATCTGATACATACACTCTTGCCTCCCCGATTACCGGACAGCGCCTGCCGGCTTCCCTGGTATTTGGGAGCAGTCTACCTTTTCAGTATAACAGCCTTTGCCCGGAAAGACAATCGGCAATCAGCGCTCCTGCGCTTTTTTCGGCAGCAGCAGCGCTCCTACCAGCAGATAGGACGGCGGAAAATGTCCGGCTTTCCCCCACAGGATTTCCTGATTCAGATAGCGCGATGCGGTCTGCACCACATCTCCGCCCAGCGATTCCAGCGAGCAGCGCAGCCGCTCCGGATGCAGGCAGGGCTTTCCTTCCGCACGGGCACACTGCTTTGGCGGACAGCCCTCACAGCTTCCTGCCGACAGCGCCAGACTGCCCGGGAACTGCCGTTCCAGCTCGAGCAGCTCTCCCAGCAGCCGTTCCTTCTCCGGATGCAGCAGCGCCTTGCTGCGTGCGGTCATCTCGTCCATCGAGATTTCCTCGTCCTGAAGCTCCTGAGAAAGCAGCAGCTTTCTGCCAAAAATCCAGATGGTCTCATAGCGGTCCCAAAGGCACTCGCTCGGCTCGGAAAAAGGCGGACAGGACCAACGCTTTCCATAGTTTTCGCAGGCCTGACAATACCCTCTGATTCGGGGAATATCCAAACAATGCTCCCGGTACTCCTGTACCGATATCTTCGCTTCAAATTCTTCTACACGATACTGCTTCATTCTGTTCCTCCCTAGCACTCAATGCCTTCTCGGGACAGCAGTCCCTTGGTCTGATAATAATGCCGAATCGGGCGCATCTCGGTAATCAGGTCTGCCTGCTCCAAGACGCGGTCCGGACAGCCTCTCCCGGTGAACACCAGCTCGGTCTGCTCCGAGCGCAAACTCAGCAGCTCCAGCATCTCCTCTTCCTTGACCAGTCCCAGCTGCCACGCCACATTGATTTCGTCCAGAATGACCACCCCGTACTGTCGGGATTCCAGCGCCTTCGCCGCGGTCTTAAGACCGCGCTGTGCCGCCTCTCGGTCCTCCTGTGAAGAATCGCGGTCGATCAAGCACCCCTTCCCGGTGCCGTACAGCTCCACCACAACCCCCAAGCTGCGGAGCGGCTTGATTTCGTGATACTCCATATCCTTGATGAACTGGCCGATATAAACCGATTCCCCACTTCCTGCTGCGCGGACTGCCAGACCGATGGCTGCTGTTGTCTTGCCCTTTCCATCGCCGGTATAGACCTGAAACTGACCTTGCTTCATGTTGATTCCTTCTTTCTCCCCGCACCGTACCGTGATCACGGGCAGGCTTCCTTCCCTTCAGTATACTGGAAACGGTGCCGGATATCAAGACGGACACCCACTGCGATACCGTTCGTATCGTGATGGGTGTCCGATGGTGCTGCAAACATCTTCTCCTAGTTCAAGAAGGCTCGAACCGTATCTCCGAGAACCTGTCCGGAGCGAATCTTCAGCGGGATATACTCCGCATCCAAGGTCTGTGCCAGCTTTTTCGCCATTCCAAACTGCATGAATCCTTCCTCCGGGTCCAGAACCAGCGCCTGAATCGGCTCTGCCCGAAGCCGCTTGGCAGCGTTTTGTGCATCATCGGCAGCAGAACCCGAATAGAGCGGGACGTTGGTTTTGCCGTCGGAAACGATGACCAGATACTGCTGTGCGCCGGGATTCCGCAGGCGGTCTGTTTTCAGCATCTGGTATGCCGCCTGCAAGCCGTGCGCCAGCGGTGTCTTGCCGCCGGTATGCAGCTTGCGCAGACACTTCTGGGCAAGGTCTACACTGCGTGTCAGCGGCAGCAGCGTCTCGGCCTTGTCCTTGGCAAATGCGATAATTCCCACCGTATCGCGCTTTTCATAGGCATCGCTGAGCAGGGACAGAACGGCTCCCTTGACGATTCCCATTCGGCGCATAGCACCCATCGAGCCGCTGGCATCGACCAAAAATAGAATGGTCGCTCCGGTGCGCTGTTCCCGCACCTTCACCCGAATATCGTCCTCGCGGACCGAAACCATCAGAGAGCTGTCTCCCTTGGGGTGTGCCGCCGCCGCGCGAAGGGTCGCATCAAACGCCAAATCCTCCGTCCGCTGCTTTGGCAGAGTTGCACGGATATAGCGTCCCCGGCTGGAATGGCTGCGAACCTTCAGCCGTTTGCCCGTACCTGCCGGCATCCGTTCCTTTTTGTTTGACTCAGCCAGCGTGATTTCCTGACGAATCGGCTGGATGTCCTCCCAGCGCTCCTGTCCCGCCGCTGTCGGTGCCGGTGCAGACGGAGGCTCGCTCGGCTGTACATCCTGAGTCGGCTCCGACGGTTCCATGTCCGGCAAAGAAGGAGAAGGCTCCTGTTCCGCTTCCTCCTGCTGACCGCCGGCTGTCTCCTCGGGTGGCTCCGGAATGGAGATTGCCTCCCGCAGTCTGTGTGCCAGCGCCAGCGGAGCAACCGCTTGAATGTCCGCTCCGGTAACGGTCAGTCTGCCCTCCAAGGCAGCTCTGGCGCGGGCAGCTTCACAGATGGCAAGCTCTGCCCGATGACCTGCACAGCCTCCCTGAGCAGCAAGCTGGGCGGCAAAGGTTCGCTGACGGTCGGGCAGCTGAACCTGCGCCAAGAGCTGCCTTGCCTGTGCCAGCTTGGTTTTCAGCCTGAGCGTTTCTTCTTCCCATTCCTGCTCAAAGGCAAGTGGATTCCGCTCATATTCCAGACGGCGGCGGATGATTTCACACCGCGCCTGAGAATCCCGTTCGCCGCTGGTCGGCACATACAGCCCGAAGCGGTCTGCAAAGTGAGGGCGCAGCCGCCCCTCCTCCGGGTTCATCGACCCGACCAGCACAAAGCGGCAACGGTGGCGGAAGGAAATTCCCTCTCGCTCCACGATATTTTCCCCGGTGGAAGAAACTTCCAGCAGGATATTGACGATATGCTCCGACAGGAGGTTGACCTCGTCCACATACAAAAAACCCCCGTTTACCTGCTGGAGCAGTCCGCCCTCCGGCTGAAGCAATCCCTTTTTCAGGGCCGCTTCAAAATCGACCGAACCGACCAGCCGGTCCTCGGTCGTGTTCAGCGGCAGCTCCACAAAGGGAGCCGACTCCAACAGCTCGGCCAAGCCCCGGACAAGGGTTGATTTTGCGGTTCCTTTTTCTCCGGCCAGAAGCACGCCGCCAATCGCAGGATTGACCGCACACAGCATCAGCGCCTGCTTGACCGTCTCCTGCCCAACAACTGCAGAGAAGGGATAACAATGATCAAATCTCCCCATATTCTTCGATTCTCCCTGCAACCTGCAGCAGGTCCATGGTGCCCTCCTCAAATGGACGGCGGCGCAGACGATGCGGCAAGGACAGCTGGGCTGCCTGCACCAGGTCGTGCTTGGTCACCTGGGTGCGTCCTTCGTATGCCGCGTTGGTCATGGCTGTTTTCAGCATGGTGATGTCTGCACGATGGCCGTCCACCTCCAGCTCGATTGCCAGCTCTGCCACCAGCCGCAGGCAGGCATCGGAATAGGTCACCTCTTTGAGAAGCTTCTGCGCCTGCAAGATTTTTTCCTGCAAGCGAAGCTGCTCGTCCTGATAGGAGGCCGCAAAGCCCTCCGGGTCTGCCTCAAATTGCAAGCGCCGTTTGACGACCTCAGCACGCTGGTCTACATCCTGTTCCCCCGCTACATCCACCACAAGGCCAAAGCGGTCGATGAGCTGAGGACGCAGGTCACCCTCCTCCGGGTTCATGGTGCCGACCAGCACAAAGCGCGCCGGGTGCGAATAGGAGATTCCCTCTCGCTCGATGGAGTTGACGCCCATCGCAGCCGCATCCAGCAGCACGTCCACAATGTGGTCATCCAGCAGGTTGACCTCATCCACATACAGGATATTTCGGTTTGCCGCCGCCAAGATTCCGGGCTCAAATTTCTTTTCGCCGTGCTTGAGCGCGTACTCCATGTCCAGCGTCCCGACCACTCGGTCCTCGGTGGCGCTGACCGGCAGGTTGACAACCCGCATCCGCCCGACGGTTACTTCCTTCTCCGCCTGCTGACGGCACGACTCACACCAGAAGGCAGGGTCGTCCGGGTCACATCCAAATCGGCAGCCTGCGATTTCCCGTCGTTCTCCCAGCACCTCTGCCAGAGCGCGGACTGCGGTGGATTTTGCCGTTCCCTTCTCTCCGCGAATCAACACGCCGCCCAAGGCCGGGTTGATGATATTCAGTATCAATGCCCGCTTCATCTGCTCCTGTCCCACGATAGCGCAGAAGGGGTAGAGCACCCGTTCCATGTCCTTCATATTGTCTCCTCCAAGCTATTTTCCAGTTCCAGATAGGTCTGGCGAATCTGTTCAAGCTGCTCCTCGGTGGCATCCCAGTACCCGCGGCTGTGATATTCCATCAGCTGCTCCAAGATATTCATGTAGGCGTGTGGGTTGTTCTGAGCCATCCGCCGGCGCATCTCCGGGTCTTCTACATATTTTGCATTCAGCTCGTCATAAATCCAGGTGTCCACATCTCCGGTAGTCGCTGCCAGTCCCATGACATTTTCAAATCGGGCGGCAATCTGCTCGGCTCCGTGGTAATTGTGGGCCAGCATGGCGTCAATCCATTTCGGATTCAGCACCCTTGTGCGGATGCCTCGTGCAATCGATTTGTCCGCCGACTCGGTGCAGGGGGTACTGCCCGTCGTGTCGGTGATATACTGCTTGGCTCGAACACCGCCTCTTGCCTGTTCCACGGATTTTGCCAGACCGCCGAAGAACTCATAATAGTGGTCCAAATCGGTAATCTCGTACTCCGGGTTGCTGCGCAGCTGCGAAACGATTTCGACGGATTTCAGGTTGTCCTCGTACAGCCCCTCCACCCGCTGACCCCGCTTGCGGCGGGTATAGACATGGCACAGGCTGCTTGCAAAGGAAGCACCCAACTCCGTTTCGTCCTGCCAGTTTTTCGTCTCGATGATGCCGGTCAGCTCGGTGCCGTACTCTCCCTCTTTCGGGCCAAAGATACGGGCGATGGCCAGCTGCTTTGCCTCCTCCGGCTCATACCCGGCATCGATGAGCTTTGCATATCTTGCCTTGGCATGGGCGCGGAAATAGTTCTGGTCATCCGGCTCGTCCCGCTCGTACAGTTTTTCCAGAATATCGTCCAGCGCTTCAATCAAGGACGGGTACATATCCCGGAAGAAGCCGCAGATGTTAACGGTGACATCGATACGCGGGCGACCCAGCTCCTCCAGCGGGATGATTTCCAGTTCCAAATTCCAGATACTGCCGGAAGGAACTCTCCGGATTCCCAGATAGGCCAAAACCTGTCCCAGCGTCTCGCCCTGTGTGCGGGAGGTCTCAAGTCCCCACATAATCACGGCGGTTGATTCCGGCCAGCAGCCCTCCTCCTCCCGGTAAGCCTTCAGCGTATTCTCGCAGATTTGCTTGCCGCAGGCCATCGCGGTGGCAGACGGAACCAGTCTGGAATCAAACTGATAGAGGTTGCAGCCGGTCGGCAAAACCTCGGGGCTGCGGTAGATGTCTCCTGCCAAGCCCGGCATCGTGTAGCCTCCATTGAGCGCATGAATCAGCGAATCCATCTCGTTGCTCTGCATGGAGGGCTGTGCTGTTTCGTAGGCCCAGCCCAGCGCCCGACCCAGCTCCTCCTTGATTTCTGCGGTTGCCTCGACCCAGCATGGCAGCGACTTGCTCTGCCAAAAGGCATCCATCAAATCCTTGGCTGTGTGGCCCTGTTCCAGCACTGCTTCTGCCAAAAGCTGGGGAAGCGGTCGAAAGCCGTCCCGCTGAGAACGGAGCAAGCCCAATGCGTACTGCTTTGCTTCCTCCTCGTCGTAGGCTCTGCCAAAGACGTGCAGGCCCTTCGGAATCAGGCTGTGCTGCATCCGATAGAGCTCCCGCTCAATCTCCTCCAAATCCTGCGGAAGCCGCAATTCCTTTGCCAGCTCCATGATTCGGCTGAGTGTCTGCTCTGCCATTGCAGGGGACAGCGCAAGCGACTGATGGTAGTTGTCCACCTCGGTCGACAGTTCCAGATACTGTCCGTAAAGGTCGCTCTCCTCAAAAACAGGCGGCTGGTAGCTGATGATCTGTGCATAAGAACGGCGCTTGGCAACAACAGCCTCCGAAGGGTTGCCGCAGTAGTACAGATAAAAATGTGGCAGGTCGTAAATCAGATAGTCCGGATAGCAGTCCTGCGACAGTCCGCTTTCCTTTCCCTTCAAAAATTCCAATGTACCGTGCGTTCCCACATGGATGACCGCGTCCGTCCGAAATTCCTCCCGAAGCCACTGATAGAAGGCGATATACTGATGATGCGGCGGCAGGGTCTTGTCGTGATAGGACTGCTCTTGGTCGCTGTCCCGTCCACGGGCAGGCTGAAGGCCGATAAAGACGTTGCCCACCTCCACACCGGGGATGAGAAACTCCTTCTCCTCCGCCATGATTTCTCCGGGCGCCTTTCCCCAATGCTCGGTAACTTCCTTCGGCGCATGGTAATTGCGGGTGGAATAGCGAATCATGCCCTCCCAGTTGCAATCATATTTTCCGGAGTTGACCGCGCGTCCGGCGGTAAAGACCTCTCTGAGCTCCTCCGGGGTCAGGGCCTTGGTGGTGTAGCCCTCCTGTACCAAGCGCTGTAGGATTTGGCTCACCGAAACAAAGGTATCTAAAAATGCTCCGCCGAACAGGTTGGCTTCTCCCGGCGGATAGTTGTAGCAGATGATGGAGATTTTCTTGTCCTTGTTTGGCTTCTGCTTCAGGGCCAGATACCGCTGAACCCGCATTGCCACACGCTCGACCCGCTCGTCGATGGGTGCTAGGTCACAGGGCTGTACATCGTGAACCGCATCATACGGCTTTTGAATCATCGCACCCACCGGAATCATATCGATTGCACCGTCCATCTCCGGCAGCATGATTGAAATCAGCGTCTCCGAAGGCGTGCAGCCGGAAACACTTTCGAGCCAATCCTCTTGGGTGCGCCGTGTCAGAAAGAACGGGTGCAGATACGGCGAATCCAGCTCCTGCAACAGCGAAATGCCCAACTCGGTCTTGCCTCCCATCGGGCCCGCTGCCAGTCGGAAGGGCATACAGTTGAGGGTCAGCGAAACCGGCCCCCACTCCGGATGATTCAGATAGCTCTTCAGCTTCGGCTCATACTCCCAGAAGGAACCGCTACAGCCCAGCGCCAGCACGTTGCAGAATGGCTTGAGCGCATCGTAGATGGCCTTGACACACACCGAGGTATCGGTTGGGTAGGCATGGGAGGAAAACAACAGTGCAACGCTTGGCAGACCCTTGCGGAACTGCTGTTTTGCCGCATATGCACCCATGTCCTCCACATAGCTCATGTCCGCCAAATCAAAGAGCGCAATCGATTTTGGCATCTTCGGTGCAGGAGGCTCCTTGATTGACCTCATTCCGCCGTAATCCCGCATCATCAGCAATAGGAAACTTCTCAGGTTTTCCTTGCTTGCGTGCTGGAAATACTGCATCAGAAGCGAATAGTTTCGCATATCCCGCATCTTGCCGGGCATGATCTTTCCGAGCGTCTTTGCCATGTCCTGCATCTTTTTCATGGTTTCCATCGATGGCGTAGTTCCGGAGCTTTTGCCCTTCATGCTGTCCGCCGAAAATTTACCCAACCGCAGGTACTGCCGCGAGGATGCACCGTAGGGAAGCACATTTCCCTGACAGCGGTCCAATCCCCGTTCGACTGCCTGAACCACACGGGGAGGAGAACCCATCAAGTCCACCAGAACACAGTCCGCAGAAGCGATGTCTTCAATCATTCTGTTGGTTTTTTCGGCAGGAAATTCTTCCACTGCATAGTACATTTTGATTTCGGCACAGCCTGGAAACTGGGTCTGGAACTCCTCGTCCAGCTCTGACAGATACTGGACCGCCGGAGCCGAAACCACTACGAATGTGAATTTCACCCTTAAATCACCGCCTTCGCATAAAAAATCGGGGTGCCGTTCTCGCTGTCCGAACTGATTTGCGCCTCGACATGGAATACCTTCTCCAGCACATCGCTCTGCAAAATATCCCACGGATTTCCCTGCCGGTAGATTTGATGATCCTTTAATACAATCAACTCGTCCGAGTAACGGGCAGCGTGATTGATGTCGTGCAGTACCATCAGAATTGTGATGTTTTCTTCACGGTTCAGCCGGGCTACCAGCTCCATGATTTCCAGCTGATGTGAAATATCCAGATAGGTGGTCGGCTCGTCCAGCAGAAGGATTTCCGGCTTTTGGGCAATGCTCATCGCAATCCACGCTCTCTGCCGTTCACCGCCGGACAGTGCATTGATTTTCCGGTTGGCAAAATCAGTCATCCCAGTCTTTTCCAATGCCCAATCCACGATTTTTTCATCCTGACGGTCACCGCCCTGCCACCATGCCTTGTGTGCAAACCGCCCATACTGCACCAATGTCCGAACCGACACATCGCTCATGGTAGTGTTGGTCTGGGAAAGCACTGCTACCTTGCGAGCTACCTTGCGGGTATTCATCTTGAAGATATTTTCTCCATCCAGCATCACCTGTCCCGAGCTCGGCCGGATGTTTCGGCTGATTGCCCGCATCAGTGTGGTTTTTCCACAGCCGTTCGGACCGATAATCGAATAGATTTTTCCCTGCTCGATGTCGAAGGAAACATCCTCGATAACCTTGTGTCCCTGATAACCAATGCTCAGGTGATTGACCTGCATTATATAATGTTCCATCGTGTTACCTCCGCAGCAGATACAAGAAGAACGGTACACCCAACACTGCCATGACAATACCCACCGGGATTTCTACCGGACTGAAGATCGTTCTGGCAAAGGTATCGCTCAGCATCACCAGCGCTGCTCCCAAAAGCGCAGAGCCCGGGAAAAGAACCTTGTAGTCATTTCCCATCAGCAGACGGATGGAGTGCGGAACGATCAATCCCACAAAGCCCAGCAGTCCAACCGCGCTGACTGCACTTGCTGCCAGCAGAGCAGCCAATGCGGTAAAGCCCATTCTGGTAAGCTCTACATTCAGTCCCAGTCCTCTTGCCACATCATCGCCCAAAATGAGGATATTCATCTGCCGCGAAAACAGGAGCGCCAGAAGCAATCCCACAATGGTATAAGGCAGGATCATTTGAACCTCTCCCCAGCTTCTGGCAGAAAGACTTCCGTTCATAAAGGTCAGCGCGCCGTGGACACGGTCGCTAAAAAATACCAATGTACCAGAAATTCCAGCATTGAACAGCGCAGAGACCGCTACACCTGCCAGAATGATTCTGGTTGGATGGATACCGCCCTTCCACGCCAGAGAATAGATGATGATTGCTGCAATCATCGCACCCACAAAAGCAAAGAAGGGTACCAGCGACTGGTACTGCGGCAAAACGACCAGAATAAAAATGCCAAACAAACCAGCTCCGGAGCTGATGCCGATGATGCTCGGGTCAGCTAACGGGTTGGACATAACGCCCTGTAGAATCGCTCCGGACATCGCCAGATTGATTCCTACCAGACCTGCCAGAATCATTCTGGGCAGGCGGATGTTCCAAATCGTTTTCCACTCCGGGGTGTCCTGTGGATGAAACAGCAGGTCGATGACCTGACCAAACGGAATCTTCATCGTTCCGATTACATTTCCCAGCAGAAAGGCAAATACGCACAGAGCCAGCAGAATCAGCAGGACAGCAGCCCGGTAAGAGGGCTGGTCCTTGAGACTGCGTTTATTTTCCATACCACTCACTCACCTCTCCGAATACCTCAGGATAGACGGTGCAGGCCATATAACGAACCGCTTCATTGTAGTAAGGACCTGCGTTGTACAGGAAATATTCCTGCGGCAGATAGTAGACCTTTCCTTCGGAAACAGCCTCTACGCTCTGCCATGCCTGATTGTCCGCAAAATGCTTCTGCATCGTTTCCACTGCCAGCTCGTTGCTTCCGATCATACTGGTAACCAACACAAGGTCCGGCTTCTGCTTTACCAAAAATTCGATATCCAGCGGTGCGTTTTCCGAGCCGATGGTGTCCGGAGGCAAGTCTCCTGCCACATTTTTTATACCAAGGCTTGTCGCGATATCACCGGCAATCGAGCTGTTCAGCTTGACAGACAGCGAGCTGGAGGTCAGGTATAAGATAGCAACAGTCTTCGCTTCCTTTGGGGCCTGGTCGATAAAGCTCTGACGCTCTGCCGACATCTTTTCAATTTTCTCCTCTGCAAGGTCCTCCGCCTGCAAAATCTTGCCGAAGGCACGATAGTTTGCAACCAGGTCCTCGTAGGTTCTGATGTTGACGGTCAGGACCGGAATCCCCATATCCCGCAAAGTCTGGCTGGCTGCGCTCTGGACACCTGCCTGAACGATGACCAAGTCTGCGTTCGCGCCAAGAACTGCTTCCATATCCAAAGAGTACACTGCTCCCACAACCGGAAGAGCCAGCAGCTCGTCCGCATATGCAGGGTCAATTTTCAGGTTGTCCGAAATATCGCTGGTGCAGATGGATTTTCCACCTAAATCGTACCAAATGTTCAGTGGGGTTCCGGAAAGAACTGCCACTCGCTTCGGAGGCTCCTCCAAAACGGTTTCATGATCAAAGTAGTCTGTTACTGTCAAAGGATAACTATCTCCGCTTACAGTGATGGCTGTTTCCTTCGATTCGGTTTGATCGGACGATACCGCCTTCATACCACCCATGCCGCCGCTGCCACCGCATCCACACAAACCCAGCAGCATACATACCACCATTCCAAGTGCAATGATTCGTTTCATTCTGTCTTCTTCTCCTTACAAAGAAGCCGGCAGAAGTAGATCCGCCTCTGCCGGCAAATGCCCTAATTTCCTTTACTTAACCGCGTCTGCGATGCTCATACCATAGGTGCTTTCAAAATATTTCTGAAGCATCTCTGCATCCTTTTTAATCTGCTCGGCAGCCCCGTCAAAGCGACCGTTTTCTTTTGCGGAAGCGGTGTTGTCCTCGTGGTCCTTGTTTTCCATTCTTACCATTTCGCCCAGGTCGGTGTCATAGTAATAATAGAAGCCGGTTCCCATCATGGAAACATAGTAGTACTGCTCCAACATATGCTCTGATGGAGTAAAACGATAGTATTCCTGGGTGTCCTGACCGTCCTTGGTCGCCTTGGTAAAGGTAACGGTTCCGGCAGATTTGTCTACGACCACATGAACTGCACAGTCGTCGAACGGGCTGGACTCTGTATCCAAACAGGTCTGGACACCGTTTTCTTCTTTCAGTGCTGCCTTGCCGCCAGCAGGAGCAGCCTCGTTTTTGGTGCATCCAGTCAGGGACATTACGCCGACTGCAAGCAGAGCCATTGCCATACTCATCAGTTTCTTCATGTTTTTCATTGTTCTCGTTCTCCTTTTTTCTACATCAATTTTTTATATCACCGAAAAAACAGCAAAACCGCTTTCCAAATTCATGGAAAGCGGCTGATCCAAAGGGGCAGAGCACAAGGCCTGCCGATTCAGATGAGCTACTTTTTTCGGAAGATACCCCACCGTTCCTTCCAAGCAGGTTTCCTGACTTGCGGCTCAACGCTCTGCTGCACCTTCTCGTCCTTGTGGACAATGGCATTTTTGCAGCAGGCTCCCCGCTTACAGTGACCGAATCGTTCCGGATTCTAACCGGATTCCCTATTATTCCTCCAAAGAGGCGCTTGGAAAGTATTCGTTTTTGATTCAATTTTCTTGCTCAATAACAAAAAAGAGCATGACACCCCAAATCGGTATCATACTCCTAACGGACGCAGCCTTCCGGCCGCACCCCACTTGAACGCAATCGTCCTCTTGCTTCCCCTTCATTTCCCATACCGAAATGGCAGACACCATCCTAGGCGGGTCTCCTGACTTAAATTCAATGCGCTTATTCCCTTCTCAGGCTGTCAACCGCCCAATGGATTTGAACAAGCACTCCTTCTTACAGTAGAGTTGGCTGTTGCAGAATTACACTGCATTCCCCATTATTCTCTATAAATAGAGAACCTACGACGCACTATTCAATTATTTTTTCATTATAGGTCAGCACCCAACAAAAGTCAAGCAATTTGTAAATTATTTTTTAACAGGCTGTACGAAAAAAAGGGAGCATCCGTATTCCGAATGCTCCCTTTGGTGCGGATAACAGGACTCGAACCTGCACGTCGTGGACACTGGACCCTAAAACCAGCGCGTCTGCCAATTCCGCCATATCCGCAGATGTCTGCAATATTTTTCATTATAACAGCTCCGTACCGGTTTGGTCAAGTGTTTTTGAGTCGAACGGCACGGAGCTGATTTTGAATTTTCTTCCTAGCGCGAGCCCACGAAATCGCGGGAATCCAAAAACTGCGAATTTTGGATGATTTCAAAGTGGCAGTGGTTGCAGGTCGCATTTCCGGTTCGGCCAACCAGCGCAATCTGCTGGCCCTGCTCCACCGTCTGCCCGGCTGCACACAGCAGTGCGCTGCAATGAGCATAGCGGGTCTTGTAGCCGTCCCCGTGGTCGATGAGTACATTGTAGCCGTAGCCGCGCGACCATCCGGAATACACGACCGTTCCATTTTTGGAGGCCCAAATCGCCGTACCTGCATTTGCCTTGATGTCGTTTCCGGTGTGACCCCAATATCCGTTGATGTCGCAGGAGATGCTGCCTCCGTCCACCGGCCAGATAAAGCCGGCGGCGTTGCGCTCGCTGGCAGAACGCGGCTGATAGTTTGCCGGCAGGACGCTCGTATTTCCTTCGGCTGTTCTGACCAAAGAGCCTCGAACCGTTCGCCGCTCGACCGGGCTTTTCACCAAACGGCGGTTGATTTCCGTTTCGCTGACCTTGCTGCCGTTGAGATAGACCACCTCGGCGGTGATTTCCTCCAAGCCGTTGCTGCCCTCCTGCAACACCTTTTGATAGGTGCTGTCGCGGCTGCTGTCCAGCTCCTCCTGTTCGGTATAAGGGATTTCCTCCTGACGAACCACCGTCTCGATGGCACGCTGTTCCAGCACAATATGCGGCTGCTCGATTAAAAGCTCGTCCCCGACGAAGAGCTCGGTCTCGGCCTGCGGGTTCATGTGGTAGAGGGTCGCCAGCGAGATGCCCAATTCCTGTGCAATCTGATAGGGCGAATCGCCCTCCTGCACCTGATAGGTGCGGGTCCCGCTGCTTTGCTCGTCGAGCTTCGCCGCAAGGAAGCCTTCGCTGACCATCGAATCCTGCGGATACAGTCCGGTTTCCAGCACAATGTCCTGCACGAATTCAACGCGCGCATTGGGATACTGACGGCGCATCTCCTCCTTGCGCTCGCTGAGCAGATTCAGCACCCAGTCCCCGTCCCGCACTGCTCCCAAAAATTCTCCATCCACATACAGTCCTGCGCCCTGTGCAATCTGCTGGCCCGATGCCTGAATCAGGTTGTTGACCAGCACCTTCTGCGGGGTATACTGGTCCTCCTGCACCGCCTCGAAGATGTATTCAGGCTGGGCAAGAAGCTCCGGGTCGGCATCCGGGAAAATCAATCGGTGCTGAATCTCCTTCTGGGCGGTCAGCAGCTCCTGCTCCTGCGCGATGACGCCGACATACTCCCCATTGAGCTCCAGCCGCAGTGCATAGTGAAGGGAGCTGAAATAATTTGCGGTCAGCAGCAGAACCGCCAGTCCTGCCAGCGGCAGCAGGTAGTTGCCGATATAGCAGACCGACTGCCAGAGAGCAGACCAAAGCTCCCTGCGACTGCCGTAGACGTCCTTCATCAGGCGGCGCTGTTCCCGAAAGCGCGCGATAGCATTCTTCTGTGCGCCCACCTGATGTTGCCGTCTTTGCAGCCTCCACTCCTGTTTCAGGTCGTCTGCTCTGAGCCGGAGGTTCCAGTACAGCCGACGCAGGCCGCGCCGACTGCGTCTTTGGAGGTGGCGGACCTTGCGAATCAGCAGGGCCCCAATCAGGTAGAGCACCCGTTCCAGCCATTCTTGGATTGTAAAATCGGAACCCTTCCTCTGCTTCATCTCGTTCGTCCTCTCCTCGTTTTCCGGCGATTGCCCGACCGGCCCTGTTGAGCTTCCTTCTTTGTCCCTGTTATCATAACAAAAATTCGCTCTTTTTTCAAGGTTTCCCGAGTTTGGGCGGCAAGCTCAAGGCCGCAGAAGCCAAAAAATCCGACGCCGAAGCGCCGGATTTTTTCTGTTATAGTTGTTAATTCTGTCGTTTTTTAGAATATCTTGTTTGCCAACAGAGCGCCGCCAGCCTACAGGCTGAAAATTCCCTTTTCCAGCATCGACTGTGCCGCCAGCATGATACCGACCTTGCCGGTCTGCGGTGGCTGACCGACAGAATTACAAGCTGAAAATTCCTTTTTCCAGCATCGACTGCGCCGCCAGCATGATGCCGACCTTGCCGGTCTGCCACGTGAGACCGCCCTGCATCCAGACTGCGTATGGCTCACGCAGAGGAGCGTCCGCAGAAAGCTCGATGGAAGCGCCGTTAGTGAAGGCGCCTGCCGCCATGATGACCTTGCTGTCATATCCGGGCATATCCCACGGCTCCGGTGTAACATAGGAATCGACCGGCGCACCCTTCTGAACGCCCTCGCAGAAGGCAATCAGCGCCTTCGGCTCCCGCAGACAGATGGCCTGAATGATGTCCGCACGCGCTTCGTCGCTGCGCGGAGTGACCTCATAGCCCAGCAGCTCGCACAGGGAAGCGGCGAACACAGCGGTCTTAATGGCCGAAGCAACCACCGTCGGGGCAAAGAACAGACCCATAAACAGCGAGCGGGTGTTGCCCAAGGTACAGCCGACCTCCTTGCCGACGCCCGGAGCACTCAGACGCTGGGCGCACATCTCGACATATTTGGCCTTGCCTGCGATATAGCCGCCGGTCGGTGCGATACCGCCGCCCGGATTCTTGATGAGCGAGCCGATAATCAAATCAGCACCCACCTGAGTCGGCTCCTTCTCCTGCACAAATTCTCCGTAGCAGTTGTCCACCATGACGATGGCATCCGGATTGACCGAACGAACCTGCTTGATGATGCGCTCGATGTCCTCCACGAACAGGGACGGGCGCAGCGAATAGCCGCGGGAGCGCTGGATATATGCCACCTTCGCGCCGCGCACTGCCTCTGGGATAGCATCATAATTTACGCTGCCATCCTCCTTGAGGTCGAGCTGTTCATAGGAAATCCCAAAATCCTTCAGGGAGCCGCTGGTGCCCTCCTTGATGCCGATGACCCCGTGCAGGGTGTCGTATGGGGTTCCGGTCAGGCAGACCATTCGGTCGCCCGGACGCAGAACGCCGAACAGTGCAACGGTCAGCGCATGGGTACCGGACATAAAGTTATAGCGGATGAGGGCATCCTCACAGCCCATGATTTCGGCAAGCACCTCGTCGAGCACCTCTCTGCCACGGTCTCCGTAGCCGTAGCCGGTGGACGGGGTGAAGTGCGATTCGCTGACGCTGTGCTTGATAAATGCCGACAGCACCTTCTCGCTGTTGTACTGCGCGATGCGCTCGATCTCCTGAAAGCTCGGGCTTGCCTTCTGCTCCGCCTGCTCGCACAGAGCACACAGCTTCGGGTCAATCTGAAAAAAACTCATTGGTCTAAATTCTCCTTCTCTTCCTGCGGCAGCTGCTGCGCCGTCTCCAAACACAGACTGCGCCAGCTGCCCTCCTGTTCAAATCCCATTCGTTCATAGTATGCCGCAAGGGACCGGCTGCCGCACAGCAGAGCCGGTATCTTCCCTTGCAGAAAGGCCTCGCTGCACAGCCGGTCAACCATGCGCGCGGCATAACCCTTTCCCCGCGATTCCCGTCGGGTACACAGGTCCACAATCAATCCATATTCCGACGGCTCCGGCATCAGGATGCCGCCCACCGAAACCACCCGGCCCTGTTCTCTCAGCTCAAAGAACTGCGCTCCGCCCCTTTGCAGAAAGCGCAGACGCGCGGTCAGCTCGTCCTGACTGATATCCCGAAAGGCTTCGTCGGCATCCGCCAGCACCTCATACAGCGACCAGAGGCTTTGACATGATTGAATCCGGCTGTCCTCCTCCCCGCACAGCCCCAATCGGCTGCAACAGAGCATCTGCGGCGCCGGAGCGGACAGCTCCTGTCCGGGGCAGCATGCGGCAAATTCCTCCAAGTCCTCGCTGCGGGCAATCAGCTTGCCCGGCAGCTGGAGCGACAGAAACTGCTGAAGCTCCTCCCTGCGGGCAGGCGAGTGCGGCGCACCCACCATGCGGTAACTGCCTCCGATGCGGCACAGCAGATACTGCGGAACATGAAGCTGAGATTCCGACGCCCCAATCCAGATGTCGCAGTACCGCCAGTCAACATTTTGGTGGTCTGCACACAGGGAAAGGCAGGCGGTCATCACCTCGGTGCCGTTCCACGGGTCACGGGCACACAGCGCAAGGATGGCATCTTGGTCTTCTCGGGTAGCCAGTCGAATCATCCCGCTCCCTCCTGTCTTTGTTAGAGCTGTGCAAAGGCTTTGGTCAGTTCACCCAGCAGTGCAAGGGTCGGCTCCAAGTCCTTCGGCTCAAAGACGGACGAAGGCGAATTGGTATAGCGCACCGGCACCGAGACCGCCATCACGCGGCAGCCTGCTCCGCAGCGGGAGAGCTGTGCCGCTTCGTTGGTGTCCACAATCTGATTTTTAATCTGGAACGGGATCTCCTGCTGCTCGCAAACCTGCTTTGCAGTCCGGAACAGCTCGCGGTCCATAAAGGCGCCCTTGTCCTGAAAGCTCAGAACCGGGCCCTTGCCCAGCGCGCAGACCTGTTTTCCGGCGGAAACTCCGGGAACATCCGATGCACTGCCAGCATCGAGAACCACAGCAATATCCGGCTCAACGGCAAAGGCCGCATTGACAGCTCCTCCGCCAATCTCCTCCTGAACGGTGAAAACGGCGGTGATGTCGTATTCCAGCTCCTGCTCAAGCAGGCCGAGCAGCAGCAGACAGCCCAGACGATTATCCAGTGCCTTGCTGCAAACCCGCTCGCCAAGCTGGATAAACTGCGGACGCCAGCAAGCATAATCTCCGAGCTGGACAAACTGCTCCGCCTCTTCCCGGCTCTTTGCGCCGATATCGATGTACAGGTCGCGGACTTTAAGCACCTCGTCGCGCTCCTCTGCGGTCTGAAGGTGAATCGGTTTTGCGCCGACCACGCCCTCCTTGCCGCTTTCCAGACGAACCGGCTTGCCGATTACCACTCTGGTGTCGACGCTGCCGACCGCAGCAAAGCGCAGCAGGCCGCTGTCCTCGATGTAGTGGATGAGGAAGCCCACCTCGTCCATGTGGGCGGTGAACATCAGTTTATTTTTTGGGGTCTGTCTGCCCTTTTTCTCGCAGATGAGGTTGCCCCGAATATCCTGCCGGACCTGACAGTCCTGCGGCAGATGGGCGCGCAGATACTCTGCTACCCGTTCCTCGCACCCCGACACGCCGTCCAAAGCACAAAGCTCCTTCAACATTTCCAGCTGTTTGGTCAGTTCCATCCTGTCCTTCCTCCTATCTGTTCTGGCTGTCCGCCATCCGCTTTGCATAGGCGGCAATCAGCGCTGCGGTATCGTCCACATCCCGAACCGAGATGACCTCGATTGGGGTGTGCATATAGCGTTCCGGAATCGAGACGCAGACGCTTTCGATGCCGTCCGCCGCCTTGACGATGCCATCGGCATCGGTGCCGGTGTGGCCTCCGCCCATCGCCTCTACCTGATACGGAATCTTTTCCTGTTTGCCTGCTTCCATCAGCTCTCTCGCCATCCGGCGGCTGAGGGTTGCACCGAGGCCAATCATCGGGCCTTTGTTCAAATCACCGCAGTGTCTGTCTGCGATTTCCGGTGTTGTGCCGAAGGTAACATCCACTACGATTGCCTGGGTCGGGCGGATACCGAAGGATGCGGTTGCCGCACCCAGTCCGCCGGTCTCCTCCTGTGCGCTGAGCAGGACGGTCAGACCGATTGGCTCGAGGTGATTTTCTCTCCAGTAGTTGCGAATCAGCTCGGCAGCCCGAATGACTGCCACACAGCCGCAGCGGTCATCCAGCGCCTTGCTGGAAACCAGATCGTTTTCCAGCTCGGTGAACGGGCCGACGAAGGTAATCTTATCGCCCAGCTGGATGGTCTTTTTGACCTCTTCCCCGCTCATGCCGACATCAATCCAGATTTCGTCGAGCTTCGGGCTTTTCGTTTCGCCGCTTTGCAGCTGCGGCGGCACACTGCAAACCACACCCGGAACCTCTCCGTGGGCGGAATGAACCACAACCGGAGAAGCCATCACCAGACGGCGGTCAACGCCTCCGCACTGGGCAACTCGGAGGAAGCCCTCCTCCTCGATGTGGGTAACGGTCAGACCGATTTCGTCGATATGGGCATTGAGGACCAGATGAGGACGGCCCTTTTCCTGCTCCATGACCTGACAAATCAGGCTTTTGTGTACGGTGCGGCTGCATCTGCCCAGCCCCTCGCAGAGCTGTTCTGCCGCCTCCAGTGCCTTTTCCTCTCCGCCGGACACGCCGGGGACCTGACACAGGGTCTTGAGCATCTGTATTGTTTGCATAAAAACACTCCTTCCTTTTTCTGCGGGTATCCCGCCTGTATCTCAGGACAGCATCCGACCAGGCTCTTTTGCCCTGTCGGCACACTGCTGATTCTTCGCAAGTTCTATTCTATCACAACTGCCGGGATTTTTCACTTCCTTTTGCAAAACCCATTGAAATTTGCTATAATGAAGAAAAATACGCCCGTTCCCTTTGGAGCGGCTCTCTTCTTCAGAAAAGGAGGATAACCGAATGAAACATCTATCTTGCTGGATTGCCCTGCTGTTGGGGCTGTCCCTTCTCTTCACCGGCTGCGGCGTGTCCCAGCCGACAAAGCCTGACTCGGATTTCCCGGAGACCCCCTCTGCTGACACCGACCAAGCCCCTGTCGAGCAGCCCACCGAGCAGCCCACTCAGCCAACCGAACAGCCAACTCAGCCAGCCGAGCAGCCCACTCAGCCCACTCAGCCGACCGAGCAACCCGAATCTGCGGAATATACTGCCACCCTGTATATCGGGCGGGACGGCCAGTTTCAGGAATACCCCGTCACCTCCTCCGAGGAAATCACCCCTGAATGGCTGATTGCACAGATTGCCTCGCTGACCGGCTGGAATCTGGACCTTGCCGAACCGGTCACCAGCGGCAGAGGTGGCGCAAGCGTAACCTTTGCCGAAAGCTCCTCGATTGTGACCGGGCCTCCCGAACCGCAGAAGGAAGAATTTTTCGTCCACGACTCGGTCGAGCTGCTGCAAACGATTCTCGATTCGGTACAGCACACCCTGCAATATTATTTTGTTGACCCGACCCTTGGAGACCCGCAATCACTGGACCTTTATTTTTCCCTCAACAACGAGGATATCGTCCTGGCAGACGGAGTGGTGGTTCCCTTCGACCAGCCTTATATCGGCGTCATCGTTGCCTGCGGCTAAAACCACCAACAGGGAGCGTCCCCAAAACGGGACGCTCCCTGTTTTTTTACTCCTGATAAGCGCAGAAGGTATATCCCTGCGCGCGCAGCTGGTCGATGGCCTCCCCCAAAATCTCGGCATTGGTGCTGGAAACGGCATGGAGCAGATAGATGGCTCCCGGGTGGCACTTATCGACAATCGTTTGCAGGGCAGTCTGCGGGTCCGGCTGGTCATCCACCAGCCAATCGCGGTAGGCAAAGCTCCAGAACACACTGCGGTATCCCATCTGGCGCAGCAGCTCCAAATCCATCTCGGAAAATTCGCCCATCGGGAAGCGGAAGAAGGTCATCTCGTAATCAAAGGTTTCCTTGATATATTCGTGCAGACCCATGACCTCCTCCCGGCACCGCTCGGCGGAACATTCCGGGAAGGACGGGTGCTTCACGCTGTGGTTGCCCACGATATGCCCCTCATCTATCATCCTGCGAATCAGCTCCGGCTCGGACTGGGCATAGGGCTGGGTGACAAAAAAGACCGCAGGCACCTGCTTCTCCTTTAACACATCCAGAATATCGTCGGTGTATCCGTTCTCATACCCCTCGTCGAAGGTGAGGTAAATTTTATTTTCATCCTCCCGGATAAAATCCGCATCGTATTTCCCGTACTTATTCTGATAAGCGGTCGCTCCGTTGGGGCGGTTGTGCTCATCGACCGGGCCTCCCGGGCCCCATCCCAGCTTCTGGGTATCCAAGCCCTGTACCGAGGTCGGCTGGGTTTCGGGCTGCTCTGCTTCGGGTTTTTCCTGTTTCTCCTCGGATGGTGGCTCTTTTTTTCCGGACAAGGAATCGGTGCGCTCTGAAGAAAGGCTCGGGTCCCGCTGGGAATCATCCTCGCCGGGTGCTTCGTCGTCTGCGCTCTGCTGTGTATTTCCCGGGGAATCTTCCGGCTCCTCCTGCGGTTTTTCCTCCGGCTCCTCCGGCTTCTCCTCAGAAAGCCCGTCCACTGTATCAGGAATCTGCGGCTGTGCTTCCCGGGCGCATCCGCTCATCGCCGATGCCAGCACCAGCGCCGCCAAGCTCAGGCTCAACAATCGAATCCAAAGTTTCTGTTTCATCCAATCACCCTTTGCCTTTCTCAAAATCGCAGGCAGAGCAGATTTTTTCACACTGCGTCCGCCAAAAACCGTTCCGTCTTAGTCTGCGCCGACCTGCTCCGATTCATACATTCGGGTTCCTACTCCCATTATATATGACCGCTGTCATAAAAAGCAATCATCCGGACAGAATAAAGTTGAACTTTTTTCTGAAAGGGCTGAACTGATGATGAGCAAACGACAGATTCAACACATTCGAGCGCGCGAGATTCTGGATTCCCGCGGCAACCCCACCATCGAAGCGGTGGTTCTGCTGAGTGACGGCAGTGCCGGACGCGCCGCCGCTCCGTCCGGTGCCTCGACCGGGACGCACGAGCTTCCCGAGCTGCGCGACTGCGACCCGTCCCGTTACCTTGGCCGCGGTGTCAGCAAGGCAATCGCACAGGTGAACGATTTGATTTTCCCGGCTCTGTGCGGACGCTGTGTTTCGTCCCAGCAGGAAATCGACCAAACCCTGCTCTCGATTCAGGACGAGAAGAACGGAAAACCACTCGGCTCCAACAGTATGCTGGCAGTTTCGCTTGCCTGCGCAAGGGCGGCGGCGATGTCCTACCATCTGCCGCTCTACCGCTATTTGGGCGGTGCGCTCTGCAATCTCCTGCCGCTGCCCATGATGAACCTCATCAACGGTGGCGCTCATGCCTGCAACAATCTGGACATTCAGGAATTTATGGTCGTTCCGGTGGGTGCTGGCTCCTTCGCTCAGGCGCTGGAATGGTGCTGTCGGGTCTATCACCGCCTGCGCGAAATCCTAATCGAGCAAGGGCTTTCGGTTGCAGTCGGGGACGAGGGCGGATTTGCCCCCAATCTCTCCGGCGACGAACAGGCTCTCACCCTCATCATGCAGGCAATCGACCGCGCAGGCTTTCTCCCCGAGGAGGATTTTGTCCTTGCGCTCGATGCCGCAGCCTCTGGGTGGGTTGCACCACAATCCGAGGATTTCGCTGTGGACCAGCCGCGCTATCTCTGTCCGAAATCCCAGCGTTCCTACACCACCGCCGAACTGATTTCCTATTGGGAATCGCTGTGTGCCCGTTACCCCATCCGCTCGCTGGAGGACCCTCTGGAGGAACACGACTGGCAGGGTTTTGTCCAGCTCACCCACCGTCTGGGCAGCCGCACCCAAATCGTCGGCGATGACCTGTTTGTCACCGATTCCAAGCGGATTCGGGAGGGCATCGGCATGAAAGCTGCCAACGCTGTCCTGCTCAAGCCCAATCAGGTCGGGACGCTCACCCAGACGCTGGAGTCGGCTCGACTGGCACAGCGTGCCGGCTACCGAACCATCCTCTCCCACCGTTCCGGCGAGACCGAGGACAGTATCATTGCCGACCTTGCGGTTGCCTGCGGTGCCGGACAGATCAAAGCAGGGGCACCCTGCCGCGGCGAACGCACCGCCAAGTACAACCAGCTGCTGCGCATCGAGGAGGCTCTCGGCCGACAGGCACAGTTTTCGGGGCGGGATTTTCTGCTGCCGTAGGGTATTTTCGGAAAATTATTTCCTGGGAAATTTATTTCCCAAGGAATAATTCTCAAAAGCAGCATTTCCCGGGAAATAATTCCCCAAAATGCTATTTTCCAGAGAGCGTTCATTTCCCAAATTTCCCGGGAAATATCCACTTTCCAAACTATTTCCTCGGAAATATTCCAAAACAATCCGGAAAACAAAAAGCAGGCTGTCAAATGACAGCCTGCTTTTTCAGCAAATGATGCTTATTTAATCAGGGAGAAGTTTGCAACAACTGCTGCGAATACGATGGAAACCATAGACAGCAGTTTGATGAGGATGTTGATTGCTGGGCCGGAGGTATCCTTGAATGGGTCACCAACGGTATCGCCAACAACAGCAGCCTTGTGGTTATCGGAGCCTTTGCCGCCGTGGTGGCCAGCTTCGATGTACTTCTTAGCGTTATCCCATGCGCCGCCGGAGTTGGACATCATGATAGCCAGAACGAAACCGGAAACGGTTGCACCTGCGAGCATACCGGTTACACCGACAACGCCCAGCAGCAGACCAACGATAACAGGAACAACGATTGCCAGAACTGCTGGCATGATCATTTCGTGCAGAGCAGATTTGGTACACAGGTCAACACAGCTTCTGTAGTCAGGTTCGCCGGTACCTTCCATCAGACCAGGGATGGTCTTGAACTGTCTACGAACTTCAACAACGATGCTCTGTGCAGCGCGTCCAACCGATTCCATGGTCAGAGCAGCGAAAACGAATGGGAGCATTGCGCCGATGAGAAGACCGATCAGAACTGGTGGGTTCATAACAGAAAGGTCAAAGTTGTAATCCGGAACAATCAGTTTAACCTGGTCGATGTAGGATGCGACCAGAGCCAGAGCGGTCAGAGCAGCGGAACCGATTGCAAAGCCTTTACCGGTAGCTGCGGTGGTGTTGCCCAGAGAGTCCAGAGCGTCGGTTCTCTTACGAACTTCTTCACCCAGACCGGACATCTCAGCGATACCGCCTGCGTTATCAGCAACAGGGCCATAAGCGTCGGTTGCCAGAGTGATACCCAGAGTGGACAGCATACCAACTGCTGCCAGAGAGATTCCGTACAGACCCATGCCGAAGCTGGAAGCACCGCCGGAAACGAAGTAGCTGACCAGAACTGCAATACCAACGATGATGGTAGGGATTGCAGTGGATTTCATACCAAGACCCAGACCGCCGATGATCAGGGTAGCTGCACCAGTCTCAGAGGTTTCAGCCAGTTTCTGAGTTGGTTTGTAGGAGTCGGAGGTGAAGTACTCGGTGAAGTAACCGACCAGAACACCTGCCAGCAGACCGGAAATGATTGCGAAGAACAGACCCATGCCAACGCCTGCAAATTTAACCAGAGCGAAAGCAGCGATTACAACCAGAGCAGAGCTGATGTAGGTTCCTTTTCTCAGGGAGCCCAGCAGTTTCTTCTGGTCTGCGCCTTCTTCGGTCTTAACAAAGAAAGAACCGATGATGGAAGCAAAGATACCCAGAGCACACAGTGCCATTGGGAGCATCATGCCCTTGAAGCCAAGGCCTGCGGATACGCCCAGAGCCATGGAGGACAGTCTTGCGCCGGAGTAGGACTCGTACAGGTCTGCACCCATACCAGCAACGTCACCAACGTTGTCGCCAACGTTATCAGCGATAACAGCAGGGTTTCTCGGGTCATCCTCTGGGATGCCTGCTTCTACTTTACCAACCAGGTCAGCACCTACGTCAGCAGCTTTGGTGAAGATACCGCCGCCAACACGAGCAAACAGAGCCATGGTGGAAGCACCCATACCGAAGGTAACCAGTGCAGAAGCGATTGCCTGTGCGTTGTCACCGTATACAGCCTTCAGGATGTAGAACCAGATCGAGGTGTCCAGCAGACCCAGACCAACTACGGTGAAGCCCATAACGGAACCTGCGGAGAATGCAACGGTCAGACCTTTGTTCAGGCTGTGGTGAGCTGCATTTGCGGTTCTTGCGTTTGCTGCGGTAGCGATCTTCATGCCGAAGTAGCCGGACAGAGCGGAGAAAACGCCGCCTGTTACGAAAGCAACCGGTACGAATGCGTTGACCTGACCGCAAGCTGCCAGCACTGCAAAGATGATAACCAGAACGACGAATACAACAGCTACGCTCTTGTACTGTCTTTTCAGGTAAGCATCCGCGCCGGTGCGGATTTTCTGGGACAGGGATTTCATCAGGTCGGTACCCTCATCCTCTTTCATGACTTTCTTTGCCTGCATAATAGCAAACAGCAAAGCCAGTACTGCTCCAATCGGAGCCAGGATTGTTAAATCCATGTGTTTCCATTCCCTTCTTTATAACATAATTATAACATTTTGTAACATCGCATCACGATGCTACCCTACCCCAATATGTTAATATTTAATTCATGAATTGTCAAAGGTTTTAAAAAAGTCTTTTTTGTGCATTTTATCAAATTGTCAAAAAAATCACATTTCGAGCCACAAACGGGGCATTTTTCGTTTTGTTGTCCTGCCAATTTCATGCAGACAAAAGCCGTCCATTTTTGTCCTGTCGTCTCATCCATGATGAAGTCCCAATTTTTGGCTTAATAAAGCCATTTTTCTAGGATTTCGCATGGTGTTTTTTCCCGCTCTGTGCCTTCTTTTCCGCCGCGAAATTTTGCTTGTTTTTTCCCAGTTCTTCTGCCCTTTTTATGGGATAACCCTAGGCTCTTTGCCGCTTTCCAGCGTCCAAGCCCCCTTGTTTGGGGAGCGCCCGCTCCTGATTTTTTGTGCATCCCCAACAAAATTGAAAGTTTTCCTGCATCATTTCGGAAATTTGTTGCGCTATTTCCCGTGAAAATATCCATGCTCCCGAAGATTTTGCTTTGTATGACGGCTGTCTGTCAAACCCATTCGCAAGCGATACCGCCCCTAAGCAGAAAATGGGCGAGGAGGAAGCCCTGTCCGCTCCCTGCCCCCGCCCGTTATGATTCTGATATTATATCAGATTTTGCCGCAAAAGAAAACACTTTCTTCCTATTTTTTAAAAAATGAGTAGTTTCTACAATTTTATATCGGAGTGCAGAAAATAAATCTATGTTTTGATAAGTCTTTGACTCTGTACATTTCTCGTAACTTAATGTTATAATAGTTTACAACGCACTGATTTATCCCCTGTGATGAAAAGATTGTGTAAAAATAATGTCCAATCTCTGTAAAATCAAGCCGGCCTCCACCGGGGTCCGGGACAAGAAAAGGTAGGTTATCTATGGGCAGTGTAGATTATTTTAGCATCATCACCTCTGTATTGGGCGGACTGGCATTCTTCCTGTACGGTATGACCCTGCTGGGCAACGGTCTGGAAAAGGTTTCCGGCGGCCGCTTGGAGCATACGCTGGAAAAGATGAGCAACAACATCTTTAAGGCCGTCCTGTTCGGTGCTTTGGTCACCGCAGCGGTACAGAGCTCCTCCGCCACCACCGTCATCGTGGTCGGTCTGGTTAACGCAAACATCATCAAGCTCAAGCAGGCCATCGGTGTTATCATGGGTGCGAACATCGGTACCACCATCACCGCACACATCCTGAGTATGATGGACATCCAGAGCGACAGCTTTTTGATCAACCTTCTCAAGCCAACCTCTTGGGCTCCGCTGGTTTCGATCATCGGTATCATCCTTTATATGGCTGGCAAAAAGGCCTCGAAAAAAGACCTGGGACAGATTTTGCTGGGCTTCGGTATTCTGTTCTTTGGTATGTTCCAGATGAGCGACGCCGTCGCTCCGCTGCGTGAGGTCCCTGCCTTCATCGCCCTGTTCAAAAACTTCTCCAACCCGATTCTGGGCGTTCTGGCCGGCGCTGTCGTCACCGCCATCATCCAGAGCTCGGCAGCTTCCATCGGTATCCTGCAGGCACTGACCTCCACCGGTCAAATCACCTTCTCCTCGGCAATCCCGATCATCCTCGGCCAGAACATCGGTACCTGTATCACCCCAATCATGGCCTCCTTCGGCGCCTCCAAAAATGCGAAGCGCTCGGCCTTTGTTCACCTGAGCTTTAATATCATCGGTACCATGCTGTTCCTGCTCGGCGTCTATGCGTTCCAGTACACCATCGGATTCTCCTTCTGGAACAACGCCATCAACTCAAACGATATTGCGAACTTCCACTCCATCTTCAACGTGGCAGTCACCCTCATCCTCATCCCGTTTGCCGGCCTGCTCGAAAAGCTCGCCGTCCGCTTCATCAAGGATTCCGGAGACGAGGAGGAGCCGGAGACCGACAACGACACCGCTTCTCTGGACGAGCGTTTCCTGCGCTCTCCGGGTCTTGCGATCAACCATGCCACCCAGTGCGTCATCCGCATGGGCGAGCTGGCTTTGAAAAACCTGGGCCGCGTGACCGGGCTGTTCTCCAACTATGACCTCAAAACCGTCGAGAAGATTCGCGAGAAGGAAAACCTCATCGACAAGCTGGAAGACCGCGTCAGCGTCTATCTGGTGCGCCTGTCCGAGGGTCAGCTGACCGAGGCGGAAAGCCGTCAGGTTTCGCTGCTGCTTCAGGTGCAGAGCGAATTTGAGCGAATCGGCGACTACGCCATCAATGTCCAGGAGTGCGCACAGCGCCTGTACGATATGGGCGGAAAATTCTCCAACTCTGCTCTGGAGGAAATCCAGACCATGAGCGACGCGGTTTCCGAGTGTACCGCCAAGGCGCTGGAGGCATTCCGCAACAACGATATCACCATCGCCAACGGCATCGAGCCGCTCGAGGAGGTCGTGGACATCGTGGAGGAAACCCTCAAGGAGCGTCACATCGAGCGTCTGAAGGAAGGCAAATGCACCGTCGATGCTGCCTTCCCATATCTGGAATCGCTGTCGAACTATGAGCGAATCGCCGACCACTGCGCGAACGTTGCCATGCACATGATCAGCGACGCCGCCAAAGACCACAACATCGACCGCCATGAGTATCGCCGCATCCTGCATCAGGGTCTGACCGAATACTACATGGACCTTTACAACCAGTACAAGGCCAAATACTTCGACAAAATCCAGCACAGCACACAGGCTTAAAACAAGCAAACAGGAGAGAAGAGCAGTCGCTCTTCTCTCCTGTTTTTTCTTTGCGGCGATTATTTCATCGAGTTCTCATAAGCCTCAATCATCTTCTTGACCATCTGACCGCCGACGGAGCCTGCCTCGCGGGAGGTCAGGTGGCCGTTGTAGCCCTCTTTGAGCTGGACGCCGACCTCATTGGCTGCTTCCATCTTAAATTTATTCATCGCTTCCTGCGCTTCCGGAACGACAAGGCGGTTGCTGCTGGACTTGTTATTGGAAGAATTCGACATTTGAGATACACTCCTTCAAACTTTTCATCAATCTTTTTTTGGCGGTCCTGCCTGTTTTCAGAGCCGCTCCTTGCGTTTGCAGTAATAGTATGGCTAGCGCAAACCAAAATATCAATGGAAATTTTTGAAGAAAGAGTTGCCATCACGGGTGGAGCCTACCCAGCAGAAGCAGCACTGCCGCACAGCCCAGCAGCTCATACGCGGTCAGCTGGCGGGGAAGATCCGGTGAAAAATCCCCTTCCGCTATCCAGCCGCCGTCCAGCCTCTGCAATTTCCGCTGGAGGGTCAGCACCGTCTGTTCCTGGGTGCTGGACAGGGTCAGCATCCCTGCACTACCTCCGCACGAAATCCCGGGAAGTCCGCACCGCTGTACAAACTGCTGTGCCGCCTGCACCCCATCCGGCAGGATGCAGTGCGCGTGCAGGAGGTGGTCGGGTGCATCGGTCTGTTCAAAATTTTCCTTGAGCAGGACAATGCCGCCTCCGGCATCCAGCCGTCGGACTCCGGGCGAATCCACCAACAACAACTCCGAGCCCGGCTGACAGAACAGCTCACCCCGACACAGCCGACTGCATCCCAGCAGGGCTGACAGCACCCGACCCAGATGTTCCTCCCGAGGATTTCCCAACAAGATAATCGGTAACACCGCGTCCCTTCCTTCCTGTATGGTGATATCGGTGTTATTCTTCCCCGAATTTTCTTTTTTCCACACAGAGGAGGACAAAAAAACACCCTCCAAAAGCTGGAAGGTGTTTGGAAAGAGGCGCCGATTAAAGGGCCTTGATGGTCTGGATATATTTTTCCTTTGGATATACGCCGATCAGTCGTTCCTTCTCGACGCCGTCCACAAAGAAGATGACGGTCGGGATGCTCATGACGCGGAATCTCTGAGCAAGGCTCTTGTTTTCGTCCACATTGACCTTTGCCACAACAGCGGTGCCATCCAGCTCGGTGCTGAGTTCCTCGATGACCGGCAAGAGCGACTGGCACGGCATACACCAGGGAGCCCAGAAGTCTACCATAACCTTGCCGCTGGAGATGGCCTGTTCAAAATTGTCGGAATTTAAATGCAATACCATAACTGTTCCTCCTTTTTAAAAAAACAGACGGGAGTTTTCCCTCTGTACAAGCTCTTCTTTTGATGGCTTAATCATACACCAATTTAGTATCTTTTTCAAGAGCTTCCCCTTTATTTTTACAATTTTTTCACGAAATATCCCTTCGGAACCGTCGGCAGAAATTTTTTCAAAAAATCTCAAAAAAGCTATTGACATTTTCCGATAACCGAGTATAATAATATACGTTGTCACAAGACAACACGCGATTACACATTGCCCGATTGTGTAAGGGTAGCACGACAGACTCTGACTCTGTTTGTCTGGGTTCAAATCCTAGTCGGGCAGCCAACAAATCCCAATCTCTAGAGATTGGGATTTGTACTATCTCGGGGTATAGCGCAGTTTGGTAGCGTGCTTGGTTCGGGACCAAGAGGCCGTGGGTTCAAGTCCCGCTACTCCGACCAAATCAAAAGGACATCGGCAATCGCCGGTGTTTTTTTGTACCCTAAAATCAGCCTGATTTGGCAGTGTCAGGTTTGCCGCCTGAATCATCCGAACCGGAACATCCATTTGATTTGCAAAAAAGGACCGCTGTTGCGGTCCTTTTTTTATGCCCTGTCCACTCCCTGAAGGGAGAAATCGGGGGTATATTCCTCTTTGGCAGAGCTTAATTCCTGCACGAAGCCGTCCTCGATTCCCATGCAGTCCATCCAGTCCAGCACCCGGTCATACTCCTCCTGCGTCAAGCGGCGGTTGATTTCCGGAAATTCCCCACTGCGGTAGAAGGGGGTGTACTGGCTCATGATGCTGACCAGAATCTCATCGAGCGGCAGATGCTCCGCAATCCAAGTCAGCGCATCCATGCTGTCCTCCACGCCGTTGGGCATGGCCATGTGGCGGACAATCATCCCGCGTTGCAGGATACCTCGCTCATCGAACTGCGCCGGCCCCACCTGAGAAAACATTTCTAAAATTGCTTGAGAGGCAACCTCGAAATAATCCGGTGCGGCGCAATAACGCTGGCTGCGCTGGGAAGAAACAAATTTCAGGTCGGGCAGATAGACATCGACATAACCCTTGAGCTGACGCAGTGCCTCCACCGTCTCGTATCCGGAGCTGTTGTAGACCACCGGAATGTTGAGCTTTGCCTTTACCTGATCCAGCGCGCGGACAATCTGTGGGATATAATGGCCGCCCGTCACCAGATTGATGTTGTTTGCTCCCTGCGCCTGAAGCTCCAGAAAAATCTCGCCCAGCCGCTCCAAGCTCACCTCTTTGCCGAAGTGACCGGCGCTGAGCTGGTAGTTCTGGCAGAAAACGCATCCCAGCGGACAGCCCGAAAAGAACACCGTACCCGAGCCTTCCTCTCCGCTGATGCACGGCTCCTCCCAAAAGTGCAAAGCGGCGCGTGCCAGCTTCACGGTGCTGCCGACTCCGCAGCGTCCCACGCCGATTTCCCGGTCCGCACCACAGCGGCGCGGACAGAGGCGGCAGCCTGTTTGTTCTTCCATTCTTGTTTCCTCCCGTTTTTTCTATGCCAAAATCCTGCGAATTGCCCGGAAGAGCAGCGGCTTCATCTGGTCAATCGGCGCAGGCTGCTCGAGAATGATCGAGGTGTAGCTGATTGAGCCGACCATCTCGACAATCATAAACATCAGGCGATATGCCTCTTCCAGCGAATATCGGCTCAGGTAGGGACTGCAAAAGCACTGGTCCAGCATCTGCATCAGGGTGTTATCCTGTGCCTCCTCCATCTTTTTCAAGACCAAAGGCCAGGAAAAATCCCGTCGTATCATCCGCAGGACCTCGGTATGGCAACGAAAATATTCGATGATATAATCTGCCACAAACAGGATGCGCTCCACGGTATCCTCCAGCCCGCTGTTCTCCATCGCAAGCTTGGCCTGTGCCAGCACCCGAAGGCTGATTTGGACCACCACCGCATCCCAAATCTCAGCCTTGTCCTGAAAATACAGGTAGAAGGTTCCCTTTGCGACCCCTGATGTTCTGACGATGTCATCGATGCTGGTGCCTGCAAAGCCCTTCTGCAAAAACATCGTTTCTGCCGCCTGCATCAGGTGGAGCTTTTTCTCCTCCTTTTGCTGTTGGACATTGCCCATCGTTTCGATTCTCCTTCCGAAAGCCCTGTCTCAACTAGTCTGCAAGCAGGATGTCGTGATTGATGGTGGTATAGAAAATGGCCTTAATCTTCTGCGGGTCTCTGGTCTGTGCCATAATCCACATCAGCTTGGTGACCGTTGCCTCCAGCGTCATGTCGTAGGATTCAATCAGGCCGTAGCGTTCCTTGGCAACATGGCCAACCTCGTAGACTGCCATATCGCTGCCCTCATACATCACCTGTGTGGTCATGACCACAATCTTGCCGTCGGCAATCAGCTTGTCCACCTCTTTGAGAAAATCCCGATGAGCATCGCTTGGGATGCCGCCGACGCCGTAGCTCTCGATGATGACCGCATCATAATGCTCCCCAATCCACGGCAGCAGGCTGGGGTCCATGCCGGGGATGAGCTTGAGCAAAAATACCTTTGGATTGATGTCGATATAAAATGCCGGATAGGAGCATGGGCAGCTCTCCCGGACATAGTGGACAATTTTGTTGTTGCGGATGGTGGCAAGCACCGGGAAGTTGATGCTCTCGAACGCATTGAAGCTCTTGGACTGCACCTTCTTGGCACGGGTGCCGGCAATCACCTTGCCGTTAAAGACGATGCTGACCCCGTGGGCATCCGGACAGGCTGCAAAGCGCAGGGAGTCGAGGAGGTTGGTCTTGGCATCGGTGATTTCCATTGAAATCGGCTTCTGGGCGCCGGTGATGATAATTGGCTTGGGCGAATTTTGAATCAGATAGGACAGCGCCGAGGAGGTGTATGCCATGGTATCGGTTCCGTGGCAGATGACAAAGCCATCATATTTCTCATAGTTGTCCTGAACGGTGCGTGCCATCAGCAGCCAATGCTCCGGCTGGATGTTGGTGCTGTCGATATTGAGAATCTGCACGGCATCGATGGTGCAGAATTCCCGGGCAGCCGGGACATAGTCCAGCAGCTCCTCCGAGGAAATCTGAGGGGTCAGTCCGTTTTCGGAATTGCCGGATGCGATGGTGCCGCCTGTGGCAATCAGCAGGATATGTTTCATATCTGAAATGCTTCCTTTCTCTTGTTGTCTTGGTTGTCGAAGCCCTGCAAAAATAAGAGGGAACTTCCTTTTCTTCCATTATAGGCATTTTTCCCAATCCCGACAAGCCCCTTTTTGTGCGTATGTCAGTACAAAAAATCCGGCGCGCCTTGCGATTCCTTTCAAAAAGAGGTATAATAATAATGTATGGATTCTATGATCCTCATGGACGGCTGCCCTTGGAAGCCGTAAATTCTTTTAGGAGATGAAGCACTATGTCTCAGTCATCCGGCTGCTCGGGCAACTGTTCTTCCTGTGCAAGCAAAGGCGCCTGCTCCAAACCGCAGAGCCTGCTTGAACCGGCGAACCGCCTGAGCCATATCAAAAAAGTCATTGGCGTCGTCAGCGGAAAGGGCGGCGTCGGCAAATCGATGGTGACCTCCTCGCTGGCTGTTATGATGCAGCGCAGAGGCTTTACCACCGCTATTCTGGACGCAGATATCACCGGTCCTTCCATCCCGAAGATGTTCGGTGTTAACGGCCGCGCTCAGGGCTCTGAGCTGGGCATTGACCCACGCCTGACCAGCACCGGCATCGAGGTAATGTCGGTCAACCTTCTGTTGGAGCACACCGACGACCCTGTCGTTTGGAGAGGCCCGGTCATCGCTGGCACTGTCAAACAGTTCTGGAGCGATGTTGTTTGGGGCGAGGTGGACTATATGTTCATCGATATGCCACCCGGCACCGGCGATGTTCCGCTGACCGTATTCCAGTCGATTCCGGTTGACGGCATTGTAATCGTAACCTCCCCACAGGATCTGGTTTCGATGATCGTGAAGAAGGCCTGCAAGATGGCTAAGCTGATGAATGTACCGGTTGTCGGTATCGTGGAAAACATGAGCTATCTGGTATGCCCGGACTGCGGCAAGCAGATTGACATCTTCGGCAAGAGCAAGCTGGAAGAGATTGCTGCCGAAACCGGACTGAAGGTTTTGGGCAGAATGCCAATCGACCCAAGACTTGCAGAGCTGTGCGACCAGGGCAAGATTGAACAGATGCCGGTTGAATACCTCAGCGACGCTGTATCCAGTCTGACCGAATTGGAAAACCGCAAATTTGAGGAATAAGCCCGAGCGGCTTTGTCCTCTTCCTAAAAAAATCTGGCAGCCATTCCCCGACGGGGAATGGCTGCCAGACTTTTTATCTGCTTCAATACAATCTTAGGCGTGAAGCTCTTCGCGTTTTCCGCCCATAACCTTCTGAATCGGCTTAAACAGCCAAACCGAGATGGCAAAGTCGATCATGCTGTGGATGACCGAGCCGATGCCGACCAGCAGGAAAATAGAAACGAAGAAGCCTTTTTCATAGTTTGCCGCTGGCATGGAACCGTTAATGTAGAACGGCAGGACAACCAGCACCTCGCAGACTGCGTGGATGATGCCGATTACCAGAGAGAACGGCAGAGAATCCTTGACCGAATGGATGCAGGTGTAGTTGGTCTTTTTCAGGTAGAGCGCACCGACCAGCGAGAAAATCACATGGGTCAGCGCACGCAGAACAACGGTCAGCGGGAAGCCGCCCAGGAAGAAGCCCAGTGTGGTACCCAGAGATACTGCAACTGCCACCTGCGGGGAGATGAACATTGCAATAAAAATAGCAACATGGCTTGCCAAGGTAAAGGATGCCGGCTCGATGATGACCTTGATGGGCGAAAAGGTTGGGATAATGATGCCGATGGCAATCAGCATACCGGTCAGTGCCAGGGTAAAGGTGTTGGTTTTTGCTCTCATAATAATCCTCCTCAAATATAACCGCAATTACATCCTGTCAGGCAGGTGTCTTGACACATATCTTCACCTATTATAGCATCGGTTTTGAGCTTGTCAAGGATTTTCTCAATTTTTTGTGGAATCTGACAAGGCTTCTTTTGCGGCTCTTTGCCCGTCAGGCGATTCGGGGTTTGCTTATCCGGATTGGGTGTGTTATCATAGGAGGAAAGGTCCGGGGCTTTCAGGCGGGTGTCCCGGTTGGAGTTTTTCCAAAGACAATGCCGCCAGAGAGGAGACGCCCGGATGAATGCAACCCAAAGAAGGGAAATCATCCTGTCGATGCTGACCCAGACAAACCAGCCGTTAAGTGCCAGCACCATCGCCAAGGAGTGCGGTGTCAGCCGACAAATCATCGTGGGAGACATCGCCCTGCTGCGCGCATCGGGGGAGGAGATTTCCGCCACACCGCGAGGCTATGTCCTGCTGCGGCACGAACAAAACTTTTTCCGCAAAACCATCGCCTGCTGCCACCACGACGAGATGATGGTACAGGAGCTGTATATCGTGGTGGACAACGGCTGCGCCGTTTTGGATGTCACGGTGGAGCACCCGGTCTACGGGCAGATCTCCGGCCAGCTCCAGCTGTTTTCCCGCTATGATGTGGACCAGTTTATCCACAAGCTGCACACCTCCAATGCGCCGCCGCTGTGCGCTTTAACCAACGGCGTCCATCTGCACACCATCCAGTATTCCCACGAGGAGGACTTCGCGCGGGTGCTGGCCCAGCTTGGAGAACACGGTCTGCTTTTTGAGCAAAATGATGAAGGATAAGCTGTCCAAAAATTGCAAAAAAGGGGTTCTTTCCCCAGAAGAACGTAAAAAAGCCGGAGTTTTTCTCCGGCTTTTTGTTTACTTTGTACAGGAGCTTCCCCTTTTATTCTACAGGTCTATCGTGCATTTTCTCTATTTTTATATTGAAAACCGGCAAATTATTTGTTATACTTGAATAGTGAAACGCGAATCTGCCAATTGGAGGCAGAGCGCCGTGAAATTCGGCGAACAAGAAAGGGGCGATACTCTATGAAACAGTATCTTGCAGGAAAAATCCGTAACATTGCTCTGGCTGGACACAGCGGCTCCGGCAAAACTTCGTTGACTGAAGCACTGCTCTTTAAAGCAGGTGCAAGCGATAGATTGGGAAAAATTTCGGAAGGAAACACTGTCAGTGACTATGACCCGGAAGAGGTAAAACGTCAGGTCTCTGTTTCGACTTCCATCGCTCCGTTTGCATGGGGCTCCATCAAGGTCAATCTCATCGATACTCCCGGATTGTTCGACTATGCCGGTGAGCTGGCTCAGGGCGTGCGCGCCGCTGAAAGCATTCTGATCACCGTTTCCGGTAAATCCGGCGTGGATGTCGGCACCGAAAAAGCCTATAAGATGGCAAAGGATGCCGCAAAAGCAACCATGTTCTTTGTCAGCAAGCTCGACGCTGACCACTCTGATTTCTACAAGGTATTCGAAGAACTTAAATCCACCTTTGGCCCTACCGTCTGCCCAATCGTGGTTCCTTATGTTGAGGACCGTCAGGTAAAATCCTACATCAACCTCATCGACATGAAGGCATACTCCTATGACGAAAAGGGTGAGCCGCACGAGGTAGAGATGCCGGACTTCGGCCATCGTCTGGACGGTCTGACCGCCGCTGTTTCGGAAGCAGTTGCCGAGACAGACGAAGCTCTCTTTGAAAAATACTTCTCCGGTGAACAGTTCACCCGTGACGAGATCATCCGCGGTGTCCACACCGGTGTTACCAACGGTTCCATCTCCCCTGTCCTGTGCGGCTGCTCGACCAACCTGCAGGGCATCGATATGTTGCTTGACTGCATCGCCGACCTGTTGCCATCCCCATGGGAAAAAGGCTCCGAGGTTGCTGTTGACGCAGAGGGCGAACCGGTTGATGTAGTCTGCACCGACGAGGCTCCTCTGGCTGCCTATGTCTTTAAGACCATCGCTGACCCATTCATCGGCAAGCTGTCCTATGTGAAGGTCATCTCCGGCAAGCTGTCCGCTGATTCCGTTCCGGTCAACTCCAGAACCGGTCAGCCGGAGCGTCTGGGCAAGATCATCTATGTCCGCGGCAAAAAGCAGGAGGACACCGCTTACATCACTGCCGGCGATATCGGCGCAGTCACCAAGCTGTCCGCCACCCAGACCGGCGACGCACTGTGCGACCCGAAGCGCGTGTTGCAGTTTGAGCCGGTCAACTTCCCAAGACCTTGCCTGACCATGGCAATCAAGACCGAAGCCAAAGGCGACGAGTCCAAGATTGCTTCCAGCTTGCAGCGTCTGATGGAGGAGGACCCGACCATCGCTTACGAGAACAACGCAGAGACCCACCAGCAGCTGATTTCCGGTTTGGGCGAGCAGCATCTGGATGTTCTGGTCTCCAAGCTGAAAAATAAATTCGGCGTATCTGTTTCCCTGGAGGTTCCGCGCGTTGCATACCGCGAGACCATCCGCAAGAAAGTTAAGGTCCAGGGCAAACACAAGAAACAGTCCGGCGGCCATGGCCAGTTCGGTGATGTTTGGATCGAATTTGAGCCAACTGTCGGCGACAGCCTTGTCTTTGAGGAGAAGGTATTCGGCGGCGCCGTTCCAAAATCCTTCTTCCCGGCAGTTGAAAAGGGCCTTCAGGACTGTGTCAAACACGGTGTACTGGCAGGCTATCCGGTCGTCGGACTCAAAGCCACTCTGGTGGACGGTTCCTACCACCCGGTAGACTCCTCCGAAATGTCCTTCAAGATGGCAGCTTCTCTGGCTTACAAGGCTGGTATGCCAGACGCTTCCCCGGTTCTGCTCGAGCCAATCGGCAACCTGAAGGTTTATGTTCCGGACTCCAACACCGGCGACATCATCGGCGACCTGAACAAGCGCCGCGGCAGAGTTCTGGGTATGAACCCGACAGCAGACGGCTTGCAGGAAATCGAAGCAGATGTTCCAATGAGCGAGATGAGCGATTTTGCAACTGCAATCCGCTCGATGACTCAGGGACGCGGCTACTTCACTCTGGACTTTGCTCGCTATGAACAGCTTCCTTCCAACCTGGAAGCCAAGGTCATCGAAGAGGCAAAGAAACTTAACGCAGAAGAATAAATCCTCCTCAAGGTGCAGAGTGGCCAGACCGGGTCACCCTGCGCTTTGTTGTTTTGCCGGATTTTTGAAAGGAGGCGCGTCATGTCCTTTTTCGAGGTTCTTGTTTTTCTATCCCCGATTCTGGTTCTTCTTTGGTTGTTCCTGTTTTTATTGGGGATGATTCCCTATCAGCTGTTTTTGCTTCCCGTCCTTCTGGCCATCCTTGCTGTGACGGTGGGTGAGTATCGAACATGGCGCAGCAAGGGCAGCAAGCTTTCTCTCTTCTCCTTTCTTCTCAATCTTTCCATCACCCTGTCAGGTGTGGTTCTCTTGACCGCTCATCCGGAAGATGTGACCTCCACCCCTCTGTTTCGAGTCTGGAGCGTCCTGATTTACCTCTCGGTGATTCTGTCGGAATCGCGGGATCTGATTTCCCAAAAGCCCGTTGGAAAACAGAAATACGGAAAGATATTCTCCCTCGTTCTATTGGGCATCGTCCTTCTGCTCCAACTGTGGACTCTGTAAGCTTTTCCCTGCGCCAAAATTGGTGCAGGGATTTTTATTTTTGCGTGTTACAAGGGCATTTTGCTCGTTACGATGAACGGCCAAAGACTCTGTCTTTTTTATGATGAAGTGTCACAGGGGCGCTGCCTCGTCCCCCACGAGCTTTTTGTAAAAAGCTCGACCAAAAACTTTTGTTCCCCTTCAGCGCATCCTGCTTTAGTCCACCTGTTTTACCCGGCAGGCACAGACGGTAATATCGTCGTCGTGGTTGTCACTACGGCGCAGTCGTGCAGTGGAGGCAATGTCGTCGCACAGTGCCTGCAAATTTCCGTCCTGCGGAAAATGCTCCACCACCGACAAAATCCAGTCGGAATCGCTGGCGGTCGCTCCGTCCGATACCATCACCACCAAATCGCCGTCCGACAGCTTCACACTGCTCTGCTCAAATTCCACCGCAGTCAGGATGCCTGCCGGCAGGGAGGTCGATTCCACCAGACCGGTGCGCTTGCCCCTACGGACAAAGGTGGGCGCTGCTCCTGCCTTGTAAAACCGCGCCTGACCCGTATAGAGGTTGATGGCGGTGATGTCGATGGTGGAGAGCGACTCCTCCCCGGATTTGACCAACAGGGCGGAATTGACGATTTTGAGCGCTGCGGTATAGTCCACCCCTGCGTCAATCAGCTTGGAAATCAGCGAGACGGTCATATTGGAATCGACCGCCGCCGCAGTTCCGCTGCCCATCCCGTCGGACAGCACCAGATGTGCCACCGAGCGCCGGTCTGTGAAAAACTGGCAGGCATCTCCGCACATCCGATAGCCCTGACAGGTGTGCTGGGTGCAGGCATACTCCGCCTGAAATTCCGCCTTTTCCCGAAAGCTCAGCCGTGTCACCGTCTCCCTCTGGCCGTCCGCTGTCCGATTGCTTACCTCCCGCTTCTCCGGACGGTCAAATTCACAGTCGCACACCCGGGACAAGTCCTGTGCAATCCGCTCCAGGTCAATGCGCGCCACCCGATACGGCTCGACATCCAGCTGCAAAAAGATGCGCCCCTGCTCGTCCCGATAGCAGTCGGTGCGCTTGACCCGACACCGTGTCTCCTCCAGATAGCTGGTCACCTGCGCCGCCGTCCGCTCCTCATAGCCGGAAATTCCGCACAGCTCCTCTGCCAGTCCGCCCAGCAGCTCTGCCAGGCCCTCAAACTGGTCGGTCACCACCGAGCGCACCCGCGCCACCTTTCGGCTCATCCCTTCCCGCGCGGTCAGCTCCTGATAGCCCAGATTGACCTGCTGTGCCAGCTGCTCCCGTCGGGTACAGCGTGCAGACAGCGGATAGCCAAAGTCCTTCTCGCAGACTTCGCCGTTTTGGCGCAGTACCGAGGTCAGGCTGTTGAACACATGGATGCTGTCGGTGTACTCCTGCTGCCAACAGCGGCTTTTCAGCCCGCACCTCATGCAGACCTGGTCCACCGCCCGGTCATACACCTGCTCGATGCTTCCGGCACGACAGCGGTCCAGCTGCTGGGACACCGCCTGCGTGGTCTTGGCAATCTCCTGCAAGGCAAGGGAGGCCTCGCCCAGCCGTTGCAGCAGCAGCCTTCGCACACTGCGTCCACCATGCTCCATCGGCGGACGAAATACCCGACTTCGCAGGACATTGAGCGCCCGCTCGGGAACCAGCAGTACTCCCACCGTCGCAATCAGCGTCTCATACAGCAGCGGCAGAACAGGCGGCGGCGCTGCAATCACGCTCATCGCGCCGAAGGTCATTGCAAAGGCTCCGGCACTGCCGAATCTGCCCAAGCCGGAAAACACCCCTGCCATCAGCCCTGCCAGCGCGTAGATGCCCAGCAACTGCACCTTTGGAAACAGCGCCATGCTGACTGCTGCCCCGCAGACAATGCCGGCAATCGAACCCCACTGCTCTGCACCCATCAGGGCGCACAGCAGTACCAGCACCGATGCCAGCAGCCGCCCGAAGGAAATGCCCCCAAAGGTGATGTTGCTCAGCGACACCACCAGCACCGCCGCTGTCAGCACCACGCTGACCAAATCGGTTCTTTTGAGGGTGAACATCCCTTGTCCCAGCGAAAAAGCCCTCAGGCTTTTGCTCAGAAAACAAGCGCAAGCTCCGGCAATCGCCGCCTCTGCCAGCGACATCAGCAGGTCATACCCCTGAAACGGAACCGCCAGCAGAGCCGCGACAGAGGGCAACAGCATCCCACCAAAGGCAAGCAGCGGAGCCAGTGCCGTTTTGCTGCACAGCGGCAGCTCTTCTTTGCCCCGCAACACCAGCCGCACCGCCGTCACGATGAGCACCGCCGCCGCATATTTGACGGTAAAGCGATTTCCCGCCCCCAGATTGGTCAGGTTTGCCAGAATCAGACTGCCTGCCGCACTGCCCAGCGCGGTCGGCACCAGCCGCTTGTCCGGCACCGCTGCACACAGTGCCGCCCCAAACGGAGAGATTTCCAGCAGCATATTTCCCATGCCGACTACAAGCCCTGCTAGCGCCCACAGCAGGGTATACACCGCCTCGAGCTGGTTCTTCATCCCCTGCCACAGCTGTTCCCCAAGACCCATCCTGACAAAATCGGTTCTGTTTTTCATGCTGCTTCCTCCTTGTGCCAACGCATCGATTCCTTTTTGTTGTTCTTGCATCAAATGATACCATCCTGCATCAAAATAGATTGTCGTTTGGACAGCCGTATTTCTGGCGAATTCTGGGAGTTGCCGCCGGGTGCGGACAGGCTTTTTCCTTTGCTCCGTTTGTTTTGGATATTTCGAATCAAGCCCTCCCAAATCAGCCTGTCCCGTCAGCAGTCGAGGGTCTGCGGGCGGTGTTGACTTTTTTTCTGCTTTGGAGTATCATAAGAAAAACTGGATCAAACCGATGAGTAAGAGGAGTACAGACAGCACCTCTGTCCCCAGAGAGCCGCGTCCAAGGCTGTAAGCGCGGCGGCAGCAGCTGACTGAAATGGGCTTACGAGGGCGGTCCGAACCAGACCCTTCGGGTCTCAGTAGGCACCGACGGCACTGCACCGTTATCCGGCAGATTGATTCGGAGGGCATGGGCTCTCCCGATTCCAAATAAGGCGGGTCCGTCCGATCGGGCCAAGCGGGGTGGCACCGCAGGAGCAAAGCTCTTGTCCCTGTTTTTCAGCGTTTTTATGCTGAAAGGCAGAGACAAGGGCTTTTTTTCATTGCCTTGCCGTATCTTCGCTTCTCAACTTTCATGAAATAAACAGGAGGTCATCTTGATGGAAAACCAGAACAACACACCAAAGCCAGAACGCAAACCAGTCATCTTCTCCGGCATCCAGCCAACCAGCGGAGCCTTTACCTTGGGCAACTATCTGGGCGCTGTCAAAAACTGGGGCAAGCTCCAGGACGAATACAACTGTGCCTACTGCATCGTTAACCAGCACGCAATCACCGTTCGCCAGGACCCACAGGCGCTCAAAAAGAATACCCTGTCTGCCTATGCGCTGATGCTGGCCTGCGGCATTGACCCGAAAAAGAGCATCGCCTTCATCCAGAGCCATGTCAAAACCCACGCAGAGCTGGCATGGGTGCTCAACTGCTACACCCAGTTCGGCGAGCTTTCCCGCATGACCCAGTTTAAGGACAAATCCGCCAAGCACGCCGACAACATCAATGCCGGTCTGTTCACCTATCCTTCCCTGATGGCTGCGGATATCCTGCTGTATCAGACCGACTTAGTTCCGGTGGGCATCGACCAGAAGCAGCACCTCGAGCTGACCCGCGATATTGCCCTGCGCTTCAACGGTCTGTACGGAGACACCTTCCGAATCCCGGATGCCTACATTCCAAAAACCTCTGCCAAAATCATGTCGCTGGCAGACCCGAGCAAGAAGATGTCCAAATCGGACGAAAATGTAAAGGCCACCATTTTCCTGCTCGACCCCAAGGATACCGTCATCAAGAAATTTAAGAGCGCTGTCACCGACTCGGAGGCTCATGTTGCATACCGCGAAGGCAAGGACGGCATCAACAACCTGATGGCAATCTACAGCTCGGTCACCGGCAAGAGCTTTGAGCAGATTGAGGCTGAATTTGAAGGCCACGGCTACGGCGACTTCAAGTCCGCTGTCGGCGAAGCGGTTGCCGAGGAGCTGCGCCCAATCCGCGAGGAATACAACCGCCTGATGGCAGACAAGAGCTATCTGGAAAGCTGCTACCGCGAAGGCGCTCAGAAGGCACTTGCCATCTCCCAGCGCACTCTGGACAAGGTCTACAAGAAGATTGGCTTCCTGCCGGCAGCCCTGTAACGGGAGGAGCGCACCATGACCAAAAAACTGTTTGACCTTGACAGCTACATCACCTGCTGTGATGCACAGGTCCTGTCCTGCCAACCTGCCAAAAAGAACGGAATCAGCGGCTTTGCTGTCGAGCTGGACCAGACCTGCTTCTTCCCGGAGGGCGGCGGTCAGCCTGCCGATACCGGCAGCATCCGGGTCGGCGATACCTCGGTGCAGGTGCTGTACACCTATGAGCAGGACGAGCGCATCTTCCACCTCTGTGACGGCGAGCTTGCTGTCGGCGCTGCCGCCCATGCTGTCCTCAATTTTGAGGGACGCTTTGCCAATATGCAGATTCACAGCGGAGAGCACATCCTCTCCGGCACCATCCTGCGGGTGTTCGGCCTGCACAATGTCGGCTTCCACATGGGCCACGAAATCAACACCATCGACCTGGACGGCGAGATTTCCCCGGAACAGGCCCATCAGCTCGAAGCTCAGGTCAACGACATCATCTGCCAGAACCGTCCGGTCTTTGTCAGCTACCCCAATCCGCAGGAGCTTGCCCAAATCCCTCTGCGCAAAAAGCCGGAGGTTGACCATCTGCGCGTGGTAGTCATCGAGGACTGCGACTGGTGCGGCTGCTGCGGCACCCATGTTGCACGCACCGGTGAAATCGGCTTCCTTCGCATCACCGATGTCCAGCGCTATAAGGGCGGAACCCGCATGAGCTTCCTCTGCGGCAGAGCGGCGGTGGAGGATGCCTTCGTCCGCTGCCAGAGCTTAAAACAGATTTGCGCGTCCCTCTCCTGCAAGCCGCAGGAGGCGCTTGCCAATGTCGAAAAGCTCAAAGCCGAGCTTTCAGAGAAAAAACAGGCGCTTGCCGCCAAGAATAAACAGCTATTCTCCCAGATGGCAGAACAGCTTGCCGCTCAGGCAGAGCCTTTCGGCAACGACCGTCTGGTGCTGCTGCGGGACGACAGCCTGTCTGCGGACGAGCTGAAGGTCTTTGCCGCACAGCTCAGCCAGCATCCGGGCATCGTCGGCGCACTGTTTACCCGTCAGGGAGACACCCTCTCCTACGCACTGTGCCGCTGTGCCGACACCGCCTGCGACCTGCGCGCGCTCAACCAGCATCTGGGCAAGACCCTGTCCGGTAAGGGCGGCGGCAATCAGGAGCTGTGCTGCGGCAGACTGCCCATCTGCGAGGAAGCAGAGCTTCGCTCCTGCATCCTATCCTTAATCGGTTAATCTGATTTTTTTGGAGGAATCCAACCATGAAGACCCTAACCACCGACCGGCTCATCCTGCGCCGCTTCACGATGGAGGATGCCGAAGATTTTTATGAATATGCCAAAGACCCCGACACCGGCATCCACGCCGGATGGAAGCCCCACCAGAGCATCGAGGAAAGCCGCCGCATCCTTGCCTCCTTTCTGGAAAAGGATGAAACTTGGGCAATCTGTTGCCGCTCCTCCCAAAAGGTCATCGGCAGCATCGGCTTGCATCCTGACTCGATGCGCAGCTTGAGCCCCGAGCGCTGCCGGATGATGGGCTACGTCCTCTCCAAAGCCTTCTGGGGACAAGGGCTGATGACCGAGGCCGCACGGGAGGTCCAGCGCTTCGCCTTTGAGGAGCTGGGACTTTCTCTATTGAGCATCCGCCACGCCTCCTATAATCGGCGCAGCGCCCGCGTGATTGAAAAGCTGGGCTTCTCCTATGAAGGGACTCTGCGCCAGTCAGGGGAACGCTTTGACGGGGTGATTCTGGATACCTGCCTGTACTCGATGACCCGAGAGGAATATGAAGTGCAGAAGGATGAAAGAAACTAGTTTTAGCTTTTTCCCTTTGCCGATACAAAAAGGGCATCTTGCCTCTCCCCGTGGGAGAGGTGGCCTAGCGCAGCGAGGACGGAGAGGGCC
>ENA-OOZG01000057-OOZG01000057.1-human-gut-metagenome-genome-assembly--contig:-NODE-57-length-97087-cov-4.067174_pt1 | contig 97087 bp, 76 predicted proteins | sample MGYA00241706_ERZ501384 | MGnify/ENA primary metagenome ERZ501384 (study PRJEB25962, sample SAMEA2042742) | human gut metagenome | biome: human gut; feature: human-associated habitat; material: faeces...
CACCGTGCTTGACGGCACAGTTGCAGAAGCGTATGTCGATACAGGAGTGAAGATCCTCATCGCCGTTGTTATCGGTGCACTTCTTCTCACTTTGCTTTATGCTCTTTTCAATGACACAATTATGCCGAGTGTAACAGAAAAAGTCGAGGGACTTTTTAATTATGCAGGCTAAATAAAAAACGGCGGGGCGGCTTATGCTGCCTCGCTTTAAGGACGATATATGATGATAAGAAGTATTCAACAAATCGGACCGATAAGACCCGTTATGATTGAAAAGACACCTGCGCTGAACTTAAAGGCGTTACCAGATTTCATATTCCTGATGATTTTACTGCTCGTAATTTATCGGATTTCGGAATCGGTAATTAGACGGACACCCGGATATACAAAAGAAGATAAAAAAATCCCAATATATCAAATCATCTGTATTATTGTTGTGTCAAGTTTGCAAATCGGGTTCGGATGGTCAGCGGAGCTTGTAAAAGGCATTATTCTTTTGCTGATTTTGCTTTATGCCTCGGTGTCGGATATTCAAACACACAGAGTAAAGGACGTTGCTTCGGTGATGATCTTAATTACAGGATTTATAGGGATGACCGCATCGGAAATTCCAAAACATCTTTTCGACGGACTTTTAATCGGCGGTATTTTATTTATATGTGCTGTTGCAAGTAACAACAGGATAGGCGGAGCCGATGTGAAACTGTCGGCGGCTTGCTCTTCTTTACTCGGTTTTCAGCGGGGTATGGCAGGTCTCGTTATCGGTCTTTTGTCGGCAATAATCTGCAATCTGATTTTAAATCGTAAATCCAAGATAAAAGGAAAAGAGTTCCCGCTGGTACCGTATTTGTCGGTTGGGTTTATGATTATGTACTTCTTTTAAGGAGGCTTAAACAAAATGAAAAACAGAACAGCAATAGGAATTGTGTGTATAATTCTTGCCGTTGCCATAACATTTGTTGTTTCTCCGATGGTTAATAAGGTGTCGGATAAGAAAACGGAAACGGTGAGATTTACAACAAACGTAACACACGGAACAAAAATAAAGGAAACAGATGTTGAAGTCGTGAAGATTTCAAATTCCGCATTGCCCGATAAGGTCGTTAAGAATAAGACTGAAGTTATCGGAAAGTATGCGACGGCGGACTTATTCAAAGGCGATTTTGCAACAGAAAACAAAATAACGGATAATGCCAATACTGCATCAGATGTTATGGCCTCGCTCAAAGGCAATAAGGTGGCGATGAGTATTACAATTAACTCATTTGCCGGAGGTCTTTCAGGCAAGCTGCAAAACGGCGATGTTGTGAGCATTTGCGTAACAGGCAAAGACAATAAAACCGAAATACCTGCGGAGCTTAAATATGTCAAGGTAATAACGACAACAACTTCGGGCGGCATTGATGAAAACGATGTTGTAGAGAATGAGGACGGCAGCTTTGATCTGCCGACTACAATTACGGTGCTTGTGTCGGTTGAACAGGCAAGAATACTTGCAAACTATGAAAAGAATGCAGCAATGCATATTGTACTTGTTTACAGAGGTGATGACGCTTCTGCCGAAAAGTTTTTGAAAGCACAGGACGCATATCTTGAAAAGAACAGCAGAAACGGAGGATGAATATGGCGAAGATTATTTCGGTTATAGGTTCACCGGGCAGCGGAAAAACAACGGTTGCGTTAAAACTTGCTCAGGAGCTTTATTGCTCAACGTCGAACGGAGCGGTAATCTATCTTTCTCCGTCATTGAAAGTTCCTGCTTTGGGAGTTCTTTTTCCTAATTACAAGCCCGACAGTGTTTTTTCTCTCGGAGCAATGTTTGATAAAACGGATATATTTGAAGAAGATGTTTTAAATCATCTGGTTACGGTTAAAGCAATGAACAATTTCGGTTGCCTCGGATATATGACGGGAGAAAACATATATACCTATGCACAGCTTACCGAGGATAAAGTCAGTTCCTTTTTTGATGTGCTTGACAGAATGACAGGATATGTGTTTGTTGATTGCACCGATGAGGAAAATGATCTCATTTCCCGGTATGCTTTGAGAGAATCCGATGAGGTAGTGCTGGTCCTTTCTCCCGACCTTAAAAGTATGGTCTATCTTGCATCTAATGAAGAACTCTTGGGTACAAACGCAGAGAGAGCAATAAAAGTATTGAATGTAACAGAAAATGAACTCTTTTCTCCGATTGACGACGTGAAAGCAAATGTAAAAAACATTTCGTTTGTCTTACCGTTCAGCAGGCAGATAAGAAGTCAGCACCTTGACGGACTGCTTTATGAAAGGGCAAAGGATAAAGCGTACAGAAAAGAGCTTATGAAAATTGTAAATGTAATAATTTAAGAGGAGGACGGAAAGTGCAGAAACACATTGATTTTGTGCCGCTGCTTTCAATGGTTCAGGAGCATATCTCCTCCCGATATGCGGCGGCACTTTCAGATAAGAATAAACTACCTCAGCTCAAATCATATATCGACAAGTTTCTCCGAGACGGCGGATATGTCGTTGACGGATTGTCGCAATCGGATTTGAGTGACAGACTTTATTCCGAAATGGCAGAGTATTCAATCCTTACAAAGTATCTCGGCAAAGATAATATTGAGGAGATAAATATCAATGCGTGGAATGATATTGCAATTACCTATACTTCGGGAAGAACCGTGAAAGCAAAGGAACATTTCTATTCTCCGTCACACGCAGTTGATATAGTTAAAAGACTTCTCCATCATTCGGGTATGATTATTGATAATTCGACGCCTATGTCTCAGGGACATTTGCCGAACAATACAAGAATTACCGCACTGAAAGAACCGATTGTTGACAATGATGTCGGAGTGAGTGTTTCAATCCGACTTCTGCATCCGTCAAGGGTGAATAAAAAGGAAATTATCCAATCGGGTAATGCGACCGAAAAGATGATGGATTTCCTCTGTATGTGTATGAGATACGGCGTTTCAACCGTAGTTGCCGGAGCCACAAGCTCAGGTAAAACTACCTTGCTTAATGCTTTGCTTTCAACAATTCCCGATAGAAAGAGAGTTTTTACTATTGAAACAGGCTCGAGGGAACTTTCGCTTGTCAGGAAAAAGAAGGGCAGAGTTGTAAACAACGTTGTCCATACTCTGTCAAGACCTTCGGATAATCCCGCATTTGATATAACGCAGGAAGATCTTGTCGTGGCTTCACTTCGCTTTAATCCCGATATTGTTTGCGTCGGAGAAATGCGAGATGTGGAGTGCTATTCTGCGGTTGAAGCGAGCCTTACGGGACATACAGTTGTATCAACCGTTCACGCTTTCGCAGCGGATTCCGCACATATGAGAATTGCGCTTATGTGTCAGAAAAGATTTCCGATTGACTTCAAAACTTCTCTTATGCAGGCGGGACAGGCATTCCCCATAGTCGTTTACACACATAAACTTGAAAACAACGAAAGAAAGATTATGGATATATCGGAATGTGAAATACTTCCGAGCGGCGACAGAGTTTACCATACTTTGTTTAGGTTTAACATAACGAAGAATGAGATCGTGAACGGCAGATATATCACCGAGGGATTTTTTGATCAGCCCGAAATAATGTCGGATAATCTTAAACGCAAATTACTTCAGTTCGGCGTTCCGCAGGAGGAATTGAACAAATTCTTAGAGAGGGGAGCGGATTACAAATGATTTTTCCAGTGATTGCATCTGTATTTTTAATAATCGCAGTCGTATGTTTTCTCAATTTGACTCCGCAGCAGATTACGGATGATATAAATTCGGTTGTTTCAAAGAAACCGAATCTCCGTGACAGGGCAAGATCGCTTAGATCCGGAAAGAAGAAAAAGGGATTGGGCGCAAAGCTCAACTACCTACAGTCTGCCTTAAAAGCCTGCGGAAAAGAAAGCAAATTTGCAGTTGTATGTTCTTCTGCCCTTATTCTCTTTGCTGTTGGTGCGGTAGCTGCCGTTTTAATCAATAACATTTTCCTTATTCCCGCTTTTTCGGTTGCCTTTGCAATGATCCCTTTTATTTATGTAAAGAACATAACAAGTATATATGAAAGGCAAACAAAAGAAGAGCTTGAAACCACACTTTCGATAATTACAACATCGTATGTCAGAAGCGACGATATCGTTTCGGCGGTACAGGAGAATTTGCCGTATATAAGACCGCCGCTGAAAGATTGTTTTACAGCGTTTATCGGTGATGCGCTGGCGGTGTCGTCAAATATCAAACGTGCAATTAAGAAGCTCAAGGAAAAGATTGACGATGAGATATTTCAAGAATGGTGTGACACCCTGATTCAGTGTCAGGATAACAGAGAGATGAAAGACACTTTACAGCCTGTTGTTGCCAAACTTACCGACGTGCGTATAGTAAATAACGAGCTTAACACTATGATGTCGGCTGTCAGAACGGAGTATTACACAATGGTCGGTCTCGTTGTCGGCAATGTTCCGCTTCTTTATGTCCTGAATAAAGATTGGTTTCATACGCTCATATATGAAACATCGGGCAAAATGGTTCTGGGCGTATGCGGAATAGTTATCGTAATAACATATTTCTTTATGCTGAAGTTTACAAAACCTGTTGAATTTAAGAGGTAGGAGGCGGTCGAATGATAATGAAAATATTTATGATCTTTCTTATCGGAACAGGGTTGTTTATGATACTTGCCGACTGCTTCCGAATACCGTATATGAGAACATCAAAAGCGGTAAAGAACCTTGCAAAGCAGCAGAAAGAAAAGACAAGCAGTATTGATGTTTGGCTTACATCATTTGCTTCATTCATTGCAAAGAGGCTAAAGTTGAATGAATTTAAAAAGGCTCGGCTTGAAGCCGATCTCAGAACGGCCCGGATGAATATATCTCCGGAAATGTTTATAGCGAATGCTGTTGTAAAATCATTCATTATTGCCGCACTTGCAATCCCCGTTCTCTTCATGTTTCCTATTCTGTCACCGATAATTATTTTTCTTTCGTTTGTCCTTTATAAAATGAATATGAAAAGTATCGAAAAAAGGATAAGAAGAAAGCGTGAACAGATTGAATACGAGCTTCCGAGGTTGGTATTTAAAATCGAAAAGACGCTGGTCCACAGCAAGGACGTTCTGTATATTATCGAATCGTTTGCAAAAAATGCTGGAGCCGAACTCAAGCACGAACTTGATATAACCGCCGCAGATATGAGGTCGGGCAATCAGGAGATTGCAATTACAAGGCTTGAGGGAAGAGTCGGATCCCCGTTGATGAGCGATGTGTGCCGTGGATTGATTTCCATATCAAGAGGTGATGTCAATACGGTGTATTGGAACTCTTTATCGCTCAAATATGCAGATATTCAAAGACAACAATTAAGGCTTGAGGCGCAGAAGATACCGAAGAAAGTTAAAAGACTTTCGATGTGTCTTCTGTTTTGCTTTATGCTCATATACATTGTAGTCATTCTTGCACAGATTATGTCATCCGTGGGCGTGCTGTTTAATTGATGGAGGTGTAAAGGTGAGAAGAATTTTTAGATCTCAAAAAGGCGAGGGATATATTGATGTTGTAATCGGTATTCTTGCTTTAATGTCGGTTCTTGTTGTTACGCTTAACATCTTTGAATTTATGACACTTAAAGAAGACCTCGACGAAATAAGCGGACAGCTGATTGAAACCGCAACTTTTAACGGTTGTTTTGACGCCGCATTTGACGAAAGGGCAGAGGAATTGCAAAATCGGTTCTTTCAATTCGATGTTGAAACGGACGCACAGGAGTATTTCAATACTTCATATAAAAGAGTTCAGCTCGGCGACAAGATGGAAGTGACGGTATCCGTTGAAACCTATGTCCGCGGATTAGGTGTATTCAAAATACCGATAACCGTTACAAGCCACAGATCGGGCATATCGGAAAAATATTGGAAGTAGGTGACGATTTTGAAAGTTTTATCTTCAAAGAAAGCCGAGGGATATATAATGCCCTGCGTTTTGATAATTGTCTTGGCGGCAATCTTTTCGGGAATATTCGTTTATTCGGCTTCTCTTTCAAAAGTCAATGTTATGAAAGAGAACAGTAAGATTGTTCTTGATAGCTTTGTAACGCAAAAAGCAACCGAGATATTCAACAGCATAAAGCAGGGCAATGACTATACGGAAGTAATTGATCAGAGCCGTTATCAATCTGCACTCATCAACTTTTGCACATTGGAAAGAGACGGTGAAAACCTGTATAGTATAGATACGGACGGCAAAGAGCAGTTCCACATATCCGAACCTGTAATCAGCTTCAAAGCGGAACACGAGCTTAAACTGTGCGTGAGTTATACGATGTCGGTGCCGATTTATTTTGCAGGTGTGTATATCACTTCTGCATCCGTTCCGGTGGAAGTATCGTCCGTATTAACCGAAAAATTCTGATTTATGGAGGAAAAAGAGTATGAAAAAGTTTAAAGGAAACAAGATTGTTATATTACTGTTTGCGGCAGTAATCATTGCTTTGGCGGTATTTGCGATTTTAAAGAGCCGCTCGTCTGACAACAAGAAAACGGAAATTGTTTCAAAGACAACGACCGAAGCGGTTGAAGTATCCGATGATATTGTTATCAAGGATAACCCGACCGAGAAAGTCGAAAATACAGAGAAAATGTCGAAAAAGGTAATCAAACCCGAAGAACCGACAACAAAGAAAAAGAGTACGGGTAATAAGGTTCAGAAAGTTAACACGGAAAAACCTGCCGCACCCGTAACAAGAGGCAATCCGGCAGGTATATCGCAGGGTAAGAATTATGAAATTATCGACAACGGCAATGATGATGTGAACGAATACAGCTGCGGAACAAAGGGACATCACTGCGACAGCAAGGAGACGCACGACTTTATAGTGAGCCTTGAAAAGAAAGGGTGTCCGTACTGCGGTTCACATTCCTGCAAGAGCTTCTATACCTATGACGAATGGGGTAACGCCTGTTATGATCCGACGAAATGTGACAAGTATTCCGAAAAGAAGGATCCTTGCGAATACTGTCAGGTTTGCGGTAAAAAGGTCGGAACAGGCTCGGGTGATACTTGTGTCAGATTTACGGTTGATACCAAATGTCCCGAATGCGGCAAAAGCGTTAAAGCCAAAACTTGTCATTCACATTAAAATATTTCTAAAAAGTATTCTCAGAGTTCTTTATGGCTCAAGAGATATAGATAATGTTTTATAAAACAGAATATACTTAACTAAGCTCGACTTTTAAATAAAATCGGGCTTTATTTTTTTGGAAAGTGAGATGATGAATATAAAAAAGGTAATTTCAATCATAATGGTTTTCTGCGTGGTTTTCTCTTCAATTTCTATTGCCGTGTTTTCTCTGTCTTGGGACGGAAGCTCGGCAGGAGGAAGCACAAACGCAGTAAACGGAAGCGCAACGGGATATGTTATCCGTGATACAGAAGATGCAAATTGCGTTGTGGGATATCGCTTTTCTTCCGTAACTTCTTCGGGAGCAATGAAAGTAACGAAAGTAATTGACGTTTACCGAAACACGGGCAACGGAAATAACGCATACGCAAATTCTGCTAAATTTTCTACTAAATATAACAAGAAACAGATTATTGCCAATAAGAATAAGAAAATGACAACAACATATAACAAGACAAATTGCCTGAAAGAAAAGGATGTGGGATTTACAACATCACTGCCTAATCCGAACGGTGTCGGCGCTTGGCAAAAGTATGAAGCGAATATCAATAAAGTTCTTTTGAAGCTCGGAGTCGGCAGCGTCGCCAATATGAATTACGGAGATAAAGTCATAATTGAACCGCTGTTTGATATTTGTCTTGCAGGTGAGTATCAGGCTTTGACAGTCAGTGAAATATCATACTGCGGAAGAAGCGTGTTGGGCGGAGGTTCGGTAGGCGGCGCTCCCGATAACACATCAAGAACGTGGGGGTTTATTGCAAACTATACAAACAGAATATGGCCCAATAAGCTATATACTCCGGACGGTCAGGGCTTGTGGTCGGGAGTAGGTGCAATCGCCGGTTCATCTAAAGCAACATTTGATAATATTCTTTCAAAAGGATACGGCGCAGGAATAGCATACAATGAGAAAACAAACAGCTCGTATGTTATTAACTTTAACGGCAACGGTGCAACGGGTGGATCAACACCTTCAATGTCAATGACAAGAGGAACTGCTAAAAACCTGACCGCAAACGGCTTTACAAGAACAGGCTATTCGTTCGGCTCGTGGAACACGAAAAATAACGGTACGGGAACAGCTTATGCCGACAAGCAATCGGTTAAAGACCTGACAAGCGGTACAAGCATTACCTTGTATGCTATATGGAAACCGATAACTTATTCCATCGTATTTGACGGCAACGGTAACACGGGCGGCTCAACAGCTTCCATGTCAATGACATATGATGCTGCGAAAAATCTCACAGCTAACGGATTTGTAAAAACAGGATATGTTTTTGACGGATGGAATACAAAAGCCGACGGTACGGGAAAAAATTACACAGATAAGCAGTCGGTTAAGAATCTGAGCTCCGTGAACGGCACAACTGTAACTCTTTATGCAAAATGGAAACCGATAACCTATACAATCAGGTTTGACGGAAACGGAGCGACAAGCGGTACAACGGCACAGATGTCTATGACTTATGATGTGGCAAAGAACTTAACCGCTAACGGATTCTCAAAATCGGGCAGTCACTTTACGGGCTGGAATACGAAAGCCGACGGCTCGGGAACAGGGTTTTACAACAAGCAATCTGTCAAGAATCTGACAGCTGTAAACGGTGCAGTCGTCACACTGTATGCTCAATGGTCAACAAATTCGTATACTGTTGCCTTTGTCGGTAACGGCAATACAGGCGGAAATACTTCGAGTATGACGATGAAGTTTGATGAAACAAAAGCACTTAACAAAAACGGATATGTCAAAACCGGATACAGCTTTACAAAGTGGAATACAAAATCAAACGGAACGGGTACAGCATATTCAAATCAACAGTCCGTAAAAAATCTTATAAATGTAAACGGTGGCATATTTTTCCTGTATGCACAGTGGACTCCGAATAATTATGTTATTAAGTTTAACGGTAACGGAGCTACAAGCGGCTCTACGGCTTCAATGAATATGACCTATGATGTTGCAAAAAATCTTACGCCAAACGGTTTTGCAAGAACAGGATATATCTTTAACGGTTGGAACAGATTTGCAAGCGGTATAGGAACAAGCTATTCAGACAAGCAAAGTGTAAAAAATCTTTCATCAACGAACGGAGCAACCGTAAATCTCTACGCAAAATGGAAACCTATAACATACACGATCAAGTTTGACGGCAACGGTGCAACAGACGGTTCAACGGCGTCAATGTCAATGACGTATAATGTTTCAAAGAAGCTGACGGCAAACGGATTTACAAGAACGTCATATAAATTTATCGGTTGGAATACCAAAGCCGACGGTACGGGAACAAATTATACGGATAAACAGTCGGTAAAGAACCTGAGTACGACAAACGGAGCAACCGTCATGCTTTATGCCAAGTGGCAGTACGACCCGATACTTGCCGTAAAGGAATGTGATGTTTACAGCGGCGCAAAGAATAACAAAGCCACGCTGTTCGGAATTTCAACAGGAAATGTCTTTGACGATTACGAGTATAAAACAAACTATCCGACAATCGGCAGTACGGTTTGGTACAATGTTTTCTTCCCGTCAGAGGCTGAGAATATAAAGGTAAAGCAGTATGTCAAATATAACGGCGGCTCGTGGAATACAAGAACGGTAACTCTCAGCGGTTCAAATTCTTCCTCTCAGTGGTTCCCTGTTCAGTTCACGGGAAAGTATAAGACTGTTAAGGCGGATACGGCGTATTACGAAATACAGGCAAAAACCGATTGGGTTGATTCGACCGGTAGGGTGCTTAAAAGCGGATCTGTCAAGACTTTCTATATCCCGATTAAACCTGTTGTATACAGAAGTCAGGTAAGCGCATCGGGATATGAGGGCAACACCGTTGCATATAACGGCTTGTCGGGCTCGGGAGGAAAACTGTATTCCGGTCAGCATATACGAACAGCATATAAATACACGGCTGATAACACTTGGTCTGCGGCGGAGTATTTAAGAGGAGCAATGTATTACCATAACGGTTCAAAATGGGTGAATGCCTACAATTCAAACGGAGGCTTCGACGCCGCAAAGAATAAAACAGGTATCGAAAAATCAGCACCTACAACTCTCAACAGTTCGATAGAAAGCTATACCGTACCGAAAACAACTCAGAATAAGCTGAGATTTAATCTTCAGACTTGGTGGGCGAGTGATAAGGATCACACATTTGAAGAAACTTGGTACGACCTGCCTGTTGTGCAGTCTGATGTTGCAACTTCAAAAATTACTCTTATTGATTCGCAAACAAAGGTCAACCTTGATCCGAACAATCTTGAAGCAGGTCAGTCGGTTCTTGTAAGGTACACATACAAGAATAATACCGATGCAAAGGTATATGTTGAAGGCTTCAGGGACGACAAAAAACAAATAAGCGGAGTTTATGCAATACCCGCAAAGTCATCAATCACGGTTGACGGATACACTTTCACCGTTCCGAATAAGAGAAATATAAGCATATGGGGCGGAGTTTATCTTGAAGGAATGGGTATTTACAACACCAGCTATGAAACAAACGGAAACAATAATGCGATGACTTTAAAATGTAAGGTCAAGCACCCGTTAACGCTTATTCCGATTACTCCGAATGCCGATTACAGAGAAACTACCGATGTTGTAACGAGCTTTTGGCTTAACAATTCATATTCGGACAGCTACACTCCGAGCGAGAATATATCTGTTAAGTTTAATGTGTATAAGGGCTCAACCGTTATAAAGACGGTAACCAAAACACAGGCAGTTGTTCCGGGAAATTCAAGCAATCTTTTGTATTTCAAATGGAAGGTGCCGTCGGGTCTTAATAATGCAGATGTCAAGATTACCGGTGAAATAATTGACGGCGGCATTTCATATAACAGGGTATCAAAAGAGTATTCGACTATACCGAAGATTACTTCCGTTACTCCGGATACAAGGTTTGAAAAGAAAGCACCGATAGGATTTTCGCTGAAATCACCGCCGACAGAAACATCTCAGTCGGCAGCTTGGTGGGAATGGACGTATTCCTCGGGTAAATTCACGAAGAAAAACTACGGCATTGAGTATTCAAACGGAAATGCCGCCATTACACCCGAAACCGGAAGTACCTCTGCGAAAATCAATTCGGTTTGGCATATGAAATCGGGTTACGGCATTTCGCTTTCTGTCTCAAATTATGTATCTGTATTGTTCGAATACACTGCTCCGTCGGGTTCGGCATACACGAATTCACAGTTTGCATCTGCAAAATTCCCGGAGTTTGAATACTCTGATGCGAGAGGAAAATACAAAACGCTGACGCTTTCGGGTAACAGCTGGAATCTTCCTGCAAACGGCTCATACGGAAATGTTCATTTTACCCCTATCTGGTATCCGAACGGAAATTATACCGTGAGCGTTACCCTCAGTGATTTGTGGACGCCTGCGGGTATGATAACCAAAACGGTAAACACAAATACAATCAAAATAATTGATTCTGCTTATGATGATTGGCATGTAGGCAGATAAACTGTACAGAGGACGGCTTTAAACAGTCGTCCTCTTTTTTGGAGGACTGCAATATGGTATGTAATTACAATAATGTTATAGCGATGAAACACGGAATCAATACAGCACTTGTTATGGGTTATATAAATTTCTGCCTCAATGATCCGACGCTCGTAGTTGACGATCAGCCTTGGATAAGAATTACAAACGAGATGTTTATTGCCGTATTTCCTTTTATGGGAGAAAAGGCAGTAAGAAACGCTGTAAATAAACTGAGAAAAGCTAATATTATATCGGTTAAACAGTTCAAAAGAGTACACTTCGATCACGCTAACTTTTACTCATTAACCGACTACGGAAGATCAATTATGTGGGAAAATGACGAAGTGAGGTGAAGAATGGTGAATGATGTCGTCAAAGGTGAAAAGTCAGGAAAAACGAATTGAATGCGTTAAATGCAGATACAGACACGGAAATGTCTGTAATATATGCTGGAAACAGGTGTATGAAAAATTCAGAGAAAAGGAGGAAAAAGCAAATGGCGAAACCGATGAACGAAACACAGAAGCGAGTCAGGGTGATTGAAAAACTCATTTCTTTAGGCATTACTGACGAAGAAAAGGTAAAGAAACTTACTCCTAACGGATTGCTGAAATCCGATAATATCAGCTTCGAGGAAGTTATGCTTATTTATGAATTGCAGGAATCGGTAAAGAAAAACAGGGTGTTTTCATTCCTTGCAAAGAAAGATGATTGAGAGGTGATAACCGATGGCAAGTAAATTGCAGATTATCACAGAGATGTTTAACAGGGAAATATTAAAAGTTGCGGGAAGTTATGAGGATTGGACATCATTCTTGAGGTGTGCTTCCAATAATTTCAAATATGATTTTGCCGATCAGGTTTTAATATATGCTCAGAGACCCGATGCGACTGCGTGTGCCGAAATAGAAGTGTGGAACAAGAGAATGAACCGATGGGTAAAAAAGGGGTGCAACAGGCATAGCACTCCTCGATTATTCCGGTAACAGTCAGAAACTCCGATATGTATTCGATGTTTCCGATACCAATTCCTATTACGGCTATGAAGTTCCACGTTGGAAAGTTAAAGAGCGATATCACGACGAAATAGCGCAGGCGCTGATAAACTCATTCGGCGAGGTTGCCGAGGGTGAACTCGAAAGTGTAATTGATGATACTGCGAGGAATATGGCGGAAGAAAATGTTATTGACTATATCGCCGCATTGAAAGAGAGTGCAGACGGCAGCTTCTTGGAAGTTCTTGACGATGATAACATAAAGGTTATTTTCAGCAATATACTCGCCGGCAGTATCGGATATATGATGATGACAAGGTGCGGATTTAATGCCGACGATTTCTATGATTTTGAAGATTTTAAGGATATTTTCAATTTCAATACCCTTTCGACGGTTATTTCAATGGGTGTTGCCGTAAGTGATATTGCGGAAATGGGACTTCGTGAAATCGAAATCACCGTAAAGAATATTCAGAAAAATGAGCAAAAACGAAATCGCACATTTGTCAAAGCAAAAGAAACCGAGTATGATGAGGTTGCAAAAGAAAAAACACATACCGAAAGGAGCAATGAAAATGGCACAGATGAATTACAGACAAGTGGGGGATTACAGGATCCCGAACCTGACATTACCGACAGAGGAGAACATTACTCTTGGAAAGTACGGTATGATGAGAAAGAAGTTCCTGGCGGAGCACAGGAAAGTTTACTTCACGCAGCTGATAGTGAGGGGAGAGCTTATGAGGACTCTCAGGGAAACGGAACAGCAGGCCCGGAAAATGGGGGAACAGCTGACAGAACAGATTATGAAGTCGCAGAAAGTGACGGAATCACTCAAGGAGAGCAACCCGATGAAATGGGTTCAGATGATGAACAACATTCGGTCTACGGTGGAGGAAACAGTTCTTCGGGAACTGATTTACAGTTAAGCGGGCACAACTTTGACGCTCGTTGGAACGGTATTGAATATTTCTACCAAGACAAACAGAAAAACGAGTTGATAAGAACATACCTCAGCTTGCATACAGATGAAATCGCTGCGTTCTATGAAAGTCATTCTGACAGTAAAGAACGCAGCGATTTTATTATGTCTTTCTTTAATTCAGCACCGTATGAAATGATACTTTCAAACGGTGTTAAAGCGGGTTTTGAAGCATATTCAGATGCTGTCAGATTATGGTGTGATGATGGAACGGAACTTCGTGAAGCTTGGGAGAGATGGTTTCAGATTGAACGTTCGGTTTACGGTATGATACTGCTTGAGGAGTGGACAGAGCCGCAGGCATTGCTTCTGCCGAGTGTGGATAATCAGCTCGATGTTCTCGGCACAAAGGTAAAGGACGGCGTTCTGCCTTTGCCGCAGGCTGCTGTTGATTATGTACTTGGTGCAGGAAGCGGCTTCAGCGAGGGTAAAATGCGTATTTACCGTCAGTTTACCGAAAGCCTTTCAAAGGAAGATAACATTCGTTTCTTAAAAAATGAGTACGGAACGGGTGGAGGCAGCGACGCTATTCCCGGCACAGGCTATTGGGAAAGCCACGACGCAAAAGGTATCGAAATATCTGATCATTACAGTGTTCCCGAAAGACGAACACTGCTTAAATGGAACTACGTTGAGAAACGAATATCCGAGCTGATTAAAATTGACAGATATCTTAATGCAAAAGAAAAGGAAATGTATCCGCAGTGGCTTGATAATAAAACAACACAAGAAGCGGAATGGGAAAGAACAAATGCAATCAGTAAGTTTATCCGTGATTCACCTGAAGAAAAAGAACTTCCAAAAGAGTACAAATATGTATATAACCTCGGTGACACAGTATATATCGGTGCCGACGAATATACAATTCTTTCGCTTGAAGATCCGGTAATTCTCAATGACAGTAAATTCCCGTTATTCAATAAGGAGATATATAGAGCGGAGTTTGATCGAAAGGTTAAAGAAAATTCGATGAACGACCATCTTAGAGTTGAAATAAGACCTGTTCAAGAAGAAGCAAAAGAGACAACCAATAAGCTGTTATATCAGGATTATGCAGAGATAAAAGAGAAAAATCCCGACAATATCCTGTTTTATCAGGTTGGGGATTTTTTTGAAGCTATGAATGATGATGCAGTGACCGTTTCAAAAGCACTTGAACTTACTCTGACTTCCAGAAAAATAGATGATAATGAGAAAATCCCGATGTGCGGATTCCCGCAGCACAGGCTTGAAACATATATCAATATGTTAAACGATCGTGGGTTCGATGTTTCAGTCAGTTCTCTTGAAAACGGAGAAAGAAAAACCGTGTCCGTTATTTCGCAAAACAAGGAAGATCCTGTAGAGAGCAAGCCCGTAGGAAAAATTGATTATCTGAATTCAGACGGAACGGTTCGTGAAAGCATTGAATATACAAGCGAATACCGGTTTGTGAACGATATTAAGGAAGAAAACTTTTTTGACGAGCCAATGTCGGTATATGTGTATTCGGATAAGGACGGCAATTCGATATCAACCGATTTTGCAAAAAATCTTGCAAATGATTTAAACGGATTTGAAGTAATACCGAGTCCGTATCTTGAGGAAGAACCGATAAACGACGAGCTTATCGGCAGGGAAGTAATTATTGACGGCGACAGCTATATAGTCGAAAGTGTTTCTCAAAAGTCGGGTGACGTTTCAATGAGAGATACGTCCTCAATTTATCCGATAAACAGGGTAGAAAAAGTTGGTTTTGTTCGTGAACATCTTGCTTCGATAACGAAAGAAGAAATTAAGGAAGAACCTGTATTTTCTCCGCCGGCTGGGGAAGAAACAAAGGAAAATACTTCAACTGTTTTTCAGACTGTTTCGGAAAGCGAAAAACATAATTTTTCAATTACGGACGATAACTTGGGTATAGGGGGTCCGAAAGAGAAGTTCCGAAACAATATGGCGGCTGTAAATCTTTTGCATGAGCTTGAATTTGATAACCGTCTTGCAACACCCGAAGAACAGGAGATATTGTCAAAATATGTCGGCTTTGGAGGACTTGCAGACGCTTTTGATGAAAGCAAAGAAGCCTGGTCGGATGAGTATAAAGAACTTATTGTAACACTCTCTCCCGATGAATATGCTGCGGCAAGAGAAAGCACACTGACGGCTTTTTACACTCCTCCCGTTGTTATACGTGCAATGTATGATGCACTTCAAAATATGGGGTTCAGTGACGGTAATATCCTTGAACCCTCGTGCGGAACGGGTCATTTTATCGGTATGCTTCCGCAAAGTATGCAAAACAGCAAGTTCTACGGCGTGGAGATGGACAGTATTTCCGGGCGGATCGCCCGGCAGCTCTATCAGAAATCCAACATTGCCGTTCAGGGATATGAAAAAGCATCACTCCCCGACAGCTTTTTTGATGTTGCGATTGGCAATGTCCCGTTCGGTCAGTTTAAGGTTGTTGATAAGAAATATGACAAGAATAATTGGCTGATTCACGATTATTTCTTCGGCAAGACTCTTGATAAAGTACGTCCCGGCGGTATTATTGCATTTATAACCTCGTCGGGTACGATGGATAAAAAGAACCCTGCCGTCAGAAAGTATATTGCACAAAGGGCAGAACTCCTCGGTGCTGTTCGTTTGCCGAATAACACTTTTAAAGCCAATGCCGGAACGGAAGTTACCTCCGATATAATCTTCTTGCAAAAGAGAGATACGATTGTCAACGATGAACCCGATTGGGTCTTTCTTGACCGTGATGAGAACGGTAACGAAATGAACAAATACTTTGTCGATAATCCTGAAATGGTTCTCGGCGAAATGGTTATTGAAAGTTCTCAGTTCGGTCAGTCATTAACTTGTAAACCTTATGAGGACAGAAGTCTTTCAGATCTTTTATCCGAAGCAATACAGAATATTCATGCGGATTTTTCCGAACTTGATGTTTCCGAAATAGACGAGATTGAGGACAATTCAATTCCCGCTGACCCTGATGTTAAAAATTTCAGCTTTACGGTTGCAGACGGTAAAATATATTACCGTCAAAACAGCAGAATGAATCCCGTTGATGTTTCGGCAACTGCTGAGAACAGAATTAAGGGAATGATTAAAATTCGTGATTGTGTAAGAGAGCTTATACGGTTACAGACAGATGATTTTTCCGACAGCAGCATTAAGTCGGAACAGGATAAACTTAATTATATATATGACTCATTTACAAAGAAATACGGACTCCTCAATTCAAGGGCAAACAGGCTGGTATTTTCCGATGACAGTTCATATTGCCTTTTGTGTTCGCTTGAAATAATCGGTGAAAACGGCGTATTGAAGCGTAAAGCGGATATGTTCACCAAAAGGACAATTAAACCCCACGTCAAAGTAACCGCCGTTTCGACGGCAAGTGAGGCTTTGGCGGTGTCTATCGGAGAAAAGGCAAGAGTAGATATGCCGTTTATGTGTGAACTGACAGGAAAGTCCGAACAGGAAATCTTTGAAGAACTTAAGGGCGTTATATTCTTAAATCCCGAATACACTTCCGAATACAGTCACGAAGAAAAGTATCTTACCTCCGATGAATATTTATCGGGCAATGTAAGGCAAAAACTTGAATTGGCAAAAAGAACGGCGAAACTTTATCCCGAGGACTATAACATAAATGTTGAGATGCTTGAAAAGGTACAGCCGCAAGATTTGTCTGCGAGTGAAATATCGGTGCGTTTGGGAGCTACATGGCTTCCGCCCGATGATGTTCAGAAGTTTATATTTGAGTTGCTGCAAACACCGCGTTATGCACAATGGAATATCAAGGTTCATTATTCGAAATATACTGCCGAATGGAACATCGAAAACAAGAATTATGATAAATCCAATGTTATGGCGAACAGCACATACGGAACGGAAAGAGTAAATGCTTACAAGATTATCGAGGAAACTCTTAACCTAAAAGACGTTCGTATTTTTGATTACGTTGAAGATATAAACGGCAACAAGAAGCCTGTTCTTAACAAAAAAGAAACTGCAATCGCTCAGGGTAAGCAGGAAATGATAAAGCAGGCTTTTCAGGATTGGATATGGAAAGATCCCGAACGCAGGGAACGCCTTGTCAGAAAGTATAACGACTTGTTCAATTCAATGAGGGCAAGAGAGTATGACGGCAGTCATATTACTTTCAGCGGAATGAACCCCGAAATATCCTTGCGGCCGCATCAGATAAATGCCGTTGCACGAATTATGTACGGTGGGAACTCGCTTCTTGCACACGTAGTTGGCGCAGGCAAGACCTTCGAAATTGTTGCGGCGGCGCAGGAGAGTAAAAGGCTCGGTCTTTGCAATAAATCCCTGATTGTTGTTCCGAATCATCTTACAGAGCAATGGGCCTTCGAGTATTTACAGCTTTATCCGTCAGCTAATATTCTTGTTGCCACGAAGAAAGATTTTGAAACCAAGAACCGCAAAAAGTTCTGTGCAAGAATTGCAACAGGGGACTATGACGCAGTAATTATCGGTCATTCACAGTTTGAAAAAATACCTGTCAGCATTGAACGACAGCAATATATGCTGCAAAAGCAGATTGATGAAATAACCGACGGAATAACTCAGGTCAAAGCAAACCGCGGAGAAAGATTTACGATAAAACAGCTTGAAAAAACGAAAAAATCCTTGCAGGTCAAACTCGATAAACTCAATGACCAAAGCAGAAAAGATGATGTTGTAACCTTTGAAGAATTGGGCGTTGACAGGCTTTTTGTGGACGAGGCGCACAATTTTAAGAACCTCTTTTTATATACAAAAATGAGAAATGTCGGAGGTATAGCTCAGACGGAAGCGCAGAAGTCATCGGACTTATTTATGAAGTGTCGGTATCTTGATGAGGTTACAGGAAGCAAGGGTGTTATCTTTGCAACAGGAACTCCGGTATCCAATTCAATGGTTGAACTTTACACTATGCAAAGGTATTTGCAATACGAAACTTTGGCGGAAAGGAACCTACAGCATTTTGATGCGTGGGCGTCAACTTTCGGAGAAACCGTTACGGCAATTGAGCTTGCACCGGAGGGCACGGGATACAGATCAAAAACACGGTTTGCGAAGTTTTATAACCTGCCTGAGTTAATGATGATGTTTCGTCAGGTTGCGGATATTCAAACGGCGGATATGTTAAATCTGCCCGTACCGAAAGCAGTTTATCATAATATTGCTGTAAAGCCGACCGATATCCAAAAGGAACTTGTTGCTTCATTGTCCGAAAGGGCGGAGAAGGTAAGGAAAAAGATGGTTGATTCAAGTGTTGACAATATGCTTCTGATTACCAACGACGGCAGAAAATTGGCACTTGATCAAAGACTTACAAATGAAATGCTGCCCGATGATCCGAACAGTAAGGTGTCTGCTTGTGTAAACAATGTTTATGAGATATGGGAGAAAACGTCCGAGCAAAGGTCTACTCAGTTGATCTTTTGCGATCTCTCAACTCCCCATAATGACGGCAGGTTTAATGTCTACGACGATATTCGTAAAAAGCTGATATCTAAGGGCGTGCCGGAGAATGAGATAGCATTTATTCACGATGCGGACAGTGAAGCAAAGAAGAAAGAATTGTTTTCAAAAGTCCGCACGGGAAAGGTTCGTGTTCTGATCGGCAGCACTGCAAAGATGGGTGCAGGTACGAATGTGCAGCAGAAATTGATTGCAATTCATCACACCGATTGTCCTTGGCGGCCGGCTGATCTCCAGCAGCGTGAGGGAAGAATTATACGACAAGGCAATGAAAATCCCGAAGTTAATATATACAGTTATGTCACCGAAGAAACTTTTGACGCCTATTTATATCAGCTTGTAGAGAACAAGCAGAAGTTTATCGGTCAGATTATGACTTCAAAATCGCCTGTGCGTTCAGCGGAAGATGTTGACGAGCAGGCGCTTTCTTATGCCGAGATTAAAGCTCTTGCAACAGGTAATCCGTATATAAAGGAGAAAATGGATTTGGATGTTGCGGTGTCAAAACTCAAGCTGTTAAAGCAGAACCATTTGAGTCAGAAGTATGCTCTTGAGGATAAGATTATAAAGTTCTATCCGCAGGAGATAAAACGCTTTGAAGAACGAATTGATGGATATAATTCGGATATTGAAAGAGTGAAAAACAACACAGTTCTCAATGATGACGGATTCTCCGATATGGTTATTGAAGATGTATCTTATCCCGAAAAGAAAGCTGCCGGAACAGCAATACTTGCCGCTTGTAAGGCTATGACCTCGCCCGAACCGAAAGAGATTGGATCATATCGAGGCTTTAAATTGGAACTGTCATTTGAAACTTTTGAAAAGCAATATGTATTAACTCTTGTAGGCTCACTGCGTCATTCCGTTCCGCTCGGTGCAGATATTTTCGGAAATATATCCCGTATTGATAATATGATCTCATCTTTGCCGGATAAAATGGCAGGCTGTAAAGAACGACTTGCCGATACGAAAAATCAGCTTGAAAATGCAAAGACGGAAGTCGAACGGCCGTTTCTGCAGGAAGAAGAACTCTCAAAAAAGAATGAACGTTTAGCTGAACTCAACGCTTTGCTTGATATGAACCATACGGAAAATGAGATTGCTGATGGAGAAGTTGAAAATGTTTGTGTTGTGAAAAATATGGATAGAGACATTGCAAGGTAAAATATGCAGTAATGTTTTTATCCGATTTTTATTATGAGGAGTTGATGTTAATGACACTTGAACAGTTAAACACTGCACTTTATGAAAAGGTGTATGCAGAACAGCAGGAGTTCATAAGTTTATTAAAAAATATGACTCCCGAAAATATTATTCAGTATGCTTATGAACTTGTTATCCGTGAGGATATATTGTTGTCACTTGAAGAGAACGATCTTGAGGCAAAACAGTGTAAAGCTCTTTTGAGAGAAAAGAAACCCCTTGATAAATTGTTCCTTGCTTGGGAGAAACACGAAGGTGAGCATATGAATGAAATTCGTGATTGCATTGAGAATAAGGCAAATGAGCTTATCAATGTTGCAAGGATCAAATCAGAGAGGGACAGCAGATAGCATACAGAATTATTGAAGGAGGTTGTTTATAGATAATGAATAAATATGAAGTTACAATCACAGAAACGCTGGAAAGAAAGATTGAAGTTGAAGCAGAAAGTGCCGAAGAAGCGCAGCGTATGGTAAAAGACGGTTGGGAGAACAGCGATTACATTCTTTTACCTGATGATTTTTCTGACGTTAATTTTACGACGAAAGGGATCGGCAATCAGAAGATAAAAGTTGTTTTACTTGAACCCGGTAAGATTGCAAGAACGGCAGAAATCGGAACTTCACTTAAGGATTTACAGAGGATAGTCGGCGGATATATTGAGACCGCTCATTTTTTTGATGAACCTGTTTGTTTAGTCTGTAATGAAGAAGGAAAGGTTCAGAAACTGCCTATTAACAGAGGCATATACGACAAAAACAAGAAACTTATTGATGTTATTGTCGGAACAGCTTTTATCTGTGACTGCTCCGGCGAAGAATTCGGAAGCTTATCCGATGAACAGATTAAGAAGTACACTAAAAAACTTATGTACCCGGAAAAATTCTATTTTAACGGCAATGAAATTGTAGGAAAAAAGTTTAATCCTAATAACAGAGAACATGAAAGGTGATGTTTAAAATGAAAAAATTTAAGGTTGTGGTACTTCATACAATCGTGTATGAAGTTGATGTTAACGCTGATTCAAAAGAGGAAGCGGAGAACAAGGTTAAGGATATTGACGTGAACACAAACATACTTGATCAGACGGACAATTTTGATTTCCTTGCGGCATATCAGGCTTATGAATGTGATGACGATGATGAACTTACTGACGACGAGGACGAATTTGACGATGAAGAATGTCAGCCTGACTGATCGAATTAAGACGCCAATGCCGTTGGCATTAGTCTTAGCAAGCACTGAATTTGTATCCACACAAATTCGCTTGTTAGGGGAAATCCCCTAATACCACAAGAAAGAATCGAGGAATATGAGATGAGAAAAAGAAATATTGACATTCATTTGTTCCTTAATGAAGAAGAATTCTATTTGCTCAATGAATTGTCTGTTAAAACGAATTTATCAAAATCTCAGGTTTTAAGATTTCTGTTAAGCACATCAAATCTTATCGAAGCTCCTCCGATAGAATACAAAGTGTTAATCAGGGAATTGAGAGCAATCGGCAACAACATAAATCAACTGATCGTTATAGCAAGAAGCAACGGGATTTTGAATGTTTCGGGGCTCAAAAAGCATTTAGATGAGCTTGATCTTATTGAAAATAAGATGCACGAAGCGTTTGATTTCAGGAAATAAGAATGGCAATAGTATTTATTAAAGATATTAAAAGCCGTCTTGACAGAACCATTGCATATATTGACAACAAGCAAAAGATAAAGAACGAAAACTACGAAGAAGCATTTTTAGACTTGCATAATGCACTTGATTATACGGTGGATGATCTGAAAACAGAGCAAAAGTTTTTCGTTGACGGTATAAATTGCAGAGTCGAAAACGCATACAAGAAGATGTCGGAAACGAAAAGAGAGTATGATAAAACAGGCGGTATATTGGGTTTTCATATAATTCAATCGTTTTCACCGGGAGAGGGTACTCCGCAAATGATACACGAACTCGGAATGGAGTTTGCACGTCGAGCGTTCGGCGAAAGATTTGAAGTTGTGGTAGCAACACACCTTAATACCGATTGTCTCCATAATCATATCGTGCTTAACTCCGTTTCTTTTATGGATGGGAAGAAATACTATGATACAAAAGAAAGCTATGCGAAATTAAGAGAGATCTCCGACGATCTGTGCCGTGAATACGGTCTGTCCGTAATTGAAAATCCGAAAGAACGAAGTCATAAAAGTTACGATCTATACCAAGCAGAGAAGAACGGAGAATGGACGAAAGACTCAATTATTCGTCGTGATATTGATGAGTGTATTTTGAAAACAACCAGCCCGAAAGCGTTTTACAAAGAAATGAACAAACTCGGATACGGGTTCAACTTTAACCGTAAATATCCGATTATCACACACCCGAATTTTGAAAGACCGAGAAGAATGAAAACGCTCGGAGAAGATTACACACCCGAAAGAATTGAAGAACGGATTTTATCAAAGTGGCAGAAATATGATATTGAAATTCCTCAGCAAGATAATCTTGTTGAGGAATTTTTTAAACCGCTGCCCCGACCGACATATAAACAGGTGTATGTTTCTTTTGTTACCGTTGTTAAGTATGTCAAGAAAAATCCCAATACAAACAGGGGGCTTGATAAGTTCCTGATTGGTGAAATGCGAAAACTCGATAAGCTCATTGAACAGCAAAACCTATTATGCGATAACGATATTGAAACACCGGAGCAGCTTGCAGATTACAAATTGTCCTGTAATAACGAACTCTCGGAATGTGACGAAGCGAGAAAACGGCTTCGGAATATGTTGAGAGTTGCAATCAGAAAAGGTGACGAAAAGGAAATCCAAGAAATACAAGAGTCAATTTCCGATTTAACAGAGCGAATGAAAATCCTGAGGAAGCAAATCCATATTTGCAGACGAATAGAAGATAACGAACCTAAAATTGAAGATAAGATTAACGAGATTATGAATGATAAAGAAAGAAAGGAGATGACGACAGATGAACGCTTCAGGCGACGCAGCAGAACAGATGGTCAGGATGTCACTTCAGGGCGTTGAGGTTGCCGGTAAATTGTCTATGGACGGTGCCGAAAGACTTGTTAAACTGATATTGTCTGCACTCAAAGATACAAAACGCACAAAGGGCAGAGCCTCACTTAATACAATGCTTAAATCAAGACAACCCATAAAAGTTTTTGAAATCAAGGATAAAGAACTTAAAAAGTTTTGTCAGGAAGCAAAGAAATACGGCGTTATGTATCATGTGCTTAAAGACAGAGACAAGAATGACGGTAAGTGCGATATTATGGTTCGTGCCGACGATTCATCAAAGGTGAACAGAATATTTCAGCGGTTTAATCTCGGCGTCAATAATAAAGCTACTATCAGAGCTGATATTGAAAAGTCAAAACAGGATAAAGAAAAACAGTATCCTACCAAGAGTGCGGAAGATAGGTTCTTAGATGAACTTTTCAAGAAACCGCAGCAGGTCGAAAAGGGATATATAGAAAACCCTTCTGTGGCAAAGACGGAAAGATCCCGTCCGTCAGAGCATACCTCCGGAGTCAACGATTACCGACGCCGTACAAGGAATGAAAACTCTTCAAGACCTTCAGTTAAAAAACAGATCGAAGAGCTTAAAGAAGAAAAGAGAAAGACATCGAAGTCAAAGAAAACGATGCAGAAATCAAAATCAAAAACGAAAGGAGCAAAGACAAATGACAGAACTCGATAACTTGTTAGATAACGAAAATACGCAAACCGGAAATGAGTTTTCAAAAGAAGAATGGATAAAGCAGAAAATCGAAAGCCGTGAAGAGGCATGTGTAATGCTTGAAATCGCAACCGAGGAATTGGATACTCCCGATTCTGTTATGGCATATCTGGATATCCAGAGCAGATTTGACAGATACTCGGTAAGCAATTCGCTTCTTATTGCATATCAGAATCCCGATGCAACAAGAATTTGCGATTCAAAGACGTGGCAGAAAAACAATGTACGAATTAACAAGGGAGAAAAGGGAATTGTTATTCTTGAACCCGGGAAACCGTACAAAAGAGATGACGGCAGAACAATAACGCCTTATAACGCAAAAAAGGTGTTTGATATCTCACAGACCAATGCGGCGCAGAGAACACCGAGAACCAAAATGCCTGATGCTCGTGTTGTTATAAAGGCTCTTATCAGAACCTCTCCCGTTCCTGTTGAAATCAGTTCTCAGCTTCCGAAAGAAACAAAAGCGATTTATCAGCCGGGTGCGAAGAAGATATTTATTAAGCAGGGATTGGACGGTGATGAAATCTTTCGTGCTCTTTCAAAGGAGATTGCTTTTGCAAAACTCGATAACGGCAGCTTTAACCGTAATAACCTTGAATTTACCGCACAAGCTGTTTCATATATTGCAACATCGAGAGTGGGTTATTTGCCCGAACCGATTACCGCTTCAAGTGACAGATTTCTGTCACTTGAAGTTAAAGACAAAAGAGCCGAGCTTGCGGTCATCCGTGAAAACGCAAACTCAATTTCGCACACAATAAGTAAAGCGCTTGAATCTATGAATAAGGAACACACAGAAAGATAAGGCGGTGAACTTGTGGGTGAAAAAAGAGTTTTAACCGTTGATGATTTTGAACATAACCTTATGCTGAACGGTATTAACGAATACCGTAATATGCTGCTTGAACAGGAATTGCCGACAGACGATGTTGACGATTTGCTCTTAAAGGTTCTTGACGCACCTCTTCAAAAAAGAAGGAGGTTTGAACGTGAGGACAGATAAGCTGTCGAAAACAAATGTCATACTGTATGCCTGCGGCTTAATTCCTGTAATATGGTGTGCACTGCTTATCGCTCCGTATCTTGGCGGCGGATTGGTCGAAATAATCAGAAATTTGTCGGTTGCTTTCGGCAATCCCTTTAATATTTCCGTTTGTGAGGACAGCCTAAAAACTGTCCTCATTTTTGTTATGGGATATATTCTCGGTATCGGTATTTATCTTTCAAGCGAAAAGAACTATCGACGACGGGAAGAACACGGCTCGGCAAAATGGGGTAAGGCGGAAACAATTAAGAAGAAGTATATGGATGCCGATAAAAGTGAAAACAAAATCCTTACTCAAAATACCGCAATCGGCATTGACGGAAGAAAGCACAGACGGAATCTCAATGTATTGGTATGCGGCGGTTCGGGAGCAGGAAAAACAAGGTTTTATGCAAAGCCGAATATTATGCAAGCGAACACGTCGTTTATTGTTCTTGATCCAAAGGGTGAGCTTCTCCGTGATACGGGAAATATGTTAAAAGATAAAGGTTATGATATCAAGGTTCTTGATTTAATTGATATGGAAAAGAGCGACTGTTATAACCCATTTGTGTATATTCATAACGATAACGATATCCAAAGACTTGTTACGAACCTTTTTAAAAACACAACGCCTAAAGGAAGTCAGAGTACCGATCCTTTTTGGGATCAGGCGGCAAGTATGCTGTTGAAAGCACTTATTTCATTTCTTCATTATGAAGCTCCGCCGGAGGAGCAAAACTTCTCGATGATTCTTGAACTTATACGAGCCGGGGATATCCCCGAAGAACAGACAGACTTTGAGATAACCAGTCCGCTTGACGATATATTTGCACGTCTTGAAGCACAGAAACCCGATCATATTGCTCTTAAGTATTACCGTTCATATCACAGCGGTACAGCGAAAACATTGAAGTCAATTCAGATTGCATTGCTTGCAAGACTTGAGAAATTTAATCTTGACTCATTCGCAAATATGACTTGCACGGACGAATTGGAACTTGATCAAATAGGCGAAAGAAAGACAGCGGTATTTGCTCTTATTCCCGAAAACGATACAAGTTTTAATTTTATCGTCGGAATGTTATACACGCAGCTTTTTCAACAGCTGTACTATCAAGCCGATTATGTTCACGGAGGCAGACTTGATTGTCATGTCCATTTCATAATGGACGAGTTTGCAAACATAGCGCTCCCGGATGATTTTGACAAATTGCTTTCAACTATGCGTTCCCGTGAAATATCGGTATCAATTATTATTCAGAATATGGCTCAGCTTAAAGCACTCTTTGAAAAGCAGTGGGAATCTATCGTGGGCAACTGCGATGAATTTCTTTATCTCGGAGGTAATGAGCAGTCAACGCATAAGTATGTGTCGGAATTGATGGGCAAAGAAACCATAGATACAAACACTTATGGACAGTCCAAAGGCAGAAACGGAAGCTATTCCACAAATTATCAGACCGCAGGCAGAGATCTGCTGACTCCCGATGAAGTGCGAATGCTCGACAACAAGTATGCGCTTCTTTTCATTCGTGGTGAAAGACCTGTTAAAGATCTGAAATATGATATTTTAAAGCACCCGAATGTAAAGTACACAACCGACGGTTCGGGAGAAGTGTATGTTCACGGATTCAATGATTACTCGGTACTTGAAATGAACTGTTTTAATCTTGATGAAATTGAAACAGATGAATCGGAAAACGTAAATTACGTTATTTATTCAAACGAAGAAATCGAAAAAATATTATTGAAATTGGAGGAAGAAAAGTGAAAAAAGTTAATAATTCTAAGCCTTTGAAAGGCAAGGTCAGAAAAGGCTTTAAAGCCTATGTTTATGCTGTTCTTTGTATCACAATGCTTGTGATTTTCAGTGTTACGGCTTTTGCGGCGGGCGATCCTGTCGGTGTTGTAAACAATCTTTCAACATTCATCTTCGGACTTATCAGAGCCGTCGGTCTTATACTGCTCGGCTTCGGTATTGTTCAGGTCGGACTTTCTTTGAAGTCGCACGATCCATCACAGAGAGCTAACGGATTTCTTACCGTTGCCGGCGGTATTGTTATTACCTTTGCAAAGGAAATTCTTGATTTGATTGTCAACTGATTACTGATGATTACGGTCGGCAGGCAAATTAACCTTGCCGATCGTATTAACTTTAAGGGAGGTCTTTAATGGAAGAATCAAGTAATTGGGTAGTGCAAAATCTCCAGAATGCACTTGCCACTTGGAACAATAAATTAAGTGAAATATGGCTTCTCATCACTCAATCACCCGAAGAGTTCAAGGACGGTACAATATGGACTGTGATAACCAACATTCACGGAGCACTTCAGGCAATAGGATATTCGCTTCTGGTTTTATTCTTTGTTGTCGGAGTTATGAAAACCTGCGGCAGCTTTGCGGAAATCAAAAGACCCGAAATAGCTTTAAAGATGTTTATTCGTTTTGTGCTTGCAAAAGCCTCTATTGACTACGGACTTGAACTGATGACATCACTTTTTGAAATCGTGCAGGGCATCGTTTCAAAAATTATGGAGACATCGGGACTGTCAAGTACAACCGAAACCGTTTTACCGGAGTCAATCATAAAGGCGATTGAGGAAAGCGGATTTTGGGAAAGCGTACCGTTATGGGCAGTGACCCTCATAGGCAGCTTATTTATTACCGTTTTATCGTTCATTATGATTATGACAGTATACGGACGATTTTTTAAAATATATTTATATACTGCTATTGCTCCGGTGCCGTTATCGTCATTTGCAGGAGAGCCGTCTTCCTCCGTAGGAAAGAGTTTTGTTAAATCCTATGCGGCGGTATGCTTAGAGGGAGCAATTATTGTGCTCGGTTGTATAATCTTCTCGGTGTTTGCCGCATCACCGCCTGTTGTTGACGAGTCGGCTGCAGCCGTTAATCAGGTGTGGAGCTATGTAGGTGAATTGATATTCAATATGATCGTACTTGTCGGCACGGTAAAAATGAGTGACAGAGTTGTCAAAGAAATGATAGGCCTGTAATTTAGGAAATAATAAAAGAATAATCGGTTAAACTATTATGGACATGTTGACAATTTAATATGGACATTGTATAATGTCTACGATAGGACATTTGGAGGTGTACACATGAATATAGGGAAGGAAACTGAATTTATAGAGTTTAAAAAATCGACCTCGGAAACAAAAGAGGGGATTATTTCTATAGCAAGTATCTTAAACAAGCATAAGAAAGGTACGCTGTATTTCGGTGTGAAAGATAACGGTGATGTTATAGGTCAAGACATCGGAAAAGATACAGAAAGAAAGCTTTCCCGTGATATCAGCGATAATATTAAGCCTGCTGTTTGGTACGAAATAACAACCAGACATTCCGATGACGGAAAAGCCTTTGTTGAAGTCACATTTAACGGCTCAAATTCACCTTATTCCGCATATGGAAAATATTATGAACGCTTTGCAGACGAAGATAAGCAGATTTCAGATGAAGAGCTTGAGCGATTATTTAAAGAAAGGCAAAAAGATTATTCCGAATGGGAGAATACAGTTTCTAAAGAAACGGTTTCAGATGTTGATGAGGCGCTTTTAAAGAAAGTAATTGCAGACGGGAATGAAAACGGAAGAATTAAGTATGAATATACTGATGCAGTTTCAATTCTGACAAAGCTCGGATTATACAGTACAGAAGAAGGATGTTTGACAAATGCAGGAAAAGCCTTGTTTTCCAAAAATCATCCCATACTTTTAAAAACGGCAATTTATGCTACACCAACAAAAGATACTTTTATAAAGTTGAACCATTTCGAGGGAAATATTTTTGAGTGTATTGAAGAAGGTATATCATTTGTTTTATCAGCAATTGATTGGCATATAACGATTGACGGTAATGCAAAGAGGAAAGAAGAACCTGAAATTCCGCAAAAGGCGATCAGGGAGATGATCGTTAACGCATTTGCACACGGATGTTATTTTTCCAACACGAGCTTTGCAATAGAAGTGTTTAGCGACAAAGTTATGATTTATAGCCCCGGATTGTTCCCGATTGGTTTTAAGCCCGAAGATTTCGCTGAAAATTCAGCTGAACCGATTATGCTTAATCCCAAAATTGTAAATGTTTTATTTAAATGTTCGGTGATCGAATCTTTCGGCACCGGTTTTGAGCGAACTTTTACAGCTTGCAAAAATGCCGGCGTAAAATATGAATATGAAAACACAAAGACAGGATTTCGTTTCGTGTTTTATCGTATTCATGGACACGAAAATGTCTATAAAATGTCCATAAACGAAAAGTTTGTATACGAATTACTCAGAGAATGTGACAGCCTTACAAATGCAGAACTTGCAACAAAAATCGGAAAAACCGAAAAAACCGTTTACCGTGCAATAAAATCGCTTAAAGAAAACGGATATATTGTGCGTATGGGCTCTAACGCTTCTGGGTATTGGAAAGTAATAAAATAACTATATAACAAATTTACACAATAGCCATTGCAATTAATTGCGGTGGCTTTTTTCTTTTAGATTGGAGGAATGTCATTGGAAGTAAAAATTAACAGAGAAATACGAGATTACAGCGAAGCGGTATATTTCGGGCTTAATCTTCGTCAGTTTGTATTTTCGGTACTTGCTTGCGGCGTTGCGGTAGGTTTGTACTTTCTTTTAAAACCGTTTTTCGGCATAGAAACACTCAGTTGGGTTTGCATTGTCGGTGCAGCACCGTTTGCGGCTCTTGGATTTTTTAAATATCACGGTATGACAGCAGAGAAAGTTTTGTTTGCTTATATTAAGAGCGAAGTTCTGATGCCGAAGGAGCTAAAGTTTGTTTCGACGAACTATTATGACAGTATGGAAAGGGGAGATGAAATTGTTCGATCTCATAGGAATGATAAAAAAGAAAAGCGGACTCGATGAAATATTCGGTGACGGAATGAGCGTCCCGAGATCTGTTCAGGATGTTATAAAAATTGATGCAGTATATTCGGATGGTATATTTATGGCAGGAAAGGACAGATATTCTAAAACATTCAAATTTACCGATATAAATTATGCAGTATCAAGCAAAGAGGATAAAGAGTCGCATTTTCTTAAATACAGTGAAATACTTAACTCACTTGAAAATGGTATTTCAAGTCAGATCACGATAATAAACAGAAAACTTAAACACAATGAATTAAAAGAAATTGCATTGCTGGAAAAAGCCAATGACAATAAGGATAAATACCGTAAGGAAATCAATGATATGCTCACAATGTTGGCAAACGGTGCAAATGCAATCGTGCAGGATAAATATGTAACGCTGACCATTCAGAAGAAAAGTATAAATGAAGCGAGAAGTCATTTTAACCGTGTGGGTGCAGATTTGATTGCACATTTTTCAAGACTCGGTTCAAAATGCACCGAACTTGATTTAACAGAAAGACTTCGCATTATACACAATTTTTGCAGACCCGAAGAAGCTGCAGATTATCATTTTGATTTAAGGGATACTATGAGAAAAGGTCAGAGCTTTAAGGACTACATTTCACCGGACGGGTTTGAGTTTAAATCCGATTATTTTAAAATCGGCAACAGATTTGGGAGAGTTCTTTTTATTCGTGACTATCCGTCGTTTGTAAAGGACAGAGTAGTGTGGGATCTTACCGATACAAGTAAAAATATGATATTCAATTATGATATCGTACCTGTTTCGACCGAAGAAGCCCAAAAGTTTGGAGAAAAACAGGCGTTAGGGGTAGAGACCAATATAGCGAATTATCAAAGAAAACAAAATTCAAACAACAACTACACTTCCGTTATTCCCTATGGTATGGAACAGCAGAGAAAGGAAGTGAGAGAGTTTCTTGATGACCTGACAACTCGTGATCAAAAGATGTTCAAGGTCATAATCACCGTTATGCACACAGCCGATACACTTGAACAGCTTAACAGCGATACAGAAGCAATACAGGCAATGGGCAGAAATCATATGTGTCAAATAGGCATCTTAAAATATCAACAGCTCGAGGGATTTAATGCTACACTTCCGATAGGAATAAATAGAATTGAAGCAAGGCGTACTCTTACAACAGAGAGCCTTGCTGTTTTTATGCCGTTTAAAGTTCAGGAAATCCAACATGACGGAGGCGTATTTCAGGGCGTAAATGTTATATCGAAAAATATGATTATTGTAAACCGAAAGTTTCTGCTCAACGGTAATTGCTTTATTCTCGGTGTATCCGGTTCGGGCAAATCCTTTACCGCAAAGGAAGAAATGGTAAATCTTCTTCTTTCTACGGATGCAGATGTTATGATTATTGACCCTGAAAGAGAATACTCTGCTCTTGTTGAAGCAATGGACGGACAGGTCATTGAGCTTTCTGCAAAAAGTAAAAATCATATCAACTGCCTTGATATAAACAAAGAATATGCCGACGGAGCAAGTCCCATTGCATTTAAAGCTGAATTTGTATTATCGTTGTTTGAACAGGTTATCGGCAAAGGCGGAGTTAATGCAATTCAAAAATCCATTGTTGACCGTTGTCTTGCAAATGTATATAAAAACTATATCAAGAGGGGATATACGGGTAAAGTTCCGACTCTTGTTGATTTATGCAATGATTTAAAACAGCAGCCTGAAGCTGAAGCAATTGAACTTGCCACCGCAATGGAACTGTTTGCATCGGGTTCACACAGCACTTTTGCACAGAAAACAAATGTTAATGTTGAGAACAGACTTATATGCTACGACATACTTGAACTCGGCAGCCAGCTTATGCCTATCGGTATGCTTGTTGTTCTTGACAGCATTCTTAACCGTATAACCAAGAACCGTGCGGAAGGCAGAGAAACATATATTTTCATTGATGAAATTTATTTACTCTTTCAACACGAATACTCGGCAAATTTCCTTTTTACACTTTGGAAACGAGTTCGTAAATACGGTGCATACTGCACGGGTATTACTCAAAACGTTGATGATCTTTTGCAAAGCCATACGGCACGAACAATGCTTGCAAACTCTGAGTTCATTATAATGCTCAATCAGGGCGGTACTGATAGAGAAGACCTTGCTAATCTTTTGCAGATTAGTGAAACTCAGATGACACATATTACAAATGTTGAAGTCGGTCACGGTCTTGTTAAAGTCGGTTCGGCACTGGTTCCTTTTGAAAGAAAATTCCCGAAAGATACAGAACTGTATAAACTTATGTCAACTAAAGTCGGTGAACAGTAATGAAAAAAAAGATAAAAACCCGTGAAATTATAAATGACATTAAAGTCCACAATGCGGCGGTTAATGTCGGAGACAAAATGAAAAATATCGGCATCAAAACAAAAGAGAAGATATCCGAAAACATTGAACCGAATGACAATACATCACCTGAACAGTATGCGGCTGATAAGGTGTCGGAGAAAATGAGAGCAGCTGCCGAAATTGTTGCGGTTGATTCAGAAAAAGTCAGTCGTAAAGTCGCCGGTGAAGCAGAAACCAGGATTAAAGAAAAACGTGCAAAGAAAAAGGAAGCCGATAAAAATCATATTGATGATAGCGGGATAAATAAGCCTGATATGACGGACAGCAAAGGTGAGGATAAGTTACGAAGCGAAGATAAAGCGAATGAAAAATATAAAAAATATGAAAACAATTATAAACAGAAAAATGACACTAAAACGAAATCGGATAATGGACAAATAAAAGTTAACAACGATAAACCGACGATTAAAGAAAATACATCGGTTTTGCCCAAAACTAAGCCACAGTTTGAACCGATTCTTGATGAAAAGAAAAAGCCTCGTCAAAAAAAGTTATCTCCGCCGAAAACCAAGGAAAAAGGTACTATTAAAAAGATAGGATCGGAAAGGCAAAAGATTAAAACAGTAAGTAATGAAGCCAAGAAGATCAAGCAAACGAAGAAGAGTTTTGATAATACCTTAAAGAGCATCAAAACAGCGGAGAAATCTGCCAAGGCTACGAAAAACACGGCAAGTAAAACGATTGAAACCGCAAAGAAAACAAAACAGGCGGCAAAAACCGCCGTAAAGGCTGTTGATAAAACTGTTAAAACCACGGTCAGGATAGTTAAAGCAACAGGAAAAGCTATTGCTTCGGGCGTAAAAAGTATAGGAGCGATTATTGCGGCAGGAGGTATACCTGCTGTTGTTGTAATTATAATTATATGTCTGATCGGAGCAATCGGCGGAACTTGTTTTGGAATTTTTCTTGCCAACGATGAAACGACAGGTACCGAAAAAACTATGTCACAGGCTATATCCGAACTTACATCGGAGCATTATGCAAATATTACCGCTATGAAAGCTTCATATTCCTACGATTTGCTCGAAGTGAAAGGAGATACTTCAATCAAGTGGAAAGACATTTTAGCGATTTATGCTATAAAAACAACCTCAGGCGAGGATCCGCTTGAGGTTGTTACACTTAATGAAGTTAAAATAAATTTACTTCGTGAAATAATGAAAGAAATGAATAAAATATCCGGTGTTGTCACTCCTAAATTGGTTGCTGAAATAAAGGTCACAACCGATGACAATGGCAACTCGGTTAAGCAGACGGTTTATGTCACAAAGAAAGTTCTGAACATTTCTATTATTCATTTAGATGCGAAGCAGATGGCGTTAAAATACAAATTCAATGATGAACAAAATAAAATGTTAGATGAACTTATGGGCGAAGAATATGATGATTTATGGAATAAACTGATAGGGGACAGTGTGAAAAGCTATCCAAGCGGCGGTTCCTTTGTAGGAACAGGAATATTCATTTGGCCGCTCACCGTTGACGGAACTATTACATCATATTTCGGAACAAGATCTGATCCGATAACGGGCGAAATTTCTACGCATGGAGGAACGGATATTGCCGCACCACAGGGCACCCCGATCCTTGCCGCTGCCTACGGTACAGTTGTAGCGGCAACATGGCACAACGGTTACGGCTACTATGTAAAGATAAAGCACAACAACACATATTCAACACTTTACGGACATTGTTCGGAACTCCGTGTTTCAGCAGGACAAAAAGTAAAACAAGGTCAGTTAATTGCAAAAGTCGGCTCAACAGGATATTCTACTGGTCCGCATCTGCATTATGAGGTTATTCAAAATGGGGTTAGGGTTGATGCGTTGCTGTTTTATAAATAACTTTTATATTTGCAATTTATGGCGTGTTGAAAAGTGGTTAATATATATGGTGGCTTCCTTTTAAATAAACATAGGGAGTTATTGAACTCTTTAAAAGTTACTTATCGTCAAAAAATATAAAAGGCAACAGTCGAATGAAAATTCAGCTGTTGCCTTTTCGTTTTATTAATGCGACAGTTCTTAAAAATAAACTTATGATAAAACTCCGGATGCACTACAAGTTATTGTAATAGCTTTTTCAACTGTTTGCACAGGAACGATTAAATATCTTTTTGCGGTCACTTTACCTGTTGCTTTATTGCTGCTTTTCGTTGCGTTTGCAGATGCTATTTTCCAATTAGAAGAATATATCTTATGCGTTATACTTGAAGCGGTACATGTTGCGGAGCTTCCGTTATATGTAAAAGTGCCGCTTAAAGTTGCAGACCACTGAGCAACATTATCAGAATTATAAAAAGTGGATGTCTTTTGCCCTGATTTCGTTGAAGCAGCGCGAGTAATTAGTGTTTTTTCGGAAATGGTTGTAATAATATATGAACCATCTTCAAAATATGTGGTGTACGAAGTATACGCAGTATCTTGGCTTTCTGATATAGCTGATGCATAGGTTCCTAATGTCATAACTAACATAAGAATTGATAAAATAATTGAAATTAATCTTTTCATTTTTTACTCCTTAATTAATATTTTGGGTATTTGTATTTGTAACTGTCGCTTCGGATGTTGTATTAAAAGTATCTACAAAATAGCCGTCAGTTGATTTATGCCCGTCAAGAGCTGCCCATATTATTACAATTGCAACAATCAAAACTGCGACAACAACACCGATAATGATAACTCTGTGATGCTTGTATTTCTTTTTAATTTTTTGTGGTTCTGTATCGGAAATTGACTGATTCGCTATGTCCCGAGGAGTTCCGAATTGGTCGTATACTTTATGAATATCGTCAATATCGTTTTCCTCGACGAAATTCTTGACGCTTTCTTGCAAATCACTTATAATAGCATTCTTTTGAGATGAGGAGCAAATTAAATCTTTCCGTATTTCAGCAATATACTCATCAATTTCTTTGTTAATCTTGCTCATCGTTCTGAACCTCCCTATCAAGTATCATGGCAATTCCTTTGGTTATTTCATCGTACTCATTTAAGATTCGGCTCAAGTACTCCTGTCCGGAGGGCTCAAGGTGATAATATTTACGAGTTCTCTTAATGCCGGCTGTTTTTGAATAAGTTGACAAGTAACCTAATTCTACCAATTTATAGAGGATAAGATATAGGGTACCTTCAAGCATGGTGAAACGGCCGTTGCTTTTTTCTTTAAACAGTTGTGTAATCTGATAACCGTAAAGATCTTCTTTGGTTAACAGATAGAGTACAAGTATTTCGGTACATCCTCTTTTGAAGTTTTCTTGATTTTTACTCAATCATACCAACTCCATTTTTTATTTTATATATATAATAAACCAAAATGACATTATTGTAAATACTTTTATTGCAAATATATGTTGACAAAATATATTTGGCGCTGTATACTTAAATCAAGGAATTATTACATAGCGATAAAAACTGTACATTATGCTTAATTGACCTTTGAAAATGAACTGTTATGTGATGTACTTTTTAGCTTAGCTTTTTACCAGTACTGTACTTCTATATCGAAAAGTATTTTAAATATAATTAATAAAATTAGTTGGCTAATTATTTTAATTGATGAAAAATCTAATAATAAATTGTGAGTGGGGTGATAAATCTAAATTTTAAAAGGGACTCGATATATTTTATTTTGAGAAAGGAAGTTTTTAATGAAGAAAAAAGCGAAAATGAAAAAAATAATTGCAACAGTGCTTTCTGCAATTATTATGACGCAGGTTATTCCGATAAGTGCATCGGCGATACAAAAATTAAAGCGTACAGAAATCGGTGAATCAAGCCTTAAAGAGAGCGTACCAAACATTGTAAAAGAAATAAAGGACGAACGTGGTGAATTTAATAAAGTGTATCTTCTGGAGGATGGCTCATATTGTAATATATCCACTTTTGCCCCTATACATAAGATAGTTAATGGAAAATGGGAAAACATTAAGAGTTCAACAACCGAAGATGTGGAAACTATTGAACAAGCAAAAACAGAGTTGCAGAGCATATCTTCTGAACAGCATACAATTAACATTAAAAAGGTGGCACAAAAGTACAAAACAAGGGAAATTCAAAACGATTCCTCGTTTACGTTTAATATTGTAAATGGTTCTCTTGATAACGGTACAATAAGTTTATCATCGTGGGGTTCTTTTGCAATAAAGCAAAACTCTTTAGGTAAATATATTGATCAGAACAAACTAATAACCAATGTAAGCATAAATGCAAACTATGATTGCATAACAGACGATGAAGATACTTGCACAGTGTCCATTTATGAAATGCCCCAGATGAATTGGGATGAACAAACCGATCTGTCAAATATTTCTATAGACGAGAATTCATATATCGAACAGTCTGTTTTTAGTACAGATGGCTCAGGATTGATTTCTTGGGATATAACGGACATATATTCTAAATGGGATAAAAATGTAAAATCGAATACAGGCTTTTATGTTAAAGTAGATACAATTTATTGTGAAATCTCATTATCCAGTATATGTGTATCAGTTATATATCGAGATATTGATGAAAGTGATGCATTATCAACATATCATTCAATATTTATGGAAAAAGCTGGTACAACATATGTTAATGATCTTACAAACACGGTAAAGATGGAACAAGAAATACTTACTGTGCCAAGAAAGATTATGCCTATTCATCTTAAAAGAATATATAATTTGTCTGACAATTTTGGAAATACAAATGCATCTGGCTTTCGGTGGAACTATGAAAGTAGCATATTCTTTAAAGACAATATTGTTCTATGGAAAACATTTGATGGCACAGTGAAGCGCTTCATTAAATCAGATCCGATTGTTGAATCCGGTGGATATATTAAGTGGAATATAGTATCTTCGGATAATTCTCAAGAAGCGTCTCTTTGGATAAAGACAAGCGAATCCCTTGATGGTGAATATGATTATTCGAACTTTTATATTGTTTCAAACAACATATACTATAGGTTTAATACCCAGGGGAAATTGATTTCAATGAACATTGAAAATGATACGAATTATGAAATAAAATTCAATTATACAAATAATAAATTGATAAGCATAAGTTACTTAAATGACAATGTTCGTACTTATATAAATATTGAAGAGACGAATGGAACTACAGATGTAAGCATTTCTTCATATGACAAATTAACAAAAAAGTATACGCATAATGAATTTGTTACAATTGAGAGTAGAATCGTTAACTATGATAATGTTGAAACTGTTATATTTCAAAGTGGAGAGACTGTCAGTTATGTATTTAATACATTAAATCAGCTTATCAAAGTAACGGATGAGAAAAATGATAATCTTGAGTTATTCTATTATGATGATGGACGTTTGCTTTCATACGTAAAAGAATTTGCTTCAGGAGATGCTGAAAATGTAGATATTATTAACGAAGATACTTACAGGAGATATTTTAGTTACAGTAATTACGCAATAGATGAAGTTATACAATATGATAAATCATTTAATGTTATATCTCATAGAGATACCGCAGGCAAGTATACGTTTGCCTCGTATGATGAAAACGGGGTAGTAAATTCATATGCGGTTTCTGAAAGTGTTGGAACGCAAATGTTACAAAATGCCGGTTTTGAAAGCACTTCTTGGGTTGGAACGTGGATAAAAGGAAAAAATCCGACGACTATTAAGATTGGAAAATATGTTAATGAAGAGAGTGAATCTTTGCCCAAAAACATAACTCCGGTAAAAATTGACAAACCTGAAAATGGTGAAAATTATTGTTGTAGTTTTTCGTCAGACCCGAAAATATCAACAACCTTATCACAAACAAAGCTAAATCTTGTTTCAGATAAGACATATGTTTTTGGTGCATGGGTTTATGTAAAAAGAGCTTTGGCAACAGGAAATATTTCGGTTTCTGTTGGTAATACAGCTAAAAGATATGAAGTGAAATTTGATCCTACTGCAGTGGGATGCTGGCAATACAATTTAATGGCTTGTAAGTTTAATGATACACAAAAAAAGGATTTTCGTATAAGTATTACCGATCAAAGCGGAGAAATATTTATAGATAATGTTACCTTATATGAAGCAACTGCTGCATCGGTTGATTTGATTGATAATATAAGTTCCTCCCCATATGAAATCGAAAGAACTTCAGATGGCAAAATGGGTAAAGAAATAATTACGGATGGAGTTATGTCCTTAATTCGGTCTTATGAATATGGCACAAATGATTATCGTCCAACAGCTGTAACAGATTTTAATGGTATAACAACATACTATGATTATTATAACCGAGACAGCTCAACGACAGTTAAAAGTGTTGGTACGGTTAAGGATTCCTCAGGAAAAATTATTGACCCAACTAACTTTACTTATGTTGCAGGTAATTTGCCGAAGTCAATTGAACAGAGTGTAAAAAATGTTTTGACATCTGAAAAAATTCAAATGAAGGCAGAATATGAATATAACGGCAACGAAGTTGAAACAGTAGAATATAATGGTGTGAAGTATAGTTTTATACATACTACTATTGAAGATGGATATAGTTTGTATACTATTTCTAAAAATAACTCTGATGCAACTTCTGAGGAATGGACTGGTTTAATACAGTATAAATATACTGACGATGGAAAAATAATTACATATAATAATCGAATAGGCGAAGGTCAGGATGAATCGGAAAGTCAAGCCAAGACTGAAGAAGAAAGAAATATAATAGAACAGCGAAATCGCAGTAAACAGGTGACTATACAGTACACATATTCAAATGGTGTAATCACACAAATCGAAATAAAGAACAGTAATGTGACTTATCAGAAATTTATATATACATATGATAGCAATAATGAGGTCGAAAGTGTAGTTGAAACTCTTGGAAACACTAAGACTAAGTATATTAACAATGGATATGAGATATATAGTTTGAGCGATTCGACAACTATTCCGGTGTTTAAAAAGACCGAATCAACTGATGGAATTATTACTGAAACTTATCATCCGGACGTCTATTCGACGAAATCAGACAATTTGAAAGATAAAAACCCGGTTACAAAAACATATAGTAAAACGTCAAGGTATTTCGATATGAATACAGATGAAACTACGGAATCATCTTCGCAAACAATTAGCCGAGTAAAGAATTGGGAAAGTGATACTAATTATGCTGAAACAATATACAGCATTAAAAAAAGTAGTGTTTCCGATTATTTTGGCCGTATAACACGAAAACTTTCCAACGTAAAAAGCAATGACAATTCCGAAGTCAGATTTTCTGAAAAATACGATTATAAAGATTTATCTGATTCTACAACAAGTACATTGTTGACGTCTCACTCCACACAGATAGATTATGTTGATTCAAATCAGAGGAAAAAAACTCTTGTCAATAAATCTATGTATTATGAATACGATAAAGCTGGTAATATTGTTTTCCAGTATTATGTTTCGGAAGGTAATATTAGACCGGTAGCTTATTATGAGTATGATTCAGCTAATCAACTTGTAGGGGAATATAACGTTGATAATGAAGTTTGTGCTAGATATACCTATGATGCCGGTGGAAATATTACAAAAAAAGTATATTATAATGTGGATACCGTTGTATGCAATAATGAAAGTCATAAAATAGTCGACTATGGTACAGTTAAACAAACAATATCATATGTTTATGAAAATGATCTTTTAAAGAATTATAATGGAATCAATATTGGCTATGATGATTTGGGTAACCCATTAAAATATTGCGGAAAAAGTTATTCAGTATCTGTTTCAAATAAATCGAACACAATAAACGATGGAGCTATATTCGATGTTTCGGGCAAATGTGAGTGGGTAGGTAATTATCTAACTTCAATTGAGACTGACACGAACAAATATGTTTACGAGTATAATGAAAACGGATACAGAGTTAAGAAAACGGTTCTGAAAAAAAACCAGGACAAATCGTATAGCACAGTCCTAGAAGTTGTTTATGTATGGAACAATGAAAAATTAAACGGAATTATTTACAATTCATTTGATCAACAAAATGAAAACCAGTCTGTTAGTTCTATGCAAGCTGACATAATCTATGATCAGGAGGGTGAAGCAATAGGATTTATATATCAAGACTCTGATTGGTATTTTGTTAAAGATATCAATGGCAGTGTTGTTGGTATGATTAATAACGGTAAGGAACCAGTAACAATTTCATATGATGCGTGGGGATTACCCTCACTCCATTTTATAGTTGATGATTCAGAAGCTCTTGGTATGTTGCAGTATGTACTGTTAAATATGATTGTACCGTTTAATCCGGTTAGCTATAAAGGATATTTATATGATTACGAAGTAGGTTTGTTTTTTGCAAAAGATAAAGTTTACTCCCCAGCATGGGGTAGATATTTAAATTCAATGGATTTGGAGAACAAAACAAGGTCTGTTGATTCTACAATTTCTTTAAACGGTTATTCTTTTTGTAATAATAATCCGATCAATTCAATGGAACCGTATTCATATATTTCCAAAATACGTGAATCAGAATTTGCAATTGGTACAGAATCATATGGTATTGATGTGCAAATGAATGAAGCTTTTACCTCAAATGTTTTTTGCACTATATTTGCAGGCAGTCTCATAAAAAAATATGGCTCAAATAAATATAGTTATAGCGATAGTATTTATGGTATGGACACTGAATTTATGGCACAAAGTTTATTTGCTCATAATATTGCAAAGTATAAACCAGCTGCGTTCAATGCAATCAATTCATCGTGGGGAGATGGTTGGTTTATTTCAAATTCACAAAGTGACAGTGTGAAATTATATAAAGATGATCCTCATGTTTCGAAGTATAAAATGATTTGGGATGCAGGATATGCACTCATGGCACATATCTAAAAAATAGAGGATAGTTACTAGTTTTACGGGCAAGCCACAATTTATATTGTGGCTTGCCATAATCAGTATTGTATAGAAGGTGATTCTTATTATTAGAAAAATATTAAGTATAATAACGATATTTGTGATGCTTTTTGCAACATTTATATTTGACGGAAAAGTGTTCGCAATAAGCCATGAAGACGATCTGCAAGGATTTATCGACGAAACAAAAGAGTTATTGACTTTTGAGCCTGAGCAGTTGATTGAAACAAACTCAGCAAACGATGATGAGAACAAAGACAATAAGGATTTTTCTACCTGCAGATTGATTGTAAAATCCGACAAGAAACCCCAAAAGCTCAATTCAGTCGGAATGGCAAGCGGATTTAAAGATTATTATATAATACAGTTTAAAAATGAGATTGACGCAAAAAATGCTTTTAAATATTATTCTGAATGTAAGGAAATAACGGCAATCAGTGTTGACGAAGAAATTGAGGGATTTACTGAAAACAGTCAAAAAGACGATATAGAGCAGCCCACTGAAACTCTGAAAAGGACTGAGTGCTGGGGCGCAGAGTCAATAGGTTTGTATGCGTTGAAAGACTATGTAATCAATAACAACATATCGCTTCCGAGAGTAACTGTTGGAGTTGTCGGAACGGGGGTTGATTTGGAACAAGAATTTTTTAAGGGCAGATTGGAGAAAACCGGCTTCGACTCTTCCGAAGATAACTCCGGCAGCGAGCAAGCATACAATGATGATCATGAAACTTATGTAACCAGTGTTATTGTTGATTCAACAACAGATAATGTTGTTATCAGAAACTATAAGTGTTCAAGCGATGGTCAGTACGTATTTTCTGCATTGTTTTCCGGTTTTTTGCAGGCTATCACAGATAATGTTGATATAGTGAACTGCAGTTGGACGACTATGCTGGAATATGGTTGGAAAAAAGAATCAATATATTATATGTTTGAAGACGCAATTAAAGTGGCACGTGAAAAAGATATTTTAATTGTCAGTTCAGCCGGAAACTATGTATTTTCTTGTATAGAACCCCAAAAATCCATGCCAGCTTCATCGGATTATACTCTTACGGTTTCTGCTTGTGACGAAACCTTATACCCTTGTGACTGGACTGCTATCAGCAAGTATGTGGACGTTGTTGCTCCCGGTGAAAACATACGTGTTATCGGTTTAAACAATAAGCATGTACTTTCGGACGGAACTTCATTTTCAGCACCATATGTTGCGTCAATTTGTGCCATGACACTCTCGTTTCACCCTGAATATTCCGTTGACGATCTAAAAGATGCCGTTAAGGAAACGGCTACGCCTTATGACGATTTTAACGGTGATATAAGCAAAATATATGGCACAGGTGTTGCCGACGCAATAGGTGCCGTAGGATTACCTCGCCCATCTCTTTTCGCAAATTTAAAACCGGGCAAATATACGGGAAAAATATCGGTTGATTTTAGTTCTAACTATGATATTTACTATACAATGGACGGTACATACCCCACGAAAGAAACCGGAATTCTTTTTTCAGAGCCGATTGAAATCTACGGAAATATGGAATTAATAAAAGCTGTTGCGTATGATGACAATAACATACCGAGCGTACCTCTTTCCGGTGTATATAGGTCTTCTGCTTTGGCAAATGAATCGGATTTTGAAATAGACAGCACGGGGGCAATTAAAGCATATAACGGTGAATTAAAAGATATGACTATTCCGTCAAGTATAAACGGCATAGCTGTAACAGGCATTAAAGGTCGGGCATTTTCAAATGTTGAAATTTATGGTATTACGCTTCCGGAAACTATGACACAAATAGGTCGCACAGGTCCTACCGGTATAGTGGTAAGCAATGCTTTCAGGGAAAACAAAACAATAATGTATATTGAAGGTAAGAATATTGAAGCAATCGGAACAGAAGCATTCTATTCATGTGAAAACCTAAGAAAGGTTGATTTCCCCAAGACAAAAGAAATTTACAGAAGAGCCTTTTACGGTTGCACGCATCTTGTAAAGAATATGACATTCCCGAGTGTTGAAAAGATTGAATTTGAAGCATTTTATGGTTCTAACGTAATTTCTTTAAATCTCCCCAATCTTGAAACCTGCGGAGGAAAAAGCTTTGCAGGAATGAATATATATCAGTTGAATTGTCCAAAGTTGAGATATATTGATAAGGGCTATCCGTCACGAGAGGGAGACATCGATCTTTTCCGAAGAACAAGTTATTATTCTAATTTGGATTTGCCTGAAATAACTGATTTTAACGGAGAAAAAATTTTTAGTTTAGAAACCAGTCCTCTTGAAACATATTGTATATCACGCCTTGAGTTTTCAAAGCTCAAATCTATTAACGACTTTCCCGATGTGTATTCAACGATGGTGTTCCCGTCAACCGTTGAAAGCTTACCGGATGATTTGAGTGAATATTCGGTTAGCACATACACAATTTACGGCTCCGCAGGAACGTATGTTGAGAAATATGCAAAGGAAAAGGGCTTTGATTTTATTGAAGTAACGCCGGAAACCGCAGTAATAACAGACCTGCCGAAATATTACAAGCCATACATGGGCGAGCTTGAGGCAGATGTTGTTGGTTTTAACAGGCAATATCAGTGGTATGCAAATGATGTCAACAGCAATGAGGGAGGAACGCCGATTGAAGGCGCAACAGGCAAAACCTTTAATCCTGCCGATTATTATGCCCCGTATTATTACTGCGTGGTAACGAGTAAAGACGGCGATTTTGACCCCATAACGATCAAAACAAGTGCCTGCGAAAACAGAACGCAGACAGCAGATTACACAGCTCTTGATAAAGTCCTTAATGAATTCGACAGTTCACAATCGGAGCTTTACACAGCCGAATCGTGGTCAGATTATTCAACCGCCGTTGCGGTAGGTGCAAGCATAGACAGAGGATTGGCAAAGAGCAAGCAGAATATTATTGATGCGGCGGTAAAGGAAATAATCAATGCAAGAAATAATCTTGTCAGGAAAAATGCCGTCAGTGCAAGAGTTATCGGCACACCGACGCTCGGCTCAAACGCAGTTGTTGAGATTACCGTAAACGGTTCACTCGAAGCAATTAGATTTATTGACGGAGAGAAAAACGCAGTAACATTTGACAGAAGTTCGGCGTTGACGGTCAAGGACGGCGATAATGAAATTTGGCGAATCAAGCTTGCCGTTACATCGGAAAAGGCGGCTTACGGCATTTTCATAAATTATAACGAGGATTATATCGACAGCGGCGTAACGCTGATCGTGACCGCATCAAGTGGCCCCGACCTCGGTATTCACTCCGTAAGTATACCCGACATGTATCCGTCGGGAACGTATACGGACGGAAGAATATATGCAGGTGTTCATGACGTCATCATCAGAACAAGCAAAGATGTTCTGAAAATTCAGTTTATCGACCCCGACGGAAACACAAGAACCTTCAGCAAATATTCAACTCCGCCGACAGAGGACGGCGACGAGCTTGTATGGACAATACCGCTTAAATTTAATCTCGGCAAGATGAATTTGGGTATCAGAACACGAGCCGTGCACACAACCTTCGCGCTCACGGGGGAGTATGTGACAGGTAGGGTACTGTTCTAAATTGATAAAAATGTAGAAAGCAATTTTTGGAGGATGGGAAAATAATAAAAGAATATAAAATAGTTATACTTTAACAACAATAAACACTGTATGAAAATAAGGCATATCGCATTACTCTTATTATTCATACAGTGTTTTATTTATAAGTATTATAAAGTCCTTTCTTTCGCTTAATGCTTAAGAAAGGACTTTTATGGTATATAGATGGCTATGCTACATAGCTGAATATCCGTAACTCCTTAATTATTGAAAAATGAATTCAAAAATTAAGGAGATTACATAAATGTCAAATAAATATTTTATATGGAAAGATGAAAAATGCAAAGGGATAAATCCGGAATGGTTGGAGATTTCAGGGAAAGAGTTTTACCGGCTCGTTTCAAAGCCCGAAAATGCTCACAGAAAGTTCATTAAGGAACCGATTGACCCGGAAAACATAAGTATGGGATTTTTTGTCCTTGAAGTAACAAAGGATAACTATAATAAGTTTGATGCTTTAAGAAAGAGAAATGAGCGAAGTGAGGATGTTCTGAATGCAAACAGAAAGAGACATAAGCTATCTGAATTGACCGAGGGGGATGAACTTTCAAAAAACGTTATTCCCTTTGTTATTTCTTTTGATGCGCCTGTTGCCGATGAGGAAGAACTGCATTATCATGATATAGTTTCTGATAACGGAGATAGTGAAGATTTTATCGTTGATAAAATTCAACTAAGCAATATATATATGCAAACAAGGACATATTCGGAATTTGAACGGAGTTTACTCGATGAACTGTATTTTTTTAATACGGATAACAAGAGTGAAAGAGAATTTGCTCGAAAATATAACATTCCATTTGCTACATATCTTAGAAAAAAAGAAAAATTATTGAAGAAATTGAAAAAAGGCGGACCAAATGAGAAATAAATGTCCCAATAAAGTAATAGAGGGATAAATATCCCGAAATTCTTTGAAAACTGAATACCAAATCTTCAGGTACATTAACTGTGCCGAGGTAATACCTCAAGCTGTGACATAGATACGCCAAGACCTTTTATTAAGAAGTGAGCGATAAATATTTATATGTCGAAAATTGGGTTGCTCCCAATGATAGCAATGACAAGCATAGTGATAATGATACTTCTGTTCGTGGCCGGCGACGAAATAGGCGGTGGTGAGATTCCAATGAGAGTATGAAGCAAATACTCGCCTGAAGATTTCCTTTTGCAGAGGACAGGAATAATGCTGCAAATTTAGGAACTTGCAAATCATTGTAAGTTCCTATTACATAAGGAGGAGTAAAACTATGGAAAAGAATATAAGAAGGGGAGATATTTTTGTTGCGGCTTTCAACGGAAACATTGGTTCTGTTCAATCAGGTTTGAGACCTGTTGTAGTTATTCAAAACAATATCGGGAATATGTTTAGTCCGACTGTTATAGTTGCTACTATTACGAGTAAAACAGAGAAAAAGAGGGAACTCCCGACGCATATAGTTGTAAATGCGGACGGCTTGATGCAAGAATCAATTGTTCAGCTCGAACAAATTACAACAATTGATAAGAAGCAGGTATTAGATTTCATAGGTACTATGCCTATATCTACAATGGAACAGATTGATTTGGCGATAAAGGTCAGTTTAGATTTAGAATAAACGGAGGTAAAAGCATGGAGACGATTATAAATACGATTATTTACACTTTAGGACAGGGGATTGCATTTAATATTATTCTGCCGTTGTGGTACATAATAATCAAACTTACCGGCAAATAATTTGTGATTTAAAACAGAGAGAAGGTTAGAAATGGAACAGGAAATAAAAAGTCAAATCATTTATCTTGTGACGTTGGGATTGATTAGGCAGTTTTTCAGAGAAGGTAAAATTGATATAACGCTTGCTGAAAAACTTAACAGGAAAAATGCCGAAGAATTGTCGTGCGATTGTATCCCGATAGCATAAATCGCACATTGGATTTTTGTGAAACAAACTGATAGAATGTTGATGCAAACGGAGGTGAAACAATGGCAGAAAGAACCGTAAAGGTTATTGAACCGACAATAGGAAATTTAAATCAGAGTAAAATAATAAAGGCGGCGGCTTACTGCCGTGTAAGTACCAATTCCGAGGATCAAGTCAATTCTTTTTCGGCACAGCTTAAGTATTACACCGAATATATTTCGTCAAATCCACGAATGGAGCTTGTTGATATATATGCCGACGAGGGAATAACGGGCACCTGTGTAAGCAAAAGAGATGAGTTTAAAAGAATGATGAGAGATGCTTCTAACGGAAAGTTAGCTCGCATCTTTGTTAAAAGTGTTTCAAGGTTTGCAAGAAATTCACTCGAATGTCTTGAAGCAATCCGAATTCTTAAGTCACATGGTGTAACCGTGATCTTTGAAAACGATAACATTGATACAGAGACCATGAACTCGGAACTTATTCTTTATGTGAAAAGCGCTTTTGCACAGAGCGAAGCGTTATCGGGCTCAAAGAGAGTATCAACAGCCATACGAATGAAGATGGAAAACGGAGAGTTTATTACCTATAACGCACCTTATGGTTATAAACTTGATAAAGAATGCCATCTTTTGATAGTTCCGGAAGAAGCGAAAGTTATAAGGCGTATTTTTGAACTCTATCTTTCAGGAAAAGGAATGGGGAAAATCGCTGAGATACTTAATGATGAAAATATCTCTAATGCCTCGGGGAAATGGTCCGTTTCGGGAATAAGGTATATTTTATTAAATGAAAAGTATATCGGAGACAGCATCTTGCAAAAGACTTATACGCCGTGCACATTGCCGCTTAAAAATATTCCTAATCGTGGCGAACTTGATATGTATTATGTTTCAAATTCTCATGAAAGTATCATTTCCCGTGAAACGTTTGAACTTACCAAGCGCAGAATGTCTCAGACGACCTGCGAAAGAAAAACTCCGCAAAAGCATTTGTTTACCGGAATTATTGAATGTGAAAGCTGCGGTTGGGCATATAAAAGAAAAGTTCAAAACGGTGTTGTATATTGGGTATGTTCAAGAAAGAAATCGGCAGGGCGCTTTTGCGAGAGTAATAATATCTGCGAAGAAAATCTGAAAAAAGCATTTGTTAAAATGTATAATAAACTGAGAAGATTTGAATCGGAGATACTTGATAGGACATATAATCAGCTCTTGAAACTGCGTGAGAAACTTTCGGGGCAGAATAATGAAGTCCCACAGATTGATATAGAGATCGCAGATCTTTGTAATAAGATCAATATGTATACGGTATTTCATTTGCAGGGCATAATTGATGATATTTCATTTCTTGAAAGAACATCGGAACTGAAATACAGAGTAACTGAGCTCAGAAATAAAAGAACGAAGCTCTTATATGCAAATGAAGATGAGAAAGTTATCGAAGATATAAAAATTCTGATGGACACTTTGGAAGAATACCCGAAAGTCATTCTATCTTTCGATAATTCATTGTTCTCTTCAATTGTTGATAAGGTAATAATCGGCAAGACCGAGACAATAACTTTTAAACTTAAAGGCGGCTTGTGTCTGGATATCTAAGAAGGGGAGATGTGATAATGGCTATACGAACGATACTTTACGGTTACGATGTAGAAAACGGTAAAACTGTAATCAATATACAAGAATCCGAAATTGTGAAAAAGGTATTTTCATTATATGCAGAAGGTAAAACACTAAGTGATATTGCCTTGATGCTGACGGATCATAATGTGATATATTTCCGAAACGAAGTCAAATGGAATAAAAACACGATCAGCAGAATGATTGAAAATGAAAAGTATATCGGAAATGATGTTTATCCAACTATCATATCACCCGAATTGTTTAATAAGGCAAGAACCATAAAAAATCAAAAATCCTGCAAGCAGAAAAAGCACACAAAAGAAATTGAACTGTTAAGAAAAATAACCGTGTGCGGTGAATGCGGCGGTAGATATAAGAGAATAAATACTTGGGGTACAAGAGAAAAATGGATGTGTTCTAACGGTTGTGCCTGTGTTACATATATTGATGATTCAATTCTTGAAAAAGCAATTTCAGATAATTTCAATACCGCTATAAACAATCCTGTATTGCTTGACATCAAAGCCGATTCAAAATATCAGCAGACAATCGAGGCAGTGAAAGAAGAAAATGAACTTTCGAGATTGATGGATCAACCTAAAATAAGTTTTTCAGCCGTATCAAGGAGCATTATGCAGGGAGCAAAAGTACGATTTAACTGCTGTGAATTTGATGACGGAGAACTGACCGAAGAATTGAAATACGAAATTTCACAGTTTTCAATAGGCGAAAAAGTGGATTGTAAGACGATAAAAAAATACATAAAACAAGTGACAATTCAGCCGGACGGCGGAATTATAACTGTTTTTATAAACAATGCCGAAATAACGAATGGAGGAGCTTGAATGCAAAACACATTAGAAAGACGAGTAACAAAAATAGAAGCAAATCCATTGTTGGTAAATAAAAGAAGATCAAACGGAAAACTACGTGTTGCTGCATACTGCCGTGTGTCAACTGATGAAGAAGAGCAGCTTAATAGTTATGAAGCTCAAATTGCATATTATACTGAGGCGATATCCAAAAATCCGAGCTGGACTTTTGCAGGTGTTTATGCCGACGAGGGTATCACAGGTACGGTAACCTCAAAAAGAAAAGATTTTTTACGACTTATGCGTGATTGTGAAAAGGGTAAAATTGATATGGTGTTAACCAAATCCATATCACGTTTCGCAAGAAATACGGTCGATAGCCTCAGTTGGGTAAGAAAACTCCGTACTATGAATATAGGCGTTTACTTTGAGGAGCAGGCAATAGACTCGTTAAAAGCAGAAAATGAAATGCTTATCGGCTTGTTCAGTGTTATAGCACAGGCCGAAAGTGAAAACGTAAGCTCCAATGTTAAATGGGGCATTCATCAAAGTATGAAAAACGGTAAGTTCTGTTCAAACTTTAGCTGCTATGGTTATAAACGTGGAACAAACGGTGTTCCCGAAATAGTACCGGAGCAGGCCGAGGTAGTCAGACTTATTTTTGATAGATTTCTTGACGGAAACAGCTTGGAGCAGATTCAAAAGCACTTGGAAGAAAAGAACATATTAACATATAAAGGCTCAAAAGTATGGAACAGAAAAGTAATAGATACTATGCTGAAAAATGAAAAGTATGTGGGCGATCTATTATTTCAAAAGACGTATGTTACCGATCCGATAAGTAAAAAGATAAAGATAAACAGGGGAGAACTGCCGAGATACCTTGTCAGCAACAACCATCCCGCAATTATTGAAAGAAATAAATTCAATATGGTGCAAATGGAAATAGCACGAAGAGGAAGTAAGCAGAAGAAATCCGCACTCGGTAAAACACAACTCGGGAAATACAGCGGTAAATATGCTTTATCGGAGTTGTTAATATGCGGTGAGTGCGGAAGCAATTATAAAAGAAACGGAAAAACACTTAAAAACGGTGAACACAAATATTATTGGAGATGTGTAACACGCTCGGTAAACGGCAAAAAGATATGTTCATCTTCCGGCATAGAAGAAACAGTATTGCATTCCGCAATTTGCAGAGCACTTAACAAGATGTTCGATTGCAGAGAAGAAGTGTTAAATCTTTTAAGAAGCAATTTAAGATATGCAATTACAGAAAATACAACCTCAGGCGAAGTGTTCTCCTATGAAAAACAAATTCATGATTTAAAAGAAGAATCTGAGCATTTTATGACCATGTTGAATAAAACAAGCGGAGACACCGAACGAATACTTGATCAAATAAAAAATAATTTCGAGCAGATTAAAATTTTGAGAGAAAAGCTCAATATTGCAAAAGAGAGTATGAAATCTGATGAAACAGTTAATAGTGAGATTGAAAGAATGGAGAAAATGTTCACTGATGCAAATATTTCATTCAATGAATATGATGATGTGGTCGTCAGACGGCTAATTGAGTGCATCAGAGTTATGAAAGGCAATAAGATAATTGTTATACTAAAAGGCGGAATACAGGTTGAGGAAAACTTAATATAAGAATAAGACTTCGGGTTGTTTGATGATAAAAACCTGAAGTCGTTTCTTTAAAGTGCATTTCTATAATTATATTTTGTGAGAATTTGTTTTTTACGTTTAATTGAAACTTCGGTGTATATTTCTGTTGTTGTTACACTACTGTGTCCAAGTATTTCTTGAACGGAACGCAGGTCGGCACCATTTGCAAGCAGATTTGTGGCAAATGTATGACGAAGATAATGTGGGGTTGAATTTTTGTTGATCCCACATGACTTCTTTACCGAATTAAAGATATATTCAATTCCATGAATACTTATTTGATTTCCAAAACGATTAACAAAAATTTTATCGGTATTACTCTTTTGTTCGCTCCTGATTTTTAACCAGTTCATAAGATTGTCCCATGTATCAGTGCACGAAATATATATAAATCGTTGCTTTCGTCCTTTCCCATGTATCAGTATTGTTTGTTCACTGAGAATAACGTCATCAAGTGATATGTTTGATGCTTCTTCAATTCTTATGCCGGAACTTATAAGCAAGTCAATTAATGCAAGATCTCTGCAGGCTTTCCAGTATGTAAATTTTGATGTGTTCCTATTTATATTGTCTGATAAATACTTTATCAGTTTTGATGATTCGTCGACAGATAGCGTTTTGGGCAATTTACGCTCCTTTTTTAGTTTGAATGTATAGTTCTGATAGTAGTTTTGTTTGACATATCCATTTTGATATAAAAATTGTAAAAACATTTTTATAACAACGAGTTTGCGTGTGATGGTACTTTCTTGCAGATGTCTCTCGTCAAATAAATGTACAACATAATTTAATATAATGTTGTTATGTAATCCGTTAATTGATAGGAAGTTGCAAAAATCCATAAGATCAGAGTTGTATGCTATGATTGTTTTGTCAGAAAGATTCTTGGTCGTTTTTATTACATTCAAAAAAATACTTGATAATTGATAAAAATTGTTCATTATTACACCTCATATTAAGATAATGTATTGAATATTTTACCAAAATGTGATATAATAATTCAACAATCAACTTACAATAATACTTAATTATTGTAAGTTGAAGACATATGTGTTTTGTATTAGAAGCAATTCACATTTATGGTTTAATTTAAATTACAAAAAGAATTGCAGAGATAGAGTTATGAAAAAATATATTTGGATTGGAAGATACGAGTCAGAGTTAATGGATAGTGATTATTTTGACGGATCAATTACTATTTATGGTTCAAATAACAGGCACAATTATGCATTCTTGGAAGAACACAAAGATGACTTTACTTACGACAAATTTATATCGTTTGCTGTAGAAAAGATATATACACTCATTAAAAAGAATAATAATTATAGATTTTTATTATACAACGAGCTTTGGGGTTATGATATCATAAAAAAACATCCGAACCTAAAGTATTATTTAAAATTAAATAACGAAGCGCATTTATTGGAATTCTTAAACAACAAAATATTATCAAGAACTTGGATTTGCTCAAAACACATCAAAACCCCTCCATTTTTGATTGGAAACAAAAATGATTGTTCTTATGACGCAATGAAAGAATACTTTGAGGGTTATGATACATTTATAATACAAGACTGTATCTCTGAAGGCGGAGAAGGAACAATAATAATTGATAAAAACAACAAGGTGTTATGTGATCGACTTAGCAATCAAAAAACATACATAATTGCACCCTATTTTTATAACGCTTTATCGTTAAATGTAACGATTTTTTGCAACAAAAATGGCTATATTAAATTTCCTATCTCAGAACAATTATTTGACAATAATTATATGTTTAATGGTTCAGATTTTATTAGTGGAAATGAAATCTATCTTGCTTACAAAGATATAATTAATGATTTTATAGATAAAACAGCATCACTTCTGATTCAAAATGAATATATAGGGATATGTGGCATTGATTTTGTGATCGATGACGAAAAAATTCTGTTTATAGAATTCAACCCAAGATTTCAGGGGTCGTCATTTTTGCTAAACTATTATTTTAAAAATATAAAACTTCCTTTACTTCAAGAAATACAATTGGGACTTTATCATGATGACCATTCATGTTCTCAGTTACAGAGCTTGATTGATTGTTTTGTGCCGTATGCTTGGACATATTCTTCTAAAAGTGACAGTTTAGAGAAAATAGTACTTTCTGATGGAAAAACAGTCACTTCAATCAAATATATATATTCTTATAGAATTAGCCCTTCTAGAATATCGCATTTGCCGACAAATTATTATAACTATTTCGCCACTAAATATAAATATATTTTGCCTGATTTTGAAAACGATATCTTAACAGAAGGTCCTATTCTTAAGAACATATTTGAACGGTATGCCGAAAGAACAGTTCGTAATGTCCTGGACTGTACTTGTGGCATTGGTGTACAAGCGATAAGTCTCGCAAAGGCAGATCTAAATGTAGTGGGGTCTGATATTAGTTCAAAAGAACTTGACATAGCAAGAAAAGAATCAGAAAAAAGAAATTTAAAAATTCCGTATTTTGTTGCTGATTGCAGAAAGTTAGAGGATACATTTAAACAACAATTTGATGCAATTATATCGATCGATAGTGCTTTAAATCATTTACTATGCCAAGAAGATATAACAACCGCTTTACGGAGCATTTACAATCGATTGTTCACCGGTGGAATATTTATTGCTAGTTTTCGTGATTATGATGAGATGTTAAAACAAAAACCTATATGGGCATATCCAATTAGATATCACATGACGTCAAATGGAAGTGCTATTATATTAAGACATCTGACTTGGAATAATAGCATCTGTACATCTAATCAATTCTACATTGATATCCCAAAAGATGAACAGCCCAAATTGTTTCATAATACATACAAGCAATGGGCAATAACACGCTCAGAATTACTTTCAATTTCACGTAATGTACCTTTTTCAAAAGCTTTTTGGTTATCTCCTGAAGAAAGTGGATTTTATCAACAAATATTTTGTGCAATAAAATAGTTTTATTTGTTTGAATAATGCTGAAAACTCTCTCCATAGTTCGTCAAATCAGTATTATAAACATTATGATATATTACACCTATATTAATAGAGTGCTCTTTTATATCCTCATATATATTTACACATTGATCGTTTTTCTCTTTCTTATCGTGTGTTTCGTTTTCGTTGCGAAGTTTTGTAATCTCTTGTTTTGTTTTTTCGAGGTTTAATCTCTTTTGTTTAGTATCTAAGTATTTGTTGTAAAATTTATCTACACCTAATAAAGCAAGATAAATTATTCCAATAATTTCTGCTATGCCAGCAGGCGATGAGAAAACTGAGAGCAAAAATTGATATGGCGAATTATGGCGATATTCCAGATAATGAGTACTGGGAATAGAGCACAATAGAAACAATCTTTCAATTTGCTCAATAAAGTATGAAAGCGTTTTAGAGTCTCGACTAGAGATGTCAGTATATAATTCAAAAGTTACATAACCGTTTTGTGTATCGTTAAGCAAATTATTTCTTATCTCAAACAAGTATATATCTGCATTCAATAGCTTGTCTTCTTGTGACACGCTTTGTAGATATAGTTCATTTATAATAATTTGATAAATCTCATTCTTTTGATTAACCGAAAAACTATACAAAGTCATAAGCTGACTCATATATTTTAGCGTTCTATATTCATGAAGTTTTATTAGAAAATGTATGCTTTTTTTAATTGTTTCAAATGATTTATCAATTTCTCCAATAGCAGCATATATATTCGCTAGTGGGAAATAATTGTTTGTATAACTATAAAAACAAATTAAATCTGGAATTAATTCTAAATATTGTTCTTTTTTTATTCCACTTTCACTTGTTTCTGAGTCTATGTATACCTGATCTTTTGTTGTTTTAAGATAATCTAAACATTTGAATGAAAATGGGATGGACGCAAACGGTAAATGCGTGTTTATTAATGTGTTGCCGTCAAATAGAACAAATTCTATGTTCAAATTTTCGAGCCTTACATTATTAAAAATACAACCGTATATTTTTGAGTTTTCCCAGATGATATTATCAAAAACACAAGTCTCAAAGGTAGTGCCATAGCAACTGATGTTTGTTAGAGAGCAAGCATCAAGATTACACTTTATGAAGATAGAATTCTTTATAATGCTCCCACAATAACTCGCAGATAGTATCTTTTGGTCATTGTTGTACTCAAAGGTGCAATTGTCAAAATAGCAATTATCAAAGATTGCGAAATTTAGATCACAATCAACAAAATGGCATTTTATGAAGTATGAACCAGTTAAGCCACAATTCTGAAAAGAAGCATGATTGAAAGTACAATCAAAAAAATATGATCTCCTTTGGTTTTGTGAGTTATAGTTTTTGTTGATTGTCAAATAATTGAACACTTTATATTGATTTGCTCTATAATTATCTTTATTAGTTACATGTTCGAGCAATTTAGTTTGTGATTTGGTAAATCTATCAATATCATTTTTTGATAAAGACGTATTAAAAGGTTGAATTATTTCCATAGGGCCTCCTGCATATCTTTAAATTAATCCACACATATTAACACTTACAATAATTAAGTATTATTGTAAGTTAACTATATAGATGAAAGAAGAAATCATGAAAAATACAAATTAAATAATGCTCTTTTTCAATATTTGGTGGCGAGAATACCGAAAAACAAAAGAGAAAAGGCAGTACAGATTAATTGCTTCTTTAAAATCTGAATAGTCACAGATAGAATACTGCCCGACAACGATTTTATCGCTGCCGGGTTTTATCTTTTCTGCGTGGGATTGTTTTTTTGTTACTATGCAAATCGTTGTACCAAGCACACCATAAAAAATCGTTAATGGTGTGGCTAACAAAAAGAAGTGCAAAAGCCGCTTACCCTTATGGAAAAGAATAAGCGGCTCACACTTGAATTGCCTTAGACATATTCGATTTTCATTTTCTTAACGTGAGCATTGGCTACTTTGAAAATAAGTTCGTCAACGCAGTCCGTATATCCGCCTTATCGTATGATAGCATTTTTAGCTCAACAAAGCTATGTAATATTAACGTTCTTTCGTGACTGTATTACAATATAGATGAGTGGATTTGTCTTTCATACGCTCGGCCTCCTTGCGTTTATGTTGTACCGTAGTTCGGTGTTAAGTTTCAACGTGCGATAGGCTTGTCCTACGCTACATCGGGAACAGCGGCGCAGATGTTGATTGTTCTCACGCTGCCACGCTTAACTACCGTAGGATGCTCGGAAAAGTCTACTTTATTGTTTTCGTCACACTTCAATACCTTGTCCGAGGTCTTTAAGCTATGTATACAAAGCCCACGAAACGCAGGATTTTGAGCTGAATTTGCACTGTGGAACATTTTCAATGCTTCTCTGGGCAGAAATTTTTGAAAATGGTACCATTTGAAAACCATGTACTAAGCGAATCTAAAAAATCAATCTGTAACATCCAATAAGAAGCCATATCTTCCATTGTTTTTTTCTTTAGTAAAATGGATTATGTTTGCGTTCTTATAGTCAATATTCGGTATTTCGTTTTCTACCACAATTGTTTGTATTTCTTTTTGATTATCTATAATGTTTTCAAACAACGTGTTTCTCATAGTCTCAGATGGCTTTTTGGTTTCCTTCTCTTTTAGTGATAATATGGGCGAATCCAACACCAGAAAATCTGGCGAATACTTCGCATGACTTTCCAGATATCTTGATAAAACAATCGCTACTACTGAATTCAAATACGCATTATACCCTTTACCATTGGAACTTTTCTTTTTCCCGTTTATAATAATATCCATGGTCGATTTATCAAACGTTACAGAAAATAAATTATCATACTTGCAGTCTTCAAGGAATAATCTAATATCATTATTCAATTCGTTGATGAAACTATAATCAATGTGTTCTTTTACTGCAAATTTAATTTGGCTTTCATCATCAACGCTATTTTCAATCATATCAGCCGTCTTCTGGTCTGATAATTTCTTCAGAATATCTACTTCTTTTTGACGCTCAACTGCATCTTTGTATGCCGATAGCTTTTCTTTTAAAATAGACACTTCTGGCTTAAGTTTATTTTCAATAAGTTCTTCAATTGATTGCTTTTTTGCCATCAGTGTCCTAATTTCTTGCTCTAAAGCAAGTTTTTCCGCATGCAATTCCTTAGATGCGTTTTCCAAATCTTTTGCTTGCAACTTTATCTTTTTATAATCTGATTTTGCTGCATCAATATAGTTTTTGTTTTTCTTGACAACTACCTCACTATCGCAAAATGGACATTGAGTTGAAAAATCTCCTTTTAAGTTTGCTTCACCATCAACAATAAAATTGAGCCGTTTTAAATCTGCGTTATACTGAGTGGCGAGTTCATCATATCTGTTTATAAGTAGATTACACTCAGATAAATCCTGATTCTTCTCATATAATTGGGCAAGTATCTCTTGATTTTCCTCAATAGATTTATTAATTAATTGTTCGGTTGAAGAAATTGTTTCCATAATTTTCTCAACCTCAAACATAATATCTACATGAGGATTCTCTTTTAATTGGGTCAATAATTCTTGGTTTCTTTCGGACAATCTAAATAATTCTCTGTTTATATATTCCTTCACAGCATCTTTCTTTGCTTCTTTAATTTCTTTGCTATCAATTGCTTCTGCCTCAGCAAAGTCTCTGCCTGACAATAGAAAAATCAGAGAAGATAGTTCGGCAGTGTTGTTGGTATATTTATCTGATAGAATAACTGAACTTTCGGAAATTATTTTTGTTTCCGTAAGCATAAACATGTGGCTGAACATTCTCCAAGATAATACTTTCTTTTTAAAATTCTCATTGCAAATAACAAGATGTTTTTCATCAATGCCAATTAGTGATAACCATACAGAATTAATAGTTTTATCATAGTTGGTACTACTTGCTTTTGAATTGTATTTTCCCGAAGATATTTTTGGGTCCGAACTGTCTACATTTATTTTGTTCTCTCCAATTTTACGGCTCATTATCAATTTTCCACGTTCTGTTTGCACAACAATATTTATATATTCATACCCAGTAGAAATGTCAATGGGTTCTTTATCGCTTCCAAACATATAATCAATACATTTGACAATATAAGTTTTACCAGTATTTGAAGGACCATATATAATATTCACACCATTTGATAAATCAATGGTTGAATCCGTCTTTCCTGAGCCAGTGACAGTTAATTTTTCAATATAAAAACTCATAAATTATTACCTCCTGCCATATTTATTGCATATTCATTTATGCAACGAATCAATTTTCTATCAGAGCGTTCGAGAAATAGTGAATTAGTCTTTTTTACTATATTAGTAAAATCTTCTGCATATTTATCATTGAGAGATTCACAAAACATCGTTCCGCTTCTTGATATACTATAGTTGAACCCACTTTTGTTACAATGCGGAATAATATAGCCTCCTAATACCAGCTTCTTTAAGGCTTGCGATACAATTTCTCGCTTTGATGTATACTCGCTAAATCGATAATCATTATCACCATGCAAATTATACTCTGATACACCAAAATCTTTCCCATATATTGATATAAAATCTAAAGCGGCGATTCTGTCAACAGATAGTCTGCTTCGCACTGTATTCAAAATTATTAACATCCTCAATGATATTTCAAGTGAACTATTAAAAATCTCACTCATCTTTATTCACCCACCTTAGTTTCTCATCATTAACCAACATGTGGCAAACCCCTTTTCGCTCGCTGTTTCCTATACAATGCAGTTTACTATCCAACATAGACTTAGATGTATTAGTTACAGAAGCTTGCTTTAAATCCTCAACCAAACGTTTATATCCACTATCATATTCCTGCTCATGTGTATCAATTATTCCATTGTATATTTCTTCTTTCAGTATATCAAACTGTTGTGAATCCGTTAACGTGTCTCTAACGAACCTGCGTATTGTTTCAGCAGAATAATAATCTTTTCTCTGCCTATTAAGGTGCTTAAAAAAATTACTATAGGCTTCTAATGATTTCGTTGTATCAATTTTTACTTTCAATGCATCCGAATATGCTTCTAATAAAGCAGAAATATACGGCATCTCAACAGGCTCAATCGTGTCAGTTGGTTTTAATGGCGCAGGCAAATTAAGTCTACGCCCTCCAAAACGAATATTTCCGTATATTGTATCCAAATACTCATCAACGATTTGTGCAATGGGATATGTTTGGATTATTGTAAAATCAAAAGAGTTTATATAATCCAAAAGCGGCTTGTCTAATAGAACCTCTTCCGTTTTTGTAATTTTTGATTTGCAATATGCATCCCAATTTTTAATGAGACTGTCTAATAGCTTTGGCGGATTATCTATTAAATCTTGCAGAGAAGACCCTACATCATTTGAGGCAATAATAAAATATTCCTTTGGTACAGGAATTTCTCCCTTATATGTATAATAACAAAGTTTGCCCAATTCCAAGTAATAATTTGTTGGGGATAGCCCTGTATTATAATGCTTGCATTGATAATAATCTACGGCACCATCGCTGTAATAACCGACAACATCGCGCCCTTTGTCACCAGCACCTCCAATTCTTTTAATAGATGAATATTTGGCTTTTTTGCAGCCAAATAGCCATTCTAATGTGAATTGCTCAAAAGAATCTTCATCCATAATATGAACTTTATCAATTGGAGCGATATTCGTATCCGACCCGTATAATTCCAAATCAATATGAGGTTTGTTTAATTCAATAAATGATAACATTTATCTTACCTCCAACCTTTAGTGGCTATCCATTCATTTTGCCATTCATTCTCATTGACTATCGCATCAAACACAGGTTCAAGGAAAGTCTGGATTTCAGCGATGACAAACGGAAACTCAAGTGTATCGTCTTTTATTGTTTTCAAAAAGTACTTCCAACGCTTTTGCATATCCTCGTCATCGGCAAGTGAAACAACCCGCTTAAAGCTGTCTCTATCGTAGGGAGTGCCACGCCGCTGCAGGGTGTTAAAGATAGCGGATTGCAATCTTTCTCCGTCAAAATTGAATGTCCTTGAAAGATAATAAATATCGTAAAAATCTTTCATTCTTCCTGTTAGCTCAAAGCGCTGCAATATAGCATCAAACTTCTCGGCAATGGTGCTTTCAAGTGAATAAGTTTTGATTATCGGTGCCTCAAAGTCTGGAAGTTGCGTACTGATTTTGCGTTCTTCAGCACGGGGAAATATAATATCACCCACACCAATGTCAATGTTGAATGGCACACGTACATTCTTTATTTGAGCAATAATTTGTGTGCTGATACCGTGATATTTTCTTTGTGGAGAAATTTCCTCAAATCCTTTTGCTCGCATTTCTATATAATCGTTGCCTGTTGGTGTGTCGATGATTTTGTCAATCAAATCTTTTATATCTTCTATAGAATTAGGGTATCCACGGAGCAGAAAATCGACATCGATAGTAGCTCTGCTTTCAAAATTGGTTAGGGTATAAATGAACAGTCCGCCTTTGAGTATCAGCGTATCTCCATACCTCGATTTCGATAACTTTCTCAGAAATTCTTCTTGAACAAAAAGCTGCAAGCATTGTTGATAACTGATGCCAGAAGCCTTTGCCTTATTTCTGAGCTTTGCCAAAACGGAAGCTGCTTTATCTGCCATCACAACCACACTCCTATCAGTTCTTTTACCTTTTTCTGCACACGCAGCTTCTTAGCATACATCATAAGGTTTGGAATATTCTTTTTCGGGTCATTAACATATCCCTGTATTGCTTTATTAAAAATTTCCTTATCCATTTTACTCATGTTTTTTAGAACATCACATATTGTCCTGTCGCGGTCATAAATCCGTACTTTTGTAAAATCAATTTTGCCGGTTGTTTCGCCAAGCGTAACCAACTCTGGCTCAATGCGATATGCTTTAATAAATGGATACTCTATGTTTGTTCGCAATTTTGAAACATTCCTATCTATTGCAAAACTCCATTCGGCAGGGTTTCTATCACTGTACTTGTAATAAAACAGCGCTGTTTCCATGCAAAGAACAGCATCTGGAAACAATGTGTTGATGATAACTATTTCTCTGGTTTCACAGCTTTCAATCCAATGATAATAACCACGTCTTATTCTTTCAATATAGCCTTCGTCCAAAAGCTGTTTAATGTCGGCATAATATAGCTTAGCTTTAAGGATTTCGGCAGTAGACATCACATAATGATGTTGCTCAAAAATCTTTCTCACCACTTTAATATCATTTTCACGCAGCATTCGCACACCTCTACTTAATTGCCTCAAATTCGTTAATCGGTCGGGTACTTTACTATATTATTATATACTATTTTTATATAGAAAGTCAATAGCGAACTACCCACTTGAAAGTAAATGAATGGGTAGTTTACTATAATTGAACAGACTTCAAAATCTGAATCAAAGTGTTCGATTTGAAATCTGTTTTCTTTTGAACTATATAAAATAAGGATTTTTTGCAATATATTAATCGTATACCGATTTACACATATCACAAAATGAAAAATGATAGGGCTCAATTTTATAGTTTGTATGCAATGCTTAGAAGTATATCAATTGTGTACTTAATTATCAATTAAAATGTAATAATATAAACCTTTTAGTTGAGTATACTAATTACAAATTTGCTTAATTGGTTTACTAATACCTTATTATATGATATGTTTTAAGGGAATGATAACGGAGGTGAGGTAATGAGAAACTTTAACTATTCTGCAATAAAGGATCAGAAATGGGATTCGGAAATTCTTGGATTGATTGCAGCAATATATAAAGAGGCAGGCAAGCATGAATGAACAGACTTCAAAATCTGAACCAAAGTGTTCGATTAGAAGTCTGTTTTTCTTTTGGAAGTACGTAGAATTGGGATTATTTATAATATCTTAATCGTACACCCAATTACACTTTACGCCAAAAAATGAAGACAGTTCGTGCTAAATTTGATGGTTTGTATACATTATTGTTCGATTATGTATGATTATTTCTCTCCCAATACTGATTCTCCCATTTATCAGGCATACGATATCTGTTTACAGAGTGGGGACGTTCGGCATTATAAAATGTTATGTACCTATTTACTGACTCTTTGAATTCACGCTCAGATCTATATCTTGTTCTATACAGTTCTTCTGCTTTTAGATGCTTAAAAAAGCTTCGGCAACCGAGTTATCATAAGGCACATGCGCTCGAGAAAAAGATTGTCTAACGTTTAAAGTTTTTAAATATCGCATAAATACTCTTGAGCAATAATTTGTTCCATTATCACTATGGAAAATTAACTCATTGCCCGGGTGTCGATTTTCATATGCCTCTCTGAATGTGTTCATAATAAGTTTTGTATTGTTTGATCTTGATATTCTGTATCCAACTACTTTCCTAGCGTATAGGTCAATTATCACACAAATATAGAAAATGAAACATTTTACATTAAATTCTGTTACATCGCTGACCCACACTTCATTTGGTCTATTTACTGTGAATTTTTGTTGGAGAATATTTTCTTTACGTTTTACCTCTTGCTCATATAATGTTTTTGAACTTGTTCTTATTGCAAACAACCCGTTTTGATGCATAATTCTTGAAACAACATTTACACTGATTTTATATCCTCTGTCTTTGAGTACTGCATGAACTTTACCCGGCCCATATATTTGATTTGACTCATTGTATATTTGTTCTATGATGGGGGTCATTTCACGCTCTTTTTGAATAAACTGATTTGCATCATTTTTATTACGGAATATATGATTGTAATAACTACCTTTTGAAACGTTTAATGCATCGCAAAGAAGTGTTTCGCTGTATGTTCCTTTGAGGCTCTTTATGACCTCGTATCTTTCTCTTAGTGGAGCAGAAACGGTGCAGGGTGATTCCTTTAAAATATCAATGATTTTTTGTTGTCGCTCACATTTTACAACGAGTTCACGATAATCTCTGAGGTTAATCTTTTTTGCTTTTGTGAATGTTTCCTTTTGGGTCTCAATCCAAGAATAAATAGTGCTTCTTGATATTCTGGTTTTGGCATGTATCTCAGATACACTTTTTCCGTTAATAAATTCCTGGACTGTTTGATTTTTTGTTTCATCAGAATAATATTTTTTCATGATAAAACGCCTCCTTAAATATTTTATTTGGAGCAATTATTTTATCATATAATAGAGAGAATTAACTTTAGCTTTGAAATTTGCACAGAAACTACTACATACCAAAAACATTGTAATGTAGGTGTTGAGGTAGGTGATAGGTAGGTTAAATAGAAATATAAATAGATGATATGTATTCTGCAGATGTGATTGATATAATAAAAAATAAACAGTATTATAATATGAATAAGTGATCAGGCTTCGGAATCTATAACATAAATGTTTGGTTTCAAAGCCTGTTTTTGCTTGAATAAGTATATTGTTTGCTTTTGAGCTTGTATTACTTCAATAATATGTGGTCAATATATAGAATATTGTGTCAAATTATGATATACTTGGAACGAGGAAGTGATAAGATGTTTTCAATAACAGATTTTGATGAAATATGTGAATATGCACACATGTGGAATTGGGCACCGGATTGGCATATGGTAAAGCAAATATATTCTGCATTTCCTGATTCATACTCAATTTTGACTCCGTTTGCGTATACCTACTTGGAAGAGTTAATTCGTTCTACGACATCAGAGTATGGCATTCCATTGTTGGACCGAGAAGGCAAGAAAAACAATATAAAGGTTGGGTTAAAGCTTGTTAACCTTGCAATTAAAGAAAATCCAGAGAATCAGGAGTATGTTGAATTACTTGAAAAATCTAAAAAATATTTTAAATATGATTATAATGATCCTTATGAAGGAAATGGCCGTAATAAGGTACAACATGGCCATTTACACCCAAGGTTTTGGAACAAGGAAGATTTTGAAAAGCTAATTCATGAAATAGCCGAAATGTCGCAGTATGCAGGATTTTAATTGTTATAATTGGAGGAGTGAGTAATAGTATGCGTATAACCAAAATATCTGTTCGGAATTTTAGAATTCTACAAGATTCAACGCTAGATTTTAATAGAGACCTCTGTTTGTTGTTAGGTAGAAATAATACTGGTAAAACTTCGTTTATGGTATTGATAGAAAAATTCTTGAAGACAGGAGTTTTCGATTTTAATGATTTTTCTCTCAATTTAAGAAAAAAGCTTTTTGCATTTGATGAAACAACTGATGTGAATGAGTTGTCAATTCAATTGATAATGACTATTGAATATGATGAGGAGGACAATTTGTGTCACTTGTCGGAGTTTATACTTGATCTTGATCCACAATGCAAAACAGTGAATTTGTTGTTTGAGTGTTCAATCAAAAAAGATAAGTTGCTTGAAGGTATTAAAACTAGGGGTAAGATGCCCTTAGATAAATATGTAACTAATCATATTAAGGATAGTTTAGAGAGAAAAGTTTATACCTTTAATTCTATAGACGATTTAAAAACAGAGAAAAGATATAAACTCATTGAAAAGGAATTTAAGGATGTTGAAAAGTTAATTGATTTTGCAATCATTCACGCGAAGCGTAGTGTTGCAAGTTCTGAAGAAAAAAACGGTACAAAAGTTCTTTCTAAACTCACGACCGATTATTTTAATCACGCAAATATCAATGCTCCAGATAAATTTGAAAGTATAAATGATCTAATATCTAAAATGGATGAAGAATTAGGTGAAAGTTACGAAACATTCTTTAATAGATTTCTTGCAAATGCCAAAGAATTTTTGAGTATGGGTAATCTTAGAGTTGTTTCCAATTTGAAAGCAAAGGAAATCGTAAAGGATTCTTCTGAGGTTGTATATGGAGATCTAACCCAACGATTGCCCGAACATCTTAATGGTCTTGGCCATATGAATATTTTGTTTTTGCTTTTGAGTATAGAAATAAAGAAAGAGGCTTTCAAGGCAAACAAGAAAGATATAAAATTGTTATTGATTGAAGAACCTGAAGCACACACTCATCCTCAAATACAATATATTTTTGCCCAAAAGATAGAAGAGATATTAAAAGACGTTCCCAATATGCAAACTATCATTTCTACGCACTTGCCACATATTGTTTCAAATCATCCTTTTGAGAATATTAGATATATGTCTTTGAAGAAGGGTGAAGATGGTGACAACGTAGAAATTAAAAACTTTTACAATGAATTAAGAAAAAAATATGTTGGAGAGAAAAAAGAATTTTCTTTTTTGACGCAATATTTGAGTGTGCAGTCTTCGGAATTGTTCTTTGCTGACAAAGCGATTTTTATAGAGGGAATATCAGAAGGTATTCTGATTGATTACTTTTGTAACCAATATGACACAAAAAGAAACTTGGAAGAAGCAAAAAAGAAAGATGAGGATGAAGAATACAAGTCAGATTACATACCGTTATCCGCTCAAAATATTACTGTAATACAAGCTGGGGCTAATGCTAAAGCGTTCAGACATTTCATTGAATTTCTTCGAATCCCAACTCTTATTATAACTGATATAGATACTGTTTGTCGCAAAGTTGGCGGAAAGAGAATAACCTATCCTGCTTGTTCCGTTTCGGATACCAATTGCTGCAACACATCTAATGCAACAATTAAATACTATTATGAAGCTCCGGAATTTGTATATGGTTGTTCAGTGCACGATGCTTGGCTTGAAAATATTAAAAATCACTGCCAAAAATGTGTAAGTGATTTTGTAAATGTGAGTTATCAGAGCGAAGAAAACGGATATTACCCAAGAAGCTTTGAAGATGCATTTATAAATGTAAATTTGGCAGAGTTAAAAGAACAAAAGGCTCAGTTGTTAGGACTGAAAAATATAGATGAGATGGATACTAGTGACGATATTTATGATTTGACTAAAGAGATAATCGATAAAAAGTCCGATTTTGCATCATCTTTACTTTACATTGCTTATACTGATAAAAACGTTGAATGGACAACCCCTAAGTATATAGAGGAGGGATTAGAATGGCTACAGAAACAACAATAACAGCTGTGGATCAGTGTAAAAAATGTATTGATAATAAAAGAAGCTTTGTCCTTCAAGGTGGTGCAGGTAGTGGTAAAACTGAATCTCTAAAAGAACTATTAATATATATTAGTCAAACGAATCCCAAAGCGAAAGTAATGTGTATTACTCATACCAATGTTGCTGTAAATGAAATACAAAGCAGAACAGGAAATGCATTTCCTGTGTCAACAATTCATTCGTTTCTCAATAGCTTAATTAAAGACTATAAGAAGAATATACATACTGTTATTGGTGAGTTGTTCTTAATTCCGGAATTCGTTGCTTCTGAAAAAAATGAGGATATTTCCGACAAAGAATACAAAAAGAATGAGCATGAGCGTTACAAGGAATTGTATGAAAAATATGCAGATAAACATTATCAAATGACTCGTGAATCTGCACCTAAAGTAACAGGGAAAAGAGATTACGATAAGGATCCAAAAGCATTTAATAAAATACTTAATGATGGCATCAAAGCAATCAATGAAAAGATTGCCGAAAAAATATCTTCAAAAGATTATTCTGCAATAGGATATAATGATACCAAATTTGATAGTCTAAAAGATCTGACATTTGGTCATGATGGTTTGCTGAAAGTGTTTCATCTGCTAATAAAAAAGTATCCGCTGTTGTCAAAAATGATTGCCGATCGCTATGATTATATCTTTATTGATGAGTACCAAGATACGAACGCTGACATTGTTTGTGATTTAATACACGTATCTCAGAATAGCGAACTGACCTTATGTTTATTTGGTGATAGTATGCAATCAATTTACAGTGACGGTGTTGGCGATGTTGATATGTTTATTGGCGATTCTTTAATTTCAATCCCCAAACCCGATAACTATCGTTGTGCTTATGAAGTTATCAGTTTTGTCAACCCTCTACGATTGGATGGCTTAGAACAGGAAGTCGCATTTAAAACTAATGCAAAAGGTGAAATCGAAACTGAGAAATCTCGACATGGATTCGCTAAAGTTTTATATTCAATATGCGAGCAAAAACCTAACTCTCATAGTTCAGAAGAAGAAAAAGCGACATATCAATCAAAAATTGATTCACTAATAACCAAAGCGAAAGAATATTGTCCGACCGCTAAAATATTGATGCTAACAAACAAAGCAATTGCAGAAAAGAATCACTTTCAAAATTTGTATAAGGTTTTCGATGATAGGTACTATGATGTAGGAGATCATATGGAAAAATATTTATCCTCGATCCAAGTGTTAGAATTCTGTGATATTTGTAATGCATATTTGCGTGGTGACTATAACTCCCTTATAAAATCAATACGATCAAACGGATATGTTATTCGAAGCCTTTCTGATAAAAAAATAATCAACGATATTATGGAGAGTATTGTAACTAACGATAACCTGTCAATGTGGAAAGCGATTGAATTAGCGTCCGAAAAAAAGCTCATAAAGTTGTCCGATAGTTGTATTAATAAAATAGAACGCGAAAGAGCTTTTGTTGAACAATACAGTAATGATGAGTTTTATCAAAAATTCCGGAAGTTGTATCTTGATGGAAATAAAACTTTTAACAAAATCAAGGATATGATAGATATTTCATCAGAGGATATTTTTGATGATTGGGAATCTATATACAAAAAAGAGCGTTTTATAAATGAATTGCTGTCACCCAATTTGAAATTCATTGAGGCATTGAATTATTCCAAGTATTTGGCTGAAGAAACCGAATATATTACAATGCACAAAACCAAGGGCTCAAGCATTCAAAACGTTATTGTGGTTATGGATGAATTTTTTTGGAATGAATATAAATTTTCCTCTTTGTATTTTCCAGAAAGCGATACCAATGCTGATAGAGTAAATAATTCAAAGAAGTTGATTTATGTTGCTTGTTCGAGAGCAGTGTCGGGTTTAGTGTGTGTAAAAGTATTGACAGCTGATGAGGTTGATGCATTCAAGGGTGCATTTCCTTGTGCGGAACAAATCTAGAATAAAGAATGGTCTATAATGAGATTTACTAGCCAAACGAAATGTCTGAATAATGTAGGTGTAAGCTATCAGTCCGTGAAGCAAAGCGTATCACAGCCAGGATTCCTTTGTTTTTACATATACGAACCTGTGTGATATGAACGACAATATTATAATTGAAATCAATATTCGCAAAATGATAAAGTTAATACTGTTTGATGAGCGTTAATTTTCCCCTCTTTGTAAATGCGTTGTTTTTTATACCGCCATTTCTCAGTATGAAATTCCAAACAAATACGACAGATTAAGATTAATTAATAAAAGAGGATTTGAAATAAGATTTGTGTAAGAGGAGATGCAGATGTGCTTTTTTAGTAATATAATGAAAAGGAGAGCTGAGAAAATGAGATTGACATGGTTGAATAATGGATTTATATGTAAGGATTTATATGCTCCGTTTAAAATAGATAAAGATTCGGATTATATAAAAGATTTGAAAAATAAATATGATATAGTAATAAATCAAGCAAAAAAATCTGGATCCGATGATGAAAGCCTGAGAATTATCATTGATTTTAGTGCAAGAATACTGAAATCGTTAGAGTTATATTACAAAGCAGATATTGCTGAGAGCAATAATATTATTCTTGAATTAGTAAAAGATATAGGAAACAATTCATTTGCTGTAAATTCGGTTAATAACAGTGAAGCTTTTCCTGGTGTTAAGAGTAACGAGTTGCAATTTTTCAGAAGTAGGTTGGGTTCTCCTAACAAGGCATTTAAAGCAAAAGATATGATTCATTTGCCTAATTCTATGAGGGCTAAATCAGGAAATTATAGATTTAGTATTCCTGGAAATCCCAGTATGTATTTAGCTAATTCATCGTATGGATGTTGGATTGAAACAGGATGTCCGGCCGAAATAGATTTTAATGTTTCACCGGTGTTATTGGAGGGAAATCAGAAGATATTTAACCTAGCTGTTTCATTAAGAGATTTCAGATGCTTGAATGAATTTGAAAAAGAGAGAGTACATTGCTGGCTGAAATTATATCTTCTTACTATCGCAACTTCTTATGTAGTTAAGGAGGAGAACAGAACATTTAAGTCAGAGTATATTATCTCACAATCGTTAATGATGGCTTGTAAAAAAATGGGGTACGATGGAATAGCTTATTACTCACGCAGAGTAGATGATGAAGTGTTTGCTTTATGTGCTATAAATTTAGCTTTGTTCGTTGATTATAACGGTGAATATTCAGATATGATCAAACATATGAAAATTGATGATGCTTTCAATTATTCCTTGTATAAGCAATTGGACCTTAGTTTGAAATACAAGAGATACGAACTAAGATCAACTTATACTGGATATATTACCAATATAGGAAGTTACGACCGGCAGTATCCATACAAAGAAACTGATTTTTATCATTTTGATGAGTTTTTATTTACAACATGGAGAGATAAGCCTAAAGGTAAAAGCAAGGACGAAAATCCCTGGGGTGTTGAAATTTAATATAAGTTGTTCATTAATTACACATCTTAACACACGAAATTGTGATGTTTTTAAATAGTCTATTACTGTAGGTGCAAAAACGATTTTAGAAAAAATTGATGTGAGGGAAATTGAATAATGACAAAAGAGTTGAAGGATTTATTTGAACTGCAAGACAAAGTAACTCTTAAAGATCTCGTTAAAACAGGACTTACTTTCTGGAGATTTTCACAGTCAGAACCTGGAAGAAGTGTAGAGCCATATTTTGAACAATATATACCGGGCGTTATTAGTACAGCGAAAAATAGTGAGAAAAAACTTTCTTTTGTTGACGAAGAGCATATCGGTAAATGCATAGTATATGGGGATATGCTCACAAGGTTAAATTTTGACTTGAATGATAGAAACTTTCAAGCGATTGAAAATTGTGAAGTTAAAAGGGTTGGCTACTCCTTTGAAGAATATGAATGTGATAATTTGCTACCGGCAGAAAACTATTCGTTAGAGGATTTGGACACATTGAAGATGCTTATTCAAATGACAAAGAGCCATGTAGTTTTTGTTAGTATGTGTGCAAACGATACAAACAAAGGTAAATTGTGGCAAGTTTTAAAATCATATGGTTTCACTCATTCTTCAAATGTTATGAAACAGATACGCAGTAAATTAGATAGACAACCGAATTTTACACAAGAAGAGGCGTTAGAACTAATTAACAAATACATAAAAGAATACTTATAAGGGTGAATTATATGTAAAAATTAGCTCTAGTTTTCATTGAATCATTGGACAAAGCAAATTTGAGCAAAAAACAGTAGTTTGATTTTCGTTACCGAGACACAAACAAAAAGATCGCTCATAGAGCGGTCTTTTTGTTTCACTTTAAAATTGCACACGAACCTGTGACACCACTAACTACAACCGTACTCGGCTGTTAACTGGCTCACCGTGCCCCGCTGCCGTTGGCAGAAAAAGGGGTGCGGTGAGCAGGAAGAAATACAGAGTGCAACGTCCGCTCCAAGGACAGTTGCACGACAATATTTCTGACCGGTCACAGGTTCGAGAACATCTTAACTTATGTTATTTCTGTACAACGACATCGCCCAGAGGTTCGAGCTGCTCGTGCCTTGCAGTCACCCTTTTGTCACTCCGTGACATTTCCCCTGTTAGGGGAAGCACTGTTTGTGGCACCATGCAAAAAGTCTTGAAAACATTGATATATAATCAGGTTTTTATTTTAGTTTTGGGAAACGTATAATATTTAACAGAAACCTTGTAAAAGCGGTTTTAATGTTATTAGAAGAAAATGAAATTAATACTTAAGCGCGATTGACATTTTGCTAATTGTGTGATATGTTGAGTTTATAGAATATTATTAATTTTGGTGGTGTTTAAAATAGCAAAAGTTGTTGTTTTACCTTGCAATAAGCAATGGAAAGATGACTTTGAGAAAATAAAATCAGAAATTGTAAATGCTATCAGTGACTTGATTATAGGTGTTGAGCATGTCGGTAGCACTTCTGTTGAGGGAATGTCTGCTAAGCCATGTATTGATATAGATGTAATATTTAAAGATTATTCTGTCTTTGATACCATTGTCAGCAAGTTAGAAATGATTGGATATATTTACGAAGGTAACCTTGGGATAGAGGATAGGGAGGCGTTTAAATATTTGAATAAGTCTCACTTACGGACTCACCATTTGTATGTTTGTCCGCAGGAATCAGAAGAACTCTATCGCCATATTACTTTTAGAGACTTTTTAAGGAATAACGTTGATGCTGTCAAAAAATATAGCTCTGTAAAAGAAACGGCTGCACGGCTATTTCCGAATGATATTGAAAAGTATATGGAATATAAATCGCCTTGTATTGAAGAATTATATATCTTGTGCGGCTTAAAAAAGTAAAATTTTTTGTGTTGCAAGAAAATCAATGGAGGACAGTATTGTTTTACTGAGAAGTCGCGAAGTGAATCTAACTCACAAGCCCAATGTCTATCAAAATTCTGTTGTAATTGATAATCGAATTGTTTGGTACGGCAATGTTAATTTTTTAGGCTATGATTCGGCGGAGTCAAATGTATTATGCCTCATAGGCTCGGATGTTGCTATGCAATTAAAGGATACATTGGGAGATCGAAAGAATTTGAGCAAATAAAGAGGTTCGGCTTAGTCACATTTAAAACGAATAGAAAATCCGCATTCCGATACTCACAACATTGAACTACAAGGTTGTTAAAGGAGATGTCGTTTTTATCTGCAAGAGATTGTAGCTTTTCAATAAGTGGATCAGGCATTCTGATTGTTTTGCTTGATGATTGAATTTCTTTGTATTTTAAACATATGTATCACCTTATGTAAATTTTATTGTATAGTTTAGATAAAATACACTAGCAAAAATACAAGTAAAATTTACTTGCAAGAGATGATTTATTGTGCTATTATATTAACGATTATAAATACTATATGCTAATTATAATTTAATAAAAAGCAGGAATGAGAAAAGACATGAAAAGGGGACTTAAAAGAGTTGCTTCTGTATTTATCAGTATTGTTTTGTTGTAAATGCGGTAGAGCGTTTAACGAAAATGAGGTTGAATCATTTAATCCAATCGCAGATGCGATGATGCATTATGATGAAGTCGTAGCCTCTCCAAAACAAAAACGGTTATGTTGCCCAAAATGCAAATCAAATCATTTGCAGGCTATAGTGGAGACAGCAACCTCTGCAAGAACAATAGGAAATGGTTATTCTCCCGCAAAAGGTTGTTTAGGTTCCTTGCTGTTTGGATCCGGGGGATGGCTTCTTGGGGCGTTGGGACAGCGGCAAAGAACAATAATTGAAACTCAAAATCGAAATTATTGGATTTGCAATGATTGCGGATATAAATTCAGAAACACAGAAGATTGGCACGAAGAAATAAAGAAAAAAGAGCAAGCTGTGAAAGTCAACCTTGTGTTAACAATCTTTTTTATTATCGTTGCTATGTTACTGTTTACAGGTGGTGAAGTATCCTCAGTTGTTGGCATTGTGTTCTTGATTATTGGAGCGGTAAATGCTATCACTTTTTTCCTAGGAAAAACAAGGATTCGAAATGAACTTCAACATCTTGATGATATCGAAAGTTCCTCTATGGAGTAATTCAGTAAGCAAAAGATTTTCAAAAACAGTTGGGAAAACCCAGAAAACTGCGATTTGATAAACAAAGAATAAGGAGTGCGACAAACATGGGCAGTTTATTTTAGGATATGCTAGGCAGCGACGGTCAAATGATCGATACAAATGTTGATATCGTTTTTGTGATCGATGCCACCGAAAGCATGCAGCCGTTAACTATAAGTTTACAAAAAATTTACATTTTGAAATAAGCTTTGGGTAATCAAGGAGAATTTTATATGAAGAAAAACAACAAACCGGTCAGGGAATACTATACTATCGACTTAGTACATATTTTTAAAACCCTTTGGCAGAGAATATGGCTGATTGTCTTGGCAGGCATAATTGCCGCAGGAATCGGATTTTCCGTGTCGGCATTTTTAATCAAGCCGGAGTATTCCTCATCAATAATGCTTTATGTCAACAACAGCTCGTTTTCGTTGGGCAACACGAGCTTCAGCATCAGCTCCTCCGAAATCACCGCCGCACAGAGCCTTGTTAAAACATACGGCGAGATTCTCAACAACCGCTCGACCCTTGAGCGTGTTATTGAAAAGGCCGATGTTCCGTATTCGTATAAGCAGATGAGCAAAAAAATTCAGTCCGGCCAGTCGAACAATACCGAAATCATGAGGGTTGACGTTACAACCAACGACCCTTACGAGGCCGCAAAGATTGCAAACTGTATCGCAGAGGTTCTTCCCGTAAGAATATCGGAGATTATTGACGGCGCCTCCATGGAGGTTGTCGATGCCGCAGTGCCGAACCTTGAAAAGGTTTCACCGAGCATAACTCAATATACCGCCGTCGGTCTGATTTTGGGAGTGTTGCTTTCGGCATTGGCGATTGCCGTCGGAGCCTTGATGGATGACACTATCCACGACGAAGAGTACATCTTACAGACTTATGACTACCCGATTTTGGCGAAGGTTCCCGATCTTTTAGGCTCGGACAAGAAAAAGTACGGCTACTACAGCGCCCAAAAGAAAACCTCGAAGAATTCATAAGGACGGTATATAGACATGGGATTATTTAAAAATAATAAAACAAGCGCTGTTTTTACCGAAAAGGATTCAAGAAAGACTCTGCACAAGAACCTTGAATTTACAGCCATTGAACAGTATAAAATTCTCAGAACAAACCTTGATTTTACCCTGCCCGAGGACGTTAAGTGTCCGATTATCGGCGTAACAAGCTCGATGAGAGGAGAGGGAAAAAGCACGACCGCAGTCAATCTTTCATATGTTCTCGCCGAAAAGGGCGATCCGGTTCTTCTTATTGACGGCGACCTGAGAATTCCTTCAATCGCAAAGAAAATGAACCTTGAATCCACACCGGGTCTTACCGACCTTTTGATGGGTCACGGTGCTCATATGCCGGATTTCCGTTCGGCATTGCTGAAGAACTGGTACATATTGCCCTCGGGAGAAATTCCGCCGAACCCGTCGGAGCTTCTCGGCTCTCGCAGAATGGAATTTATCCTCGACAGGCTTCGTGAAAGCTTCGATTATATCATCATTGATTTGCCGCCCGTCAACATCGTTTCGGACGCATTGTCGATAGCCTCACTTATCGACGGTATGGTAGTCGTCGTTCGTGAGGACTACACCGAAAAGAAGGAATTGGAGCGTTGCTTCAGACAGCTTCAGCTTTCTAACGTCAATGTTCTCGGCTGCATTTTGAACGAATCGAAGAACGACGGCGGATCTTACAAGAAATACAGAAAGCACAAGTATTATAAATACTACAAATACTATCAAGGTTCCTCGAAGAGTGATAGAAAATGATTGATTGGCATTCTCATATTTTGCCCGGCATCGACGACGGAAGCGGCAGTATCGAAGAAAGCCTTGCGCTTTTGAAAATGCAGCGTGAACAGGGAGCGGATACCGTAATCGCAACTCCTCATTTTTTCGCCGACGATGAAACGGTTGATGAATTCTTAGCCCGCAGGCAGGAAAGTCTCGACAGTCTGCTTTCAGCGGCTCGGGACGAAATTCCCCGTATAATCTGCGGTGCCGAGGTCAAATATTATCCGGGTATCGGAAAATTGGAGTCGTTGAGCAAGCTCTGCATCGGTGAAAGCAATCTGATTTTGCTTGAAATGCCGATGGGTAAATGGACGGAATATACGGTTCGTGAATTGACCGAAATTGCCGTGACTCACAGGGTGAGGGTAATTCTGGCTCACATCGACAGATACTTAAAGCTTGAAAGCGATTCCGTGTGGGAACGTCTTTACGAAAGCGGAATCCTGATGCAGGTGAACGCATCCTTCTTCAATGAGCTTTTCACAAAGAAAAAGGCGACGGATATGCTCGCTCGGGGCGGCATTCATGCGATCGGCTCCGATTGTCACAACCTTCGCAACCGTCCGCCACGCTTGGGTAAGGCATATGAGCTCATTCGCAAAAAGCTCGGCGATGAGTTCGTTACACAGTTTAATGAGTATGGTTATTCATTACTCTTTGAATAAAAATTTATTTGAAAGGATTTTTATTATGAAAAAATTATCAACCTTTTTAACTGCAATTTTAATAGCGTCAATCCTTACGGTAGGCGTATTTGCCGCACCGTTCATCAAAAGCCCGGGTTCCGCATCCGCTCCCGAGCTCATTGAATACGAATCGGAATCTCCGGAGTGCAAGGCGAGACTGGTTATCACACCGTATTCTCACCGTGACGATCTGAACAACGACCTCGAGTCGATGATAGTAAAAGCGTATAACGAAATCCGTTCCGCAGGTGATCTCACCGAGTTGAACAAGGATCTGGCAACCGTCGCTCAGAGTAAGGGCATCGCAACCAGGAATTTGGCAGTCTGCGATTTGTTCGATCTTCACTATGAGAACTGCGCCCACCATGAGCCGCACGGCAGCTTCAGAATCAAGCTCAAGGACGACAACGCAAACAGATTTGTTGCGCTCCTGCACTATTACAACGGCGAGTGGGAGCTGATTGACAACGCAAAAATCAACGGCGAATATCTTGAATTTACCATCAAGGAGTTCTCTCCTTTTGCAATTGTTGTCGATAATTCCGATGTTGCCGACGATACGGGCACAGCGGAAAATCCCGCAACGGGTAACATCGAGGACGGAATCAAAATCGGCGTATTGGCAGGAGTAATGTGCGTTTCCCTGGTTGCCGGTGTTGTCCTTTGGAAGAAATCTAAGAAACAGGCCGCTTAAAAAGAGGAGTCTTTATGGGAAAAAAACGGAACGATAAAAGAAAGCTGATGCGTGGCTTAGCCGTCGCTCTTTTGGCAGTGTTTCTTTTAACAGGTGCTTTTTTGCTTTTGGAATTATGGGAAAAGCGTCAAAGCATTTTCCCCGAGCAAAAAACCGAGAATACCGTTTATGAATATAACGGTGTCGAGTATGTGAAAAACGAAGATGTTGAATCGTTTTTGATCCTCGGCCTTGATAAGTTTGAGGACGCAATTAATAACGATTCTTACAATAACGATCAGCGGGCGGACTTCTTGATGCTGTTGGTCTTTGACAACAGTGAGAAAAAGTTCACGGCGGTTCACCTTAACCGTGACACAATGGTTAATATGAACGTTTTGGGCGTTGCCGGTCAGAAGATTGGCACGGTCAACAAACAGCTCGCCTTGGCTCATACCTACGGCAACGGCAGGGATGTCAGCTGTCGCAACACCGCCGACGCTGTTTCCGAGCTTTTGAACGGCGTTAAGGTAAATCACTACCTTTCAATAACCATGGACGCCGTGCCGATTTTGAACGACCTTTTGGGCGGCGTTGAGGTCACCGTTTTGGACGATTTCAGCGGTATTGACGACACACTCATAAAGGGTGAAACGGTTACACTTCACGGCGATCATGCGCTCACCTATGTGCGCGAACGTTACGGACTTGAGGACAGCTCAAACAGCACCCGTATGGTGCGTCAAAGACAGTATATGACCGCAGTTTACGATAAGGCTATGCTCAAAATCGAAAACGATGACAATTTTGTTATTGAAGCATCTTCAAAGCTTGCCGATTATATCGTGTCCGATCGCTCGGTCAATCAGCTTCAGGAAATTGCGAAAAAGCTGTCGCAGTATAAATTTACCGAAATCGAAACCCTTGAGGGCGAGTCGGTCATCAAGGACGGCTTGATGGAGTTTCGCCCCGACGCCGATTCGATTGATAAGATTGTTTTTGAATTGTTTTACAAGAAGAAGTAAAAAGAACAGGAGGAGCGTATGGAAGGCAAGAACAGTTATATCATTTCCTCCGGCTCACAAAGCGAAAGCGCCGAGCCCGAAATTACAATATATGAAAAGCCTGTCTATCTCGCAGTCAAAAGATGCTTTGATATTGTTTTTTCTTTGCTTTGTATAATTGTTTTTACAATTCCGATTCTGTTTGTAATGCTTTTGATCGTTATCGACAGTCCGGGAGCGTCTCCTATTTATACCCAATACAGAGTTGGCAAAAACGGCAGGGTATTCAAGTTTTATAAATTACGTTCAATGGTGCCCGAAGCGGATCATATGTTGGATTCGTTGCTTGATCAAAATGAAATGGAAGGTCCGGCATTCAAGATTTCGAACGATCCCCGTATCACACGGGTCGGTCGGGTGATCAGAAAAACCTGTATTGACGAATTGCCTCAGCTTTGGAATATCCTAAAGGGTGATATGAGCTTCGTCGGCCCACGTCCGCCGCTTCCGAGGGAAGTTGAGCAGTACAACGATTTTCAGCGGAACCGCTTGAGCGTTGTGCCGGGGCTCACCTGTTATTGGCAAATTCAGCCAAACAGAAACAGCCTGACCTTTGATAAATGGCTCGAACTGGATTTAAAGTATATCGAAGAGAGAAACGTAAAAACCGATTTGATGATTATATTTAAAACCGTCGGTGCCGTCTTGAACATGGAGGGTGTGTAAATGCCTCAGCGCAAGGACGAAAAATTGCATATTGCCATGTTGGGTCACAAACGAATTCCGTCCAGAGAGGGCGGGGTCGAGATCGTTGTCGGCGAATTGGCTACCCGTATGGCTGCTATGGGTCACGATGTTACCTGCTTTAACAGGGGAGGCCACCATGTCAGCGGAGTCGATTTTGACGAAAAGGCGATGACCGAATATAAGGGAGTAAAGCTAAAGCGTGTTTTTACGGTTGATGCAAAGGGATTGGCGGCTGTGACCTCGTCCTTTTTTGCCGCCGTGAAGGCCGCTTTCGGCAAATTCGACGTTGTTCATTTTCATGCCGAGGGTCCGTGCGCCATGCTTTGGATTCCGAAATTGTTCGGCAAAAGGTGCGTCGCAACCGTTCACGGCCTTGACCATCAACGTGCAAAATGGGGTAAATTCGCCTCGTTTTACATTTTTGCCGGTGAAAAATGTGCGGTAAAATTTGCCGATGAAATCATTGTCCTGAGCGAGAATACACAAAAGTATTTTGAGGACACATATTCAAGAAAAACCGTTTTTATACCCAACGGGGTGAGTAAAAACGCTTTGAAGCCGGCCGAGGAAATAACCGAAAGATTCGGCCTTGAAAAGGACGGCTACATCTTATATTTAGGCAGACTTGTTCCCGAAAAGGGAATACATTATCTGATTGAAGCCTTTAAAGAAATTGATACGGATAAGAAGCTTGTCATTGCGGGCGGCGCATCCGACAGCACGGAATATGCCGATGAGCTGAAAAAATCCGCCTGCGACAATATAATTTTCACCGATTTTGTAAAGGGCGGATTGCTGGAGGAGCTTTATTCGAACGCATATATCTATGTTTTGCCCTCCGATTTGGAGGGAATGCCGCTGAGCTTACTTGAAGCGATGAGCTACGGAAACTGTTGCGTCACCTCCGATATTCATGAATGTAAAAGTGTTATCGGAGAGTGCGGCGTTACCTTTAAAAAGGGCGATGTCGGCGACCTGAAAGAAAAGCTTCAACGGCTTTTGAACGATTCCGAGGCCGTTGAAAAATACAAATCCGTTTCGTCCGATTATGTCTGCAACAGGTTTAATTGGGACGAGGTTACTCGGAGAACGCTCGAGCTGTATTACGGTGAATAAATATGAAGGTTTTACTGGTTAATAAATTTTTGTACCCGAAGGGCGGCGCAGAAACCTATGTTTTCAAGCTCGGCGAAGCCTTGAAGGATAACGGCCATGAGGTCGAATATTTCGGACTGGAAAACGAAAAAAACATTGTCGGAAACAGTGCGAATGCTTATGCTCCCGATATGGATTTGACCGCAGGTATTTCCGAAAACCTTTTGGCACCGTTTAAGATTATTTATTCACGTCAGGCAAGGCGGCAGATAAAAAAGGTTTTGGAAAGCTTTAAGCCCGACGTTGTTCACCTTAACAATATTCAGTTTTATCTCACACCAAGCATTATTCTTGAGATTGAAAAATACAGAAAAACCGTCGGCAAAAAGGTAAAGATAATTTACACGGCGCATGACTATCAGCTTGTGTGTCCGAGCCACGGCTTGTTCGATTCAAATATAAATGTTTGCGAAAAATGCATGACGGGCAACTATATGAACTGCGTCAAATCAAGGTGTATGAAGAATTCACTGCCGAAGAGCATTTTGGCAACGGCGGACGCTTATTTTTGGAAGCTGAGCACGGCGTATTCCTATGTCGATACTATTATTTGTCCGTCGTATTTTTTGAAAAGCAAGCTTGATACACAGCCCCGTTTTAAAGAGAAAACGGTTGTGATTCATAATTTTATCGAAAAGCGGGAGATATGTTCCGCAAATAAGGGCGGCTATGTTTTGGAATTCGGTCATCTGTCTAAGGATAAAGGCACCTTGACCTTGCTTGAGGCCGCTCGGCAAATGCCCGAGGTTAAGTTCGTTTTCGCAGGCTTCGGCAAGGCGGTTGAAGAGATCGAAAAAGTGCCCAATGCCGAATACGTCGGCTTCAAAACGGGGGAGGAGCTGAACAGGCTCATTGCAAATGCGACCGTTACCGTTTGTCCCTCCGAATGGTATGAAAATTGTCCGTATTCCGTTATGGAGTCTCTGCTGCTTGGAACACCTGTTGTCGGTGCCGATATTGGCGGCATTCCTGAGCTTATTCGGCCGGGTGAAACGGGTGAGCTGTTTGAATCCGGCAACCGAACACAGCTTTCCGATAAGCTGTATTCCGTAATCCGAAATGCGGATTATTACACCGAAAATTGCAAATCTGTTGAATTTGAAACACCTAAGACATATTATCAAAAGCTATTTAAAATATACGGAGAATGACATGAAGATTTACGAACTCGGCACAGGCTACACACCGATACCTGCCAAGGTTGCGGCGGCAACCGAAAGCGTGGTTGAGGAGCTGACGAAGGCCTTTTTGCAAATGAATATTGATGTCGAGGCAGTAGATATTTCCGCCGAAGACAGAGCACCGAACAGCTTGCCGATAACCGAGGTTAAGGTGCCGTCGGTTTTCTCTAAATCGGATGTCAGCTTAGGCGTTATACATAAGGTTAAAAGAGTGGTTTATTCCGTTGCACTTGCCTTAAAATTAAAGAAAATATTGAAGAATACCGATCAAAAAACGGTTTTTCATTTTCATAATCAGTACAATATCTTTTTCTTCTTAAAGCTTGTTAAAAAGGAGCTTCGGGACAGGGCGGTTATAGCGTACACCAATCACAACGGCGTATGGTCGTTGCCGTTTGAAGAAGCCGAAAGCACCTTGAAAGCACGCTATTTTCAGGAAATCGAGGGAATGAGGAACGCCGATTTAATCTTCGTTTTGAATCCTAAAATGAAAAAGAATATCGTCAAAAATCTTGGCATTGAAGAGAATAAGGTCGTTCAAATCAATAACGGTGTTAATACCGATATTTATACTCCGCTGAATAGTGAGCGAATTGACACGGTTAAAGAAAAGTTCGGCTTGAAAGATAAAAAGGTGATTTTACAGGTTGGCTCCGTCAATGAAAATAAAGGGCAGGGCAGAACCGTAAAAATAATTGCGCCTTTATTAAAGAAAAACAGCAATATCGTGTTTGTCTTCGCCGGAGATATTGTTTCGCCGGAATACTATCATGAAGTTTTAAACACAGCGAAGGAAGAAAATGTTGAAAAGCAGGTTGTTTATTTAGGCACATTCAGTCCCGGAGAGGAAATGAACGAGATCTACAATATTGCGGATACAACAATTTTTAATTCTTTGTACGAGAGCTTTGGTCTTGTGTGTATTGAGTCAATTTCCTCCGGAGTTCCGGTAGTGCTTTGTTCCGAGTCTTTATCATCCTTCGGCGACGGAAGCATATATGCCGTAAAGGACGATGCTGTTGCTCAAATTACACGCCTTTTGAATGACTCCGACTATCTGAAGGATATGAAGCAGAAGGCGAGGGAAAATGCGGTCGACAATTTCACATGGTCAAAGGTCGCTCAGGATTACTATGATAATTTTAAAAGGTGAATTGAATGTCGAAAAAATTAAACGGCACGGTAATTGTAACATACCGCTGTAATGCAAAATGCACTATGTGCAACCGATATAAGGTCCCGTCGAAGCCCGAGGAAGAAATTTCAATTGAAACGATTAAAAAGCTTCCCGAAATGTATTTCACCAATATCACGGGCGGCGAACCTTTTATTCGTGACGATTTAAAAGATATTGTTCGTGAGCTTTTGAAAAAGAGCGACCGAATTGTAATATCCACAAACGGATTTTTCACCGACAGAATTGTGGAGCTTTGCAAGGAATTTCCGCAGGTCGGAATCAGGATTTCTATTGAGGGTCTTGAAAAGACGAACAATGAAATCCGAGGCCTTGACGACGGCTTTAACCGAGGCTACACAACCCTCAAAAAGCTCGTTGATATGGGCATGAAGGACGTTGGCTTCGGCATGACCGTTCAGGACAGAAACGCCGCGGATTTGGTTCCGCTTTACAATATTTCCGACGAGCTCGGTATGGAGTTTGCAACAGCGTCGCTTCACAACAGCTTCTATTTTGTTGAGTCTAATAATATAATCAAGGATCGCCTCACGGTTGCGCAGAATTTCGAGGATCTCGTTAATCGCTTGCTTGATTCCAACAGTCCCAAAAAGTGGTTCAGAGCGTATTTCAATCACGGACTTATCAATTATATTTTCTCTCAAAAACGCTTGTTGCCCTGCGATATGAGCTTTGACACATTCTTTATCGACCCTTACGGCGATGTCATGCCGTGCAACGGTACGAAGGAAAAGCAGGTTATGGGAAACCTGAACAGGCAGAGCTGGGAGGAGCTTTGGAACAGCGAGCAGGCGGAAAAGGTGAGAAGCTTTGTAAGAAACTGCGACCGCAACTGCTGGATGATAGGCTCTGTTTCGCCCGCCATGCACAAGTATATTTATAAGCCGGCCGCTTGGGTTATTAAGCATAAATTTCTACGCTTTTTCAAGAAGAAAAAGTATTCGATGTATGAGAATAAAATCGTTCGGGATTTCCGTGACGGCAAGGTGTCCAAGGAGGAGCTTGACGCTCTTTCGACCTGCGAGGGGTGCGGAAAGAACAAAAGCTGTGCAGAGATAGATTGAGGTTAATATGTTGATTATTTCAAACTCATTGACCGAAAAGGTTGATGAAGGCTGTTTAAAAGTGACCTATAATCTTATTAAAAGATTAAAAAAATCGCATGGCGGCGCTTTCGTTATAACATATGAGCGAAAATCCGAGCTTTCGGACAGGCATATGGAATTGAATAAGCTCATGTTAAACGGCGAGCTTCGTTCGATAATAAAGCAAAAAAAAGAAAAGGTCTTGTATGTGCCGTTCCCAGCGAAGCCGATTGCAACGGCGATAAGGATTTTTGTTATGTCCTTAATGTGCCGAAACGGCTTGGACGTAATTCTGCCGATGAAAATCAATGCCGAAGGTATATCGAAGCTTTTAATAAGACTGAGTAAAGCCGACCTGATTGTTTTTTCAAAGCAGTCCGAAAATTTTTATAAAAGCATCGTACCCAAAGGCAGAATCAGATACATAAAAACCGGCGTCGATACGAAAAAATTCGTGCCTGTAACCTCGGACGAAAAAAGACGGTTAAAACTAAAATACGGGTTAGATCCCGAAAAGCCGCTGGTTCTTCATGTAGGACATCTGAACGAGGGCAGGAACATTCAGACCCTGTTGAATATAGATTCCGAATATCAGGTGCTTTTGGTAGTGAGCACATTGACGAAGGACGAACAGAATTCGGAATTGAGAGAAAAACTGCTCAAAAAATCCAATATAAAAATATTCGATTCGTATATCCCCGAAATTGAGGAGATATATCAAATGAGCGACGTGTATCTTTTCCCCGTGACGGAGGACGGACATTGCATAGATGTTCCGCTTTCCTGTTTGGAGGCGGCGTCGTGCGACCTGCCGGTTATTACAACCGACTTCGGCGAGATGAAGGAATTTATTAATAAGCCCGGATTTTACCGTATGAACGGCGCTGACGAAAACGGATTGAACAAGCTCATAAAATCCGCAACGGAGGATGAGCATTGTTCAACGAGAGAAGCCGTGCTTCCATACGATTGGGATAATTGCATCGGTGACTTTTCGTAATATATTGTAGGAGTTTTGTTATGACGGATATGCCCTTAGTTTCTGTTGTTGTGCCTGTATATAATGTTGAAAAATATTTGGACAGGTGTGTGCAGTCTGTTGTCGGTCAAACATATGATAATCTTGAGATTATTCTGGTGGACGACGGCTCAACCGACGGCAGTGCGGTGATTTGTGACAATTGGGCAAGCTCCGACGGCAGAATTAAAGTAATTCATAAAAAGAACGCAGGTCTGGGCATGGCGAGGAACAGCGGTATGGACTCGGCAGGCGGAAAATACATATTCTTTTTCGACAGCGACGACTACGTTGATACAAAAACGGTCGAAAAATGCGTCTCGACAGCCGAAAAAAATGACAGCGACGCTGTGATTTACGCCCTGTGCGACGTGTATGACGACGGCAGAACCTCAGAAAAAGAGATTGTAACCGATAAAACGTTTTTTGTCGGCGACGAGGTTCAAAACGAGGTCTTGCCCGGAATGTTTACCTATTCGATGGGCTTCGGAATAAGCTCGTGCGGAAAGATGTACCGTTTATCAAAAATTAAAGAATTAAACCTGAAATTTAAATCCGAAAAAGAGATTATTTCCGAGGACGCCTATTTTATTTTGGAGCTTTTCTCTCAAATAAAGAGCGTTTCGATTATAAAAGAGAGTCTGTATTATTATTATAAGCGGAGCAATTCGCTCACTCGCACCTATAAGGCGGACAGGCAAAAGCAGAACGATGTTTTTCTTATAAAGTGCGTCGAGCTTGCCCGACAAAACAATCTTTCGCGACAGGTTATAAATCACGTTACCGCAAGGTATCATATGTATTCGATAACGGCGATGAAGCAAATCGTTGCCGCCGAATTACCCTTGAAAGAAAAGCAGACTGAGTTAAACAAGATTTTTAAAAGCAATGTGCTCAGGAAAAGCCTAACGGCCGACGTTATAAAGCTTCATAATAAAAGGCTCGGCATGTTTTATACACTGCTAAAGCACAAATGCTATTTTGCCTGCAAAATAATTTTATTTTTAAAACGAAATTAGTATTAAGGAGAACGATTTTCTGTGGATAAGAGTTCAGCAGGAAAATTATATATAAAAAAGAGAACCGTCTCGGAGTGGATGATGCTATTCATCTTTTTCTTCCCCGCTGCGCAGGCCTTTTTGACGGAGCTGTTGCCGATACCCGATGCGATCAAGTTCCTATGCGACGTCTTCTTGGTTTTGCTGTTGTTGAAGCTGTTTTCGCAACGCTTCACGAAGATAGACAATTATTCAATGCCGTTCGTCGTTATTGTGGGTCTGTTCTTCTTCATTACCCTCGTCGGGTATTTGTTTAATTATCAATCGGTGTTTTACTATTTATGGGGATTGAGGAATAATATTAGAATGTTCGTTGCATTCTTTGCGTTCGCATATCTTGCGGATTGGGAGGACGCAAAGGGCTGGATCAAAGCTTTAGATGTTTTATTTGTCATAAACTTTGCGGTTGTAATTCTTCAATATTTTTCAGGCTACGGTCAGGACTATATCGGCGGAATTTTCGGCACGTCAAAGGGCTGTAACGGAAGCCTGCTGATTTTCCTTTGCATCGTCTTTGCGAAAACGATCCTTTCCTTTATGAGAGGTGAGGAAAAGATGAGCAAATGCATATTTGTTTCGGTTGCGTCACTGCTTGTTTCGACCTTGTCCGAGCTGAAGATGTTCTTCATTTTGTTTATTTTAATCCTTTTTATGGCAAGCTTCATGACGGCGCATTCGATAAAAAAGACATTGTTCTTTGCGTTCGGTGCGGTGTTGGTTGTGCTTTTCGGTACACTGCTTACCGTCCTTTATAAGGACTTTACGGATTTTCTTTCCTTTGACAGCCTGATAAAGGCGTTGACCGACACGGGATATGCGACCGATGAGGACATTGGCAGATTTACCGCCCTGCCCGTTATCTCGCAGAGATTTTTGCCCGGCTTTTTCAGAAAGCTGTTCGGCTTAGGCCTCGGTAACTGCGACAGCTCGTCGCTCAGTATGTTCAATACGCCGTTTTTCGAATCTCATCAAACGGTTCACTATTCGTATTTTTCGTATGCATTTTTGTTCTTGGAAACAGGCTTTGTCGGACTGGCATTGTATGCTTCGTTTTTCGTCGCTTCGTTTTTCGTTTCAAGAAAGCTGAAAAAGCTGGAAATGGCAGACGAATTTGCTTGTCAGATGAGCATTATACTTTCGGTGATAAGCCTGATACTTTTGGTTTACAATTCCTCTTTGCGCATGGAGATCGGATTTATGCTGTTCTTTGTTTTGGCATTGCCGATTATTTCCGCCAATGAGCAAAGAGAAAGTGATGATGTTTATATATAATCGTTTGGAAAAATGCAAACAAAGGAGGCAAAAACGATGAGAAGAGTGTCAAAAAGAATTATATCTCTCTTTTTGGTATTAGTGATGCTTCTTGCCATGATACCTGCCGGTACTGTTTTGGCAAGTGCCGCGTCGGGTTCGCTGGACATGACCGCCGAAGGACTTACCGCAACTTATGCGGGTGACGGCACATGGACCGGCGGCGGAAATGTGGCGCACGGCACTGTTACCGGTAAGGGCTCGCTTTTCAAGCAGTCGCAGAGCGGCTCTCTTACCTTCACTAACACCAGAAGTCAAGCCGGATATATTTCTTTTGATTACAAAATCACAGAGAACACCGGATCGGTTACCATTGCCGGTAATACCGTTACGGGCAGCGGCTCTTATGCGCCGTCCGCAGCTTTGGGCAGCGGTGAAACGGTTCAGGTTGTTATCAAATCCGGTAAGGGTAACGACAAAACAACGTCGATTGAGCTTACGAATATCAATCTTGTTGTTGACGTCAGTGCCACGACCACCTTTAAAGCACCGATCAACGGTTCCTATACCGTCAACGGTGAGTCTATCACAAAGGACACAGCCAAAACGCAGTCCTCAACGGTAGCATATAAGCTTGTTGCAAAGCCTGCAACGGGTTATAACTTTATCGGTTGGTACAGCTCGGCAATCAACGGATATTTCGATTACAACAGTACAACAACTCTGAATGTTGAAAGCGATACCGTTGTTTACCCTGTTTTTGTCAGCTCGTCAATGGCTGTATTTCAGGTCGGCTTCAATCTTTACACCGATTTGAATAAGGCAAATGCCGCCGCAGAGGCGGATTCGAGCAAGCAGATTGTGCTCTCGCACAGCGGTATTCTTGCCGCCGGCACATACAAGATTTCAAAGGGAGTTAATCTGTTGATTCCCTTCGATTCTGCCAATACGGCCACCTTCGGCGACGAGCCCGAATGCACAATGAAATATGCTGCCCCGACCATGTACTCATGTCTTACCATGGCGGACGGTGCGGTTATCAACTGCTACGGTAATATCAATGTCAACGCAACCCAGCTTGCTTCGTCAACAAGAACCGCAGGCAGAGTCTGCGGCGCTTACGGTGCAATTCAGATGACCTCCGGCTCTCAGATTAAACTGAAGAGCGGTTCGGCACTCTATGCCTACGGCTACATCGGCGGCGAAGGACTTGTTTGGGGCGAAAGCGGAAGCAAGGTATATCAGTTCATGCAGATTGAGGACTGGCGAGGAGGTAACGATTCCTCTTCATTGCTTTCTTCATTGAAAAACAACTCGTTCCTTTTCTCTCAGTATTATCTTCAGAACGTTGAGGCCGAGCTTCGTATAGACAGCGGTTGCACCATGTACGGTACCGCCGCAATCGCCGCAGGCTTGGGCAGCTCGAAATCACCGAGCCAGGCCTGCGCCGCAATCGTCGGCAAGGATGAGGGTATGTTCCATATCACAAGCGGTTATGCCACACTGAAGTATGACGCAACGACAGACAGAATGACGCTCGATTTCTACGGTGACCTTGTAACGGACGCTATCAGTATGTCGATTAAGCTCACTGTTGTTTCTTCGTCAATGAATACCGCCGATTACATTCTCGCTCTTCCGATGAACTATACCATAAATATTAAATCGGGCAGTAATGTTACATTTGCTCAGAAGTTTAAGCTTCTTCCCGGTACGGCTATCAATGTTGAAAAGGGTGCGACGGCAATCGTTTCCTCGGGCGGCGCAGTTTACCTCTATGACGTTGACGACTGGATGTCGGGCACATACACTTACAATAAGAATATTTTCCAGTTACCCTATGTATTTGCGAAAAAGGGCGCTCCCGTTACTCGCAGTGTAAAGGAAAATTCCGTTCTCAGGGTTGACGGAACGTTGATCGCAAACGGCCCGATATATTCAACCAAATCCGTCACAAACGGCGGCGATGCCGTTATCAAGGGTAAGGGCGTGTATGTTTCGAATGTTCACGGCTCGACAGACCTTAAAGAGGTCACCGGCTCGAACACCACGCTTAAAACCATCGCCTGCGTTCCCGTCAGGGGCACGATCGCAGGACACAGCGGATACAACAGCTTTGCTATCGGCACATACCGCTCGTTGAACGGAAACTGCTGGTATCAGAGAGCAGTTACGGCTAACGGCTTTACTGTCGTTTCGGGCGGCGTTCAGGACGGCGTAAACGTTTATGTTGCCGACACAAAGGACGCAACCGTTACGCTCGTTCTCACAACCGAACAGCCGTGCGTTACGCTTCCCACAAACGCTAAGGTTGCCGTAAGCGGCAATAAATATACATTGACCGAGATTAAAAGCAATGTTACGATCGTCGCAAAACAGCATAATCCGGTTGTTTCTGTTCCGGCAAAGGCTCCCGACTGTCTTAACGGCGGCTATACGGCCGAAGAAAAATGCTCGGTCTGCGGCACGGTCGTAAGCCCCTCGGTAAGTGTTCCGGCAACGGGACACAAGGAGGAGATTATCCCCGGAAAAGAGGCCACATGTACGGAAAACGGCTTGACCGAGGGCAAGAAGTGCTCTGTTTGCGGTGAGATCATCGTCGCTCAGGAGGTCATTAAGGCACACGGCCATTCCGAAAAAACCGTTCCCGGAAAAGCTCCGACCTGTACGGAGAACGGCCTGACCGCCGGCAAGGTTTGCTCGGTCTGCGGTGCCGTTATAGAAAAGCAGGAGATTATTCCGGCTACCGGCCATACCTATACGACGGTTGTTACCGCTCCGACTTGCGAAGAGGACGGATACACCACCCATACCTGTGCCTGCGGTTACAGCTATGTTGACAATATCGTTAAAGCAACGGGACACAGCTATACAATCACGGTGGACGGCACATACAAGGCTCCGACCTGTACCGAGGATGGAAAGGAAGCGGATCTTAAATGCGCAAAGTGCGGCGCCGTTAAAAAGGGTGCGGTTATTCCTGCCAAGGGTCACGATGAGGTGATTGATGCGGCGGTTGAGCCTACCTGCACCAAGGACGGTCTTACAGAGGGTCGTCACTGCAAAACCTGTAACGAGGTTATCGTTGCGCAGAAGGTTGTTAAGGCGCTCGGACATGATTATGTTGCGGTTGTAACGCCTCCGACATGCACACAGGACGGCTACACGACACACACCTGCTCACGCTGTCATGACAGCTATGTTGATTCGCACGTTGACAGCACGGGCACCGAGCACAGCTACGATTCAACAAAGGTTTACGAGCCGACCTGTACCGAGGACGGCTACACCGTTAAAATATGTTCAATTTGCGGACATGAGTTGAAGCTGGAGGACACGATCGTTCCGGCATACGGCCACAAGTTTACATACGAGGTTGTTGAGCCGACCTGCACAACGGGCGGTTATACGGTTCGCAAATGTACGGTTTGCGGATACAGCGACACGGTCGATAAGGTTGACGCCTTGGGTCATGACTTTACCTCGGTTGTAACCGAGCCGACCTGTACCGAAAAGGGATACACAACGCTCACATGTAAACGTTGTAACCATACGGAAATTCCCGAGGAGTCGTATGTACCGGCACTCGGACACAAATACGTCGGTGTTGTAACAACTCCGGCAACCTGCACCGAAAACGGTGTCATGACATACACCTGTCATTGCGGCGACAGCTACACCGAGATTATCCCGGCGACAAATCACAGCTATGACGGGGGCGTTGTAACCGCTCCGACCTGTCATGAGCGCGGTTACACGACCTATACTTGTAAAAAATGCGGACACACATATCAGGGCAACTTTGTCGAAGCTCTCGGCTGTGAATTCGGCGATTGGGTAATCGTCAAGAATGCAACCTGCACCGAGAACGGACTTAAGAAGAGAACCTGTATTCGCGGTGACCGCTATGAAACAGAGGTTATTCCGGCTACCGGCCACAGCTATACGGCGGTTGTTACGGAACCGACCTGCACCGAAAGAGGATATACAACCTATACCTGTCACTGCGGTCACAGCTATGTATCCGACTATACGGACGCAAGCGGACATAAGCTTGTAATTGATCCCGCCGTTGCACCTACCTGCACCGAATCGGGACTTACCGAGGGTAGTCACTGCTCCGTTTGCGGCGAAATTATCGTTGAACGTCAGACGGTTGCGGCACTCGGACATTCCTTCGGAAAATGGACTGTATCCAAGGTGGCAACCTGTACCGAAAAGGGTGAAGAGGAACGTTATTGCACCGTTTGCGGTATCAGAGAAGCAAGAGAGCTTGCAATGCTTCCGCATACTCCGGTAATTGATGCGGCGGTAGCTCCGACATATTCATCAACAGGACTTACAGAGGGCAGTCATTGCTCAAGCTGTAACGAAATCCTTAAAAAGCAAGAGGTTGTTGCCAAGCTCAAGCTTAACTGGGATACCTTTAAGCTTGCAATGTCTCAGCTTGAGGGCTATGCGAGCGACTACGCCAAGAACAACCCTGGTAAGGATCCCACAAAGCTTATGCTCAACTTCATCCGTACCGGTATCGACCGTTACAACGATGACGATTGGGTAACAATGGCAGGTGCCGAGGAAACCGTTTTCGTCAACGAGGTTATCGCAAAGGACGAAATCAACGGCACTATCGCTTATGCGCTTCGTGAGATCGATTATCTTGAAATAACAATGCCGAACGGCGAAAAAATGGTATTCGACCATCTGTTCGGTTCGTTGAATATTTCAAGCAATAAGAACTATACTCAGTCAAACACAGACTTCGGCAGCTGGGCAGGCGATATTTGCGACTTGATGGAATATTCAAATCCGAGAGTAAAAGCAACAGAGCTTGACGCAATGACCGAAGAAATCAAAACAAAATATTTCGGCGTTGACGATGTTGAGGAAAGCGGCTTCGGCTATGACGATATCAGAACCGACCTTGATGCCTTCTATATCGTTTACCAAATCACATCGGGCGCTTCATCGCTCAGCGAGATTTTTGAAAGCTACTATAACGAGGAGCTTTCGATGCGTTCAAGAGCGGCGTTCTTCCTGAACAACCGCTTCCCGGGCAGCCTGACAAATGCCGAGGTTCGTCAGTCGATTTTCACGACTTACAGAGATCACCTTTTGATTCAGCTTCTTGAATCGGGCAGGGGACTTTCGGGCCTTGATACCCTCAGAGAGGCTTGCTGTTACGCATTTGCCGATTATCTTTATAATCTGGCAAAGGACGATCTGGTAGCTCCCGAGAAACCCGATAAGCCGACAGATGACCCGAACAAGCCGGATATTTACAGCGTATTCTCTTCGAAGGATTCGATGCTTGCTCCGGGTATAACGCAGAACATCAGCTATGCTGTCGATTCGAACGGCGAGCAGATGGTATACTATATGTCAAAGTCGGACATCAACAGAAGCGATGTCAATATCTACGCAAACTATGCAAACAATGACGCTTCTTCATGGGCATTGTCAACTGTCAGCGAGCAGATGGCCGCCGCTCAGAAAAAGCATTCCAACCCCAACGACCCCGATAACTATATTGAAAATTACAATGCGGTTGTCGGCACAAACGCCAACTTCTTCAACATGGGTACAGGTCAGCCGCTCGGCTTGCTTGTTATGAACGGCAAGGAGTATACCCCCATTTACACGAAGGAAAGAGAATATAATTTCTTTGCTATCCTCAAGGACGGCACACCGGTTATCGGAGAAGCCTCGGAATATAACAAATACAAGAACAATATTCAGGAGGCTGTCGGCGGTGCGGAAATCCTTGTTAAGGACGGGGTAAATCAGTTCATCGGCAAAACAAGCGAAAAGATGCCGAGATGCTGCGTCGGTATTACGGCGGACGGACAGATTATAAATCTTGTACTTGACGGACGTCAGTATCCGTATTCGGTCGGCGCAACGTATTATGAGGTTGCACAGATTCTCATTGACGCAGGCTGTGTGGACGCTATGGAGCTTGACGGCGGCGGATCCGCAACCTATGACGCAAAGCAGGAGGGCTCGGACGAGGTAACCGTTGTTAACCGCCCGTGCGACAGCGTGGAGCGTTCCGTAAGCTCATCACTTGTAATCGTTTCCACGGCTGTAACTTCAAAGGAATTTGACCACGCTATCGTTAACACCGCAACGGACTACCTGACCGTAGGTTCTTCCTTCGATGTTTCGCTGACAGGCGTCGGTGCGGCAGGAAATATGACCGAGATTCCGAAGAACGCAACACTCCGACTTTCCGATGAAACAGTCGGCACTCTCAACGGTAATAAATTTACCGCCGTTGCAAAGGGCAAGGTCGATATTCAGGTTGTGGTTGACGGAAAGGTTGTCGGAAGCAAAACAATCGAGGTTATCACAAGACCCACGGCTCTCAGCTTTACAAAGGATAATATCAACGTGATTTACGGCGTTGCTGAAGAGCTTCCGCTTGTTGCAACATACAAGAACAATCCCGTAACGTTCAACACGAACGATATCATCTTTGAAATGACCAATGATCTGGCAGGTGTAATGAACGGCTTCTCGTTCACCGGTAACGAAGCTTCGGGCGTTCGTAACGTTACCGTAACCGCTAAGGTCAAGACCGATGTCAATGTTAGCGCCAATATTTCCCTGCGCCTTTACAAGGCAGACGAAAGCATTTTCGATTTCGAAAAGGCAACGGCAGGTAACGAGTCCCTCGCATGGAACAGATCTGTTTCGAACTCTTATACAATCGACAACAAGCTTTACTATAAGGTAGATACAAACAAGGATTCTGTCGCTTCGTATGTATTTGCCATTGATATGAAATCGATTACCGCACCTGCACGCTTACAGCCCTTGATGGAATATCTCAACGGCTTTGCTGGCAACGTCGGTGAAAATGCTACCCCATGGGATTATCTTCTCGCTTTGGGCGGACGTGTAAGCGACCTTACAAATGTTACCGTTACGGCGAAATTCCCCGAGGGAGTAGATGTCGATGTTGAAAATCTGAGGTTTGTAAACGACTTCTTCAAGATCTCGTCATACAAATACGACGAAGCCACGCATACGCTTACAATCGTATGCAAGTGGACAAGACAGACTGAGGGTATCGATCCGTCAACGGCAAACTCGATCGGTATTCTCTCCGGTGTTAAGATTACACCGAAGAAGAACGCCCAAAAGGATAAGGACGGATTGATCAATATTGATGTAACAGGTAATGTCTCTTACGATATTTATCTTGATACAACACAGCTTTACAAGTTCGCAAAGGATCCGGAAAATCAGAAGAAATACGGCATTTATGAGTATATCAATCCGAATGATCCGGAGGACGCAGGCGGACACTTCTCCGACACATATGTTACGTTTGAGGATCACTTCTCACTTGACGAAAAGCCCCTCAACGGTTGGATAAGCCCGAACGGTGAACAGTTCTATTACTATGTGAACAACAAAAAGGTCACGGGTATTTACTGCGCACCCGATCAGGATGGTTCGGACAAGAGCTATTATTACAGCTTCGATAACGACGGCGCTTGCACAGGCAAGCTGACAGGTCTTTTCTATGACAATACCGCAAAGGCTTACCGCTATGCCCGTCACGGAGAGCTTCAAAAGGGCTGGGTAATGATAGACAACAGCTGGTACAACTTCGACAATTCATATAACGCACAGACCGGCTCAAAGGCATTCGGCAGTGTAACTTATGAATTTGAGGATAACGGACGCCTGAAGCACGGCGTTTGGGCAAAGACTGTTTTCGGTACAAAGTATTATTACGGCCCGGGTTGCTACAACAGGGGCTGGGCTACAATCGACGGCAACAGGTATTACTTCGAGAACGGTTACCGCTACGAAGGCTACCGCATGATATTCAAGGCAAATGTACGTTATTGGTACGATTTCGGTGATGACGGTATTTGCAAGGATGAGGTTGTTCCCACAGGCTTCTATGAGGACGAAAAGGGTCTCAGCTATGTAATCGACGGCATTGGTGTATACGGCCTTTATAAGATTGACGGCAGTTACTACTGCTTCGATTATTACGGTTATGCAAGAAAGGGCTTCGTCAACGTGGGCGAATCGCACTGTGATCTGAATCCCGGCAATTATTACTTCGGCGACGATTATAAGGCTGTTAACGGCATTGCAAAGAATCAGAATGGCGACTTGGTTTATTACAGAAACGGTCGTCCGGCAATGGTAGGTCTTGTTGAGGTTGACGGCGACTACTACTTCGCAGGCGGTGCAAACGGTGAAGTTTCCATCAACAAAAAGCAGTACACATGGGCGAACACCACTTCGATTCCGAACGGAACCTACGAATTCGGCCCCGACGGCAAGATGCTCAACGGCATTGTCGAAAAGGACGGAACTCTCTACTACTACGAAACAGGAAAGCCGAAGATGGCAGGTCTTGTCATGGTTGACGGCGCTTACTACTTTGCAGGCGGTGCAAACGGCGAGGTTTCGGTAAACAAGGTTCAGTATGTATGGCAGGATAACGGAATCAAGCTCGAAAATCCCAACTGCGAGTTCGGTGCCGACGGCAAGATGCTTGACGGTATCGTGAATAAGAACGGCACGCTCTACTACTATGTAATGGGCAGACCGAAGATGGCAGGACTTATCGAAATTGACGGCGATTACTACTTCGCAGGCGGAGCAAACGGCGAGCTTGCCGTAAGCAAGGTTCAGAATGTTTGGAAAGCCAACGGTATCAGCCTTTCAAACCCGAACTGCGAATTCGGTGCCGACGGTAAGATGCTTAACGGCATTATCGAAAGAGACGGTAAGCTTTATTACTACGAAATGGGCAGACCGAAGGCGGCAGGACTTGTTGAGGTTGACGGCGACTACTACTTCGCCGGCGGCGAAAACGGTGAAATACTGGTCAATGTAAAGCAATACACATGGGCAAACAGCACGTCGCTTCCGAACGGAACATATGAATTCGGCGCAGACGGCAAGATGCTCAACGGTATTGTCGAAAAGGACGGCACGCTTTATTACTACGAAATGGGTAAAACCAAAACCGCAGGCCTTATCCAAATCGACGGCGACTACTATTTCGCAGGCGGTGCTAACGGTGAAATTACCGTTAACAAAAAGCAGTATGTATGGCAGAGCAACGGCTTATTGCCCGAGGATAACTACGAGTTCGGTGCCGACGGCAAGATGCTCAACGGCTTTGTCACAAGGGACGACGGTATTTACTATTACGATACAGGTAAATACGGCAGAGTCGGTTTGAACCTGATTGACGGTGATTACTACTTTGTCGGCTATTACGGTAAGCTGTATACTAACGGTACTTACTATGTATGGGAAACCAACGGTTACTCAATTTGTATGAACTATACATTTGACGAAACCGGTAAGCTGGTGAAATAATCATGAAATGGGGCTGTCGCATTTAGCGCAGAGCAAAACGGTTTCTGCATCTAAATACGACAGCCCTATTGGAGTATTCTAAAGCAAAAAGCGTAAAAATAATTTTGGAAGATTGATTTTAATGAAGAATGCCAAGGTATTTACAAATGCAAAGTGGATTATAATTTGCAAAATCATTCAGTCGGTTTTGCAGCTTTTGGTCGGTATGTTAAGCGCCCGTTATCTGGGCCCGTCTAACTACGGCTTGATTAACTATGCCGCCTCAATAACCGCTTTTGCAATGCCGATTATGAAAATGGGACTTGACGCAACGCTTGTCTTTGAATTGGTAAAAAATCCGAAGCAAGAGGGCAGGGTGCTCGGCACATCGTTGGGCATGAATGTTATATCCTCGTTTTTGAGCATAATCGGCGTTTCGTTTTTTGCTTATTTGGCTAACCCCGACGACCGACAAACTCTCATTGTCTGCGTTGTATATAGTCTCTCGGTTTTCTTTGCGGCGCTGGAAATGATTGAATACTGGTTCCAGTATAAATTGCTTTCCAAGTATTCGTCTGTGGTTATGCTTATTTCCTATGTTGCCGTTTCGGCTTATAAGATATTCCTGCTCGTAACGCAAAAGAACGTAGTTTGGTTTGCTTTTTCTCATTCGATCGAATACGGCTTGATCGCATTTTGTCTTATATTACTGTATTTCAGAAAAAGCGGTGATAAGCTGGTTTTCTCGTTCAGTCTTGCAAAGGACATGTTTTATAAAAGTAAATATTACATTTTTGCGTCGATATTGGTTGTTGTTTTTCAGAATATTGACAAGCTCCTGCTTACCGAGCTGTCGGGTACCGAATCAACGGGCTATTATTCCGCCGCAGTAACCTGCACGGTGATAACGCAGTTTGTATTTACGGCTATCATAGACTCGTTCAGACCGGAAATTTTGAAGCAGAAGAAAGAGGACGAAAAAGAATACGAAACATCGCTTATTTCTCTTTACAGTATAGTTATATATCTGTCATTGCTTCAGAGCGTGGCTTTCACCGTGTTTGCAAAGCCGATTGTCTATGTCATGTACGGCAAGGATTTCATGCCCACCGTGAAGATACTGCAAATCCTGATTTGGTATTTTACCTTTTCCATTATCGGCACGGTTCGAAACGTCTGGATTTTGGCAGAGGACAAGCAGAAGTACCTGTGGGGAATAAACCTGATGGGTGCGGCGTTCAGTGCGATCCTCAACTTCATTTTGATTCCTCATTTTGATGCGATAGGTGCCGCAATAGCGTCGTTCTTTACTCAGCTTTTCACGAATTTCATCTTAGGCTTCATCTTAAGACCGTTAAGGCCGAACAACAGGCTTATATTGAAATCCTTGAATCCGAAGATATTCTTTACGAATATAAGCTCGATAGTGAAAATGCTGTTGAAAAGGCAATGATTTTGCATACAGAGCTGTCAAAGGCAGGGGTGAAAAATGGACATTAAAAAGAAAAAAAGGCTGATGACAGCGGGGATTATCCTCTGCGCCGCCGTGTTTGTTTTCTCGGGTGTAATACTTGCTCGGGAATACATCGACCAAAAAAGAAGAGCCGAAGCCTTTGAAAGGGTTGCAAGTCTGGTTGAAACCGACGGTGAAAACGGCTCGGCGGCGAACGACTCGGAGCAGGATGCGAATAAAGCCGCCGCTTACAATAAATATTCGAAGGTATACGCTCAAAACAACGATTTTATCGGCTGGATCACGGTTCCGGATACCCGAATCAACTACCCTGTTATGCAGTCAAAGAACAATCCGAATTTCTATTTGTACCATGACTTTGAAAAGGCGTACAGCAAATTCGGAGTGCCGTTCATGCAGGAAAACTGCGATGTTGCGACCTCCGATAACCTGATAATGTACGGCCATCATATGTATAACGGCAGTATGTTCACCGATCTTTGCAAGTATATTGACGAGGACTTTTACCGTGATCATAAGTACATTCGCTTTGACACCATGGAGGGCTTCGGTGAATACGAGGTCATTGCTGCCTTCAAGACGGTGGCTTACTCCGATGATGGGTTTAGATACGATCGCTTTGTCCGAGCCGAGCGAAAGGAAGATTTTGACGAATACGTTGCCAAGTGCAAGAAGCTGTCGTTCTATGATACGGGCGTGACCGCCAAATACGGCGACAAGCTCATAACGCTCTCAACCTGCGAGTTTTCAAGGCAAAACGGACGCATGGTTGTTGTTGCGAAGAAGGTCAATGACAGGTTTGAAACAATATCATAACGAATAAGGCACAGCAGAATTTGTGAACTGCTGTGCCTTTATTGGTGCATTTATGCGCGGAAATAAACCCCCGGTTCTACCGGGGGAAAGAGAAAG